>Ga0082212_10005349_pt1 | contig 17515 bp, 12 predicted proteins | sample TergutNt197P3_FD_71548 | JGI IMG/M metagenome (GOLD analysis project Ga0082212, IMG submission 71548) | Neocapritermes taracua P3 segment gut microbial communities from Petit-Saut dam, French Guiana - Nt197 P3 | ecosystem: Host-associated > Arthropoda: Insects > Digestive system > Gut ... | reverse complement strand
GGTGTTGTTTTTGTCCGATTTGATATCTGTGCAAGAGTATTATTAGCCTATGCAATCACCTGAAGAAATCATCCATGTTTACTTCCGATTGGACAATGCCTGCGTATTTGCCCGGTTTTACACCATAAACCGTAATCATTGTTAGATGTAGCGCTTTTCGCGTTTTTGTCTCGCTCCGGAATGTTTCTATTTTTCCTCGCAAGTTAAAGTCGTAAGCGCGATCGATTTCAAACGGGCCCTTAGCGAATTTTATCTCGCAAATGTTTATCACCCTATCGGCGCGGTCTATGACAAGGTCGATCTGCGCGCCATTTCCATCGCCTCGGCTGATCCATGAAGAAACATTTGTGTGCACCCCGGATATGCCAAGCGCATTTTTTATCTGCCCGATATGTGCGAGGCAAACTTGTTCAAATGCGTTTCCGCTCCAAGAGCGGTGTGCCGCGTTATCCGTGTACGTGCTCCAGAAATTCTCGCTGTCTGCTTTACGGATGAACGTGAGGTGAAACGCGACGAACGGATCTGCAAGGCGGTATAGCGCCCCATTTTTCCCATTTCCAAAAGGCATGTATTTTCGAATGAAACCGCTTTCTTCCAACTCAAGCAAAATCCTTGTCAGATTCCCGCCATTGCCGAAATCGACAAGGCTTGCGACCGCCTCGCGCGTCATGCCTTTCTTTTTAGTATGCATCGCTTCAAGAACCTGTATGTGTTTTACCGGTTTTGTAAACAGATTGTCCATCAGCCTGTCAAATTCATGGCGCAGCGGCGCTGCTTCACCAAAGCAGATTCGATCTATATTTATCGCGAGGCTGTATCGCTTCTCCATCATACGGAGATAGTACGGGATACCGCCGAAAATCATATAGCTCTCTATGACATCCTGGGTATTCATAACGATTCCTCTGTCGGCATAGAACTCCAAACACTCCGACAGCGTGAATGGCTTAAGCGCGATTTGCCGCGTTGCCCGGTTATATAGCCCGCCCCTGTTACGGAAAATCTTCTTTGTGATCCAAGACGTTGCAGATCCGCATACTATCAGCATGATATTCTTTCGCCCGGAAGCCCAACCGTTCCAGAAATGTTCAAAGGCCGGAACGAAGTCGGATTTTTTATTGTCCATCCATGGCATCTCGTCGATGAAGATCAACAGGCGTCTATCGGGTTTTGCGTTTGTAATCAGGGCGCGCAAGGCGTCGAAAGCGTCGAACCACGTCGCAGGGATATCGCCGCCGTTTTCCTTAGGAATCCATCCATGCTCACGCAGAGCTTTCGCAAACTCGCCTCGTTGCAGTTTTGCGCTGCTGTTTGCAATGCCTGTATAGCTGAAAAAGAAATCATCCCCGAAAGTTTCGCGTACAAGGAAAGTCTTACCCACGCGGCGGCGGCCGTAAATCACCACAAATTCCGATTCCCCGCTATTGGCGAGTTCATGGAGAAGCTGCTGTTCTTCTTTTCGACCTACCATAACACGCCTCCGAATTATAAAATGCTGAAACCGCGTTTTTTAACACTGTTTCAGCATTTTATAATAATGTGAGTTTATAGTCAACGCATTTCTGGTTTGCGTAAACTTATCCCGGAGTAGGGCTGTTATTGCTAACTGACAGTGATTGTCCCGAATTTGAGTATATACGCGCCGGAGATGTCTGTGAGCCAGCCTTGTACAGTCTTGCTATTACTGCGTGCAAAAGGACTCAAATTCTGATTTTGTCCTTATTCGTCTGCCTGAGATTTGGATGTAGTATAGGTCCCACAGGTCGAGTATGTTTACCATGTGACCCATTGCTTTGGCGGCGGTGGCGGGGGATTCGGGGTGGTTTTGCCGCATCATGTCCCTCATTTCAAATGACCGCTCCAGCACTTGAGGCTGGTCGGCGAACAGCGCCTTTATCTTGCCGTCTTGCTCGTCATTTGTGTGAAAGAGCACCTTTGCAAAGGTGACGACAAGGTTTGCGAAATTGTATTTGTCGTCTGTGTTGCCGTATTCCTGCGACGCGACGGATACCAGACCGTTGTAGATATTCCCGGCAAACCATTTCACCGTGTCGCTGTATCCACACTCGCGCAGCCTGTCGTAGACTTCGATATCGAGGACGCCTGTGAATATTGAGGCGCCTATCCCTTCGACCAGCTCGCGATCCTCAAAGAAAAGCTGCGAGCTTTTTTTGCATAACGCCGGAAAGCCTGTCTCGAATTGCCTTATGTAAAAAAGCTCATACAGGGCGTTGGCTTCAAACATGCGGCGATCCAACCCGGTTGTTAGGTATACCGGGTAATGGTTCGTGTTGGGCGCCTCTAGCGGGTTTTGCCCGGCATCGTCATTTTGGCGTTGTTCGGCAGGGAGGAACTCTACCGGTCTTTGAAACGTGTCGCATAGTTTTTTAATATGCCGGGATGCGTTTTCTGATACGTCTATATCCAGGATTTTCATAGGACCTCACCTATCGTTTCCCATATGTTTTGACTGTGTCGAACATTGCTTCGACGTTCTCCGGTTTTGCGTGGTCGTACCCTGCGCCTGTTGAGAATCGGGTTCCCGCAACGCGATCGTCTCGTCAATGCGTTTTTGCCGTTCTTCCAAAAGTGACATTTTTTTGCCCCCCTCAAATAGTATGCTGCTTTCTTCTTGGAGCATTATACTATATGAGGGGGGCGTTGTCATTAACTGTTGGCTGGGCTGGGGATTAAGCTTCTGATTCGTAGTATGCGCCGTATGCGCAGGCTTTGCACACCTCGACGCCGTTGTGCATTACCTGCCGCCCGTCGATGACTTCCTCGCCGCATTCGGGGCAGATCATAGCATCGCGCGGTTTGCCGGGTAGGTCCTCGGGTTTATATATTTTGCTATATCTTGATATTCTCAACGAAGTTTTGCATCAATACGGCTATTTCCGACCGTATGGCGTCGCCAGACATGTTATTGCTCCCGCGCGTCAGGTTTGCGGCGATAGCCCATATTATTGCATCCATCGCCCATGCGCTGACGCTGTCGGCGCCTGTAAAAGCGCTGGTGGTAGTCGCGGATGTGTCGTAGCCCTTATGCTCCGCGTAACGGTACAAGACCGCAATCATTTGTTCCTGCGTAATTGAGTCTTCCGTGCCGAAGCGCCCGTCTCCATAACCCAGTACGATTCCGTTCGCGTTGGCCCACGCTACCGCGCCGGTGTACCACTGCCCGGCACTCACGTCGCTGAATGCGCTTGATCCAGCTTGCGGTTCGCCGTCAAACCTCCAGAGGATGGTCACGAGCATAGCCCGGGTCATAGTCGCGTTCGGCGCGAAGCTGTCCTCCGTCATGCCGTTCATCAACCCGCTTGAATAAGCGAAACGCACCGCGCGGTAGTACGGGTCACTTTTTGTCACGTCTCCGAACGGATTGATCCACTCGGCAACAAAGAATACCGAGAAGTGCGACGTCGTGAATGTGATCGTCCCTGTGCGCGCGTCGTACATCGCTCCTGCAATTTCCTGAATGTTTCCACTTTCGTCGAGGCAGTATACTGTGAGCAGGTCCTGATCCGCCGACGCAACATTCGCGGGGGGTTTATACGGAATGCTTACTGTTACGCTGCCTTCGAAATTGCTGATTTGAGAGTTGCCTATAAAGACGCTTATGTCAATAACGGGGTTATCCCCAACTATTTCGATTTGCTCAGCAGTCAGTTCACTTTTCGCGTCAACAATCGTTGCGGTGATTTTCACAGTCGCGCCTGTGGCGGCTTCCGCAGCAATGCCCGCAAGCGTGGCGCTGTCTAACGTTATCGTCGCGGTTTCGCTTTCTATAGTGAGCACGACGTCTTTTGCATCCGCGATAGACTTAATCGCCGAGGCGGGTATGCTGACTTCCATAGCCGTTGCAGGCGTATTCGAGTCTTTGGGTGCGACAACCTCGATTTTGATCTCCCCGACTGCTTCGGCGTCACCTGCCGCTTTAGCGTCTTCGAACGCCTTGAGCGCGTTTTCCAGCGCGTTTTTCAAAGCATCGGTTGTGACAGACGTTGTGACTTTCCCGCTGTCGTCTATCTTCGTTTGCGGTTCCACGACGTTGGAACCGGCGTCTGACGTTGTGTTATTGTTATCTGTGTTACCGGTGGTGTTGCCGGGGGTGTTGCCAGGGGCGGGAGGGGTATTACCTGAATCGGGAGGAATAACCACCGGCGGTGGTGCGGGTGGAACATAACTCGCGTCGTGTACAAGTGTTATCTCTGTGACCCAACTGGGCAGCCTGTTACCGCGGGGTATCGTATCATTATCCAATTGTATTTCATTTTCGAGATTGTCAAGAACGGTTTGATATTGATCTGCAGATATTCCGAAGAACAAACGCAGGTTCCCGCTATCATAAGGGCTCAACCCCAAGTCTGGCGCACTCCTGTCTATTCCATTTTTACTCTCCCACGAAACAGCAATACCGGACGGAACCACGTGCTGCACATCGTTGTCATCATAGTAGTATATATGGGTCGTCATCAGCATATCGTAAGTAGCGGACGGCGCTGCAAAGCCGTCTGCAGCCAGAGTTTCCACTTTCGCGCTCGCTGAAGCTGTCCAATAATCTTTAAGTCCGGCCAGCATAAAAACCGTATCAATTGGCACTATTCTATCCACCCGCGCCCCGTTCCACGCGAAATTCTCATTAGGGATAAGCGTCTCAGTGCCAATGCCACCCCATAGATAGGCCCAAAGATCGCCGCTGCCGGCAATGTTTATGTTGCTTTCCAATACGCTTCTCGTTAGGTTGGCAGCCAAAACCCTGTCGCCGCCTTCCGGCTGTCGATAAACCCGTATCTCTGTGTCGCCCGATTCTAATATGATTTGAATCGTTCCTGTTGTATCCCCATTAGGCAATAAATAGTTATTTTCTTGGTTTAGTCTGTGCTTTTGGGTTTCATAACCGTAATATGAGACACGCAGCTCATATTCCATTCCGTCATTCAATGAGTATGCGCCGCTTGTAGCGCGAAGGCTATTGCCGTATGTATCGTCGGCGTTTACCGGCAACACGGCGACATTTGCGCCGCTCGCTTCGCTAGGGGTAACTGTAATCGTGACAGTATACTCGCCTGCTGCCGACGCCGTTATGCCCAGCCCTGCGAGCAGGGTGAACGCCATTGAAAGGCATAGCAGCAGTCCCAAGAGTTTCTTCGTTTTATTCATGTTTTGAATTCTCCTTTATTGTATTGTTTTCCAATATTAACAAACGCTTTTATACGTTGGTTACAGGTTTTGCAATGTGTGGATTGCTTGGGCGAGTTGGGCCCTGGTGGCTGTTGCGGCGAAGTCGCAGCCTACCGGGAGGAGACCGTTTTCTACGGCCCACGCGGCAGACGCCCTTGCCCAGTGGGAGACTCCGGCGCCGCTGTCGCCGCTTTCGGGCGCGGCAGTCCCGCCGCCCGCTATGCGGTAGCGGCTGAGAAGCACCGCAGCTTGTTCCAGAGTCACCTCGGCGTCCGGGGAAAACTCCGAGGCCGGTTCGCTTTCGGTTATCCCGTTGGCGGTTGCCCATGCTATGGCGTCAGTGTGTGGCGACCCGGCCATCTTGTATAATACGGCGAGGAACGCCGCCCTTGTCATGCCCGCCGCGGGGGCAAATTCCACGGCTGATGCGTCGGTGAAGCCCCCTACGTTAACGGCAAATCGCACCGCGTCGTAGTATTCTTCAGTCACATACACGTCGGTGTAGGGCAAAAGACTCACGAACGAACCCCCGGCTGTGCCGGAAAGGCCGGAGATCGCCTCTGTTCCGTTGTATGCCTTTGTAAAGCTGCTGCTGTTCCCTGTGTGGCCATAGAGGCTGAGCGCGCCGCCGCTTATGACGACCTCGCCGCCCTCAAGCGCGGCCGGCGATTTGAAAGACTGCGCCCTGAGCGCGCCGCCGGTGATCGTCAGCCGATCGGCTGAGATGACGGACACATTATCAGAGTTCGTATACCCGTTGAAAACACCGCCGCTGATGGTTACAGACGCTTCGTTTGCATATATCGCCCCGCCGCCCGCTTCACCCAGCAGCCCGTCCTTGAACGCGGACAGCGTGCCGCTTCGTAATTCCAGCGCCGCGCCGGGTTCGAGCTTCACTGCGGCGTTGCCGATAGCCGCGCTGACATACAGGCTGCCAGCGCCGGTAATAACTTCGGCGCCGGAAACGAGGACTGTCGGGTTTATGTTATCCCTTATGTCGCTGGCGTTTAGCAATGTGTTCGCCCCTTGTAGAACTAGTGAGCCGCCGTTGAGCGTGAGCAGCGTTTTGGCCCCGCTCAAACTTATATTGTCGAGCGTCAGCTCCGTATCCTTCCCGGCGGTGACGGACAAATCGAGGCATTTCCCGCCGTAGCCGAGCAGCGCAACTGAAAGGCCAGCGTTTATCGTGATTTCCCCGGCAGTCGCGGGGTCGGGGATATATGCGCCGCTCTGCGTTATCGTATCCCCGCCACGGACGATTATCGGGATATAAACCGCAGGTACGGTCATGTCGTGCCCGCCAAGGCTGTAGGCGCCCCAACTGCCAGTGTACCCGGGCTTTTCGGGGACGGCAGGTTCGTTTATGGACTGCGAGGCGCTTGAGTATGTCAGCGTACCCACTGCCCTGCCGTCGGCTGTGAATGTTATAGTCCACGGGGCTTGCTTATCAGCCGGGCGCTTCCAGCCGTCGTTGTCCGCAGCGCTTACAGGACGCTGCGAGACGCCCGCGCCGTCAGCCACGGTGACTGTGCCTTCCCTGCCTATCAGCCCGCCCTTATTCCGCGAGGCGAAGCCCTGTCCAACGCTCACCGCGCCCGTTGCCGAGACATTTTCCATGGCGAGATATTGAGCGTAACCGACGGCGCTTCCGACCGCCGCCGCTTGATTGGAGCAAGTGGATGTGACGCTACCTGTGCTGGCGCTGTCGACGATTCGGGAATGGACCCTCGACACAGTGTATCCGGCAAGCCCGCCTGTATACCTATCCGCGCTTGTGACGGCGGCGAAATTGCCGCATCCTGCCATAAGCCCGGACAGTTGCCCTGCACCTCCGCCCACGCCGTAGCTGTTGTCGCCGGACGCGCTTATTTCCCCATAGTTAAAACTGTCCCGGATAACGTCATCCGATGAGTAGCAGACGCCTACAAGACCGCCAAGACCGGACGTCCCGGAAACCGGGGCGCGGTTGACGCAGTTAACGATCTCCGCGCCGTCCGCTATGTACGCGGCGATACCCGCCGCGCCCGTGCCGCTCGCTGCCACCGGTGCGCGGTTGACGCAGTTCTCTATAACGCCTCCGGAGGCATAGGCGACGATCCCCGCCGCATAAGCCGCGCTTGATTCCCCTGTCACAGTCCCGCGTACTGTGACATTTTTGATAGTCGCGCCTATGCAGTATCCGAACAGACCCGCGTAACTTCCGGAATTATACGCCGTCATGTCGTATATGCTGTGGCCGCGCCCGTCAAATGTACCGCTGAAACTCCGCGACACGTTCCTGCCGCAAGTTTCCCATATCCGCCCGCCCCCAGTGCCATCGGGGTTTTCAAGTGATATGTCGTTGCCGAGAAGAATCGTTACTCCTTTGAAATCCACCCCTTCCGTGTTCACCAGTTTTGCCATGCCGGCAAGCTGCGCGGCTGTCATCAGCGTATACGTGTCGCCCACACCCGTGTACCAGCTTGTGTCGGCCATTGATAGCCAAGATTTCTTCGTTGTGGACTGCGTCACGGTGAAAGCGACGTGACCCGCGCCGGTCACTGTAAACGTCCCGTCTGCATTGCGCTCCGCGTTTGTCGCCGTGATCGTGTAAGCGCCCGTGTATTCCATGTTCACATCATGCGGCATGACGCCATCGTGCACAACGGCTGTCACGCGTATTATGTCGCCTTCCTGCAACTCTGAATCGCCGGTTATCGGCGCATTTTCGACATAAACCGTACCCTCGTAACCTGTCCTTGTAAATGTCAGCAGGCTGTCGTCGCTTTTGGGGAGCGTGGCGCGCACCCTGCGGACTTGCGTGAACACTGCGCTGACTTCGCTGTCCCCGTTGACTGTGAAAAAATCGGCGGCAAGCTCGGAGCCGTTTAGGGTAAAGCATTTCAAAACCCACCCGGCGTCCGCCTTTGCCGTGAGCGTCACGTTGCGCCCGAGCGGTACGGCGCCCAGTTGGTCGGCGGCAACAGTCCCTCCCGATGCGGGCTGGGACAGACTAACGTTGAAGCTGCCTGATGCGTTGAAGCCGCTTGCTTGGAAATAAAGGATCGGATAGCCGTTGTTAATGTTCGCGCCATCCGCGATAAAGACCTCCCCGGATGCGTTGAGCATAACGAGGAACTCCGCCGTTTTCATCTGTTCTGCCGGTAACGCCTTAATGTCTACCGTGACCCTCCTGCTGCCTCCCGTGTACCAACCGCGTGAATCCGGGTCGTCGTCGCAGCCGTCGAGGTAGTAGCAGTTGGCGACAGCGTATGAGCCGGAGTCATGCCCCCCTATGCCGCGCCCGCGCTTCTGGTTGTTCGAGTCGATTGTGCCGATATTGTAGCAGTTGTAAATATTCAAGCCTGCGTTGCTGCCGCATATCCCGCCCGCAGGACACGCATATGTAGTAGTGACGGAGCCTGTGTTGTAGCAGTTGCGGACAACACCTGCGCCCCATCCCGCCCCGACTATCCCGCCAATGCCTTTGGAGTCGGTATTGCGTATATCGGCGAAATTCGCGCAGTTTTCTAAAACAACGCCGTTTGACGTGCTGCCTACACGCCCGACTACCCCGCCAACCATGCGGCGCGCATAGATGTAGCCCGGGCCTACGATAAGGTTCCTGACGGCCGGCTGCCATCCGTTTTCAAACTCCGCAGCATTCCGGCTCTCGCTGTCGGCCAGCCCGCCGAGATACCCCACCAGCCCCACTGCCTGGCTGTAGGGGAACCCTTTTGCCGAGAAGCGGTAGCAGTAGATATTCCTGACCGTGTGGCCCTGCCCGTCAAGGACGCCGTTAAACCGGGTGTCGAGGACATACGCATTACCGCTGACCTCATCGGGCTTCATTGGATATTTCCCGCCTATGGGAGCCCAATTCGGGCCCGACCATGTCCCTGCGGTGTTTACGCCGCCCATGTCGAGATCGGCGGTCAGATATACTGTTTTGTAGGCGAAATCAATATTGCTGCCGTATACGGTGTCGCTGATATTCCCGCCCCCGGCCCCGACGAGCAATGTGTCGGGAAACGCGACGTTTTTTATGTGCGACTTGTCGCCGACGACCGCAGGGCAACTTGGGTCTGTCGTGCCGTTTACGAGCGCCGCAAGGCCGGCAAGTTCCGCCGGGGTACCTATATGGAATTCGGTCTTAGCCGGGTCGTACCAACTCACATCAACCGTCCCGTCCCATGCGCCGGCCGCCGCCGCGCGCTGTGTTGGCATCATCGGGAGCATTGCTACCACGGCGGCAAAGAAGACTATTAGCGCAACAGCTCTTTTTATCGCTTTCATTGTGACCTCCGCGTGTTGTTTTTTCCTACGCCGGGCAGGGAAACGCATGTTTCCCCATCGTTGTACGGGACTTTGCATACCGTGACATTTACATTGTATAGCTGCGTGAGCAGTTCTTCGCAAAGCGCCACTCCCGGCGGGCCGGCGGTGAGCGCCTGTCCGTCTTTCATCACAAACGCCTGGTTGGCGTGCATAAAAGCCTGGTTCGGGTCATGCGTCGAAAATATTGCGGTATACCCTTCGTCCGCGAGCGAGGTTATCCTTTCCATGACGCGCCAACTGTTTCCATAGTCCAGGTTTGCAGTTGGTTCGTCCATTACCAGAATCCTTGCGTCCTGCGCAAGCGCCCGGGCAAGCAGGGCGAGTTGCCTTTCCCCACCGGAGATTTGCCCACATCCGCGATGACCCAGGTGTGCTATACCGAGGCTGTCGAGTATTTCCAAGGCTTTTTGGTTTTCCACGCTACCCGGCGATTGGAAAGACCCAAGCCTGTTCGCAGCGCCCATGAGCACAGTGTCCAGCACTGTATAGTTAAATGTCGGATACGCCGATTGCGGTATGTACGCTACCAGTCGGGCGATTTCGGCACTGCTCATGCCTCGCATATCCTTGCCGTCAATCAGGATTTCGCCCTTCTGTGGGTGAAGCAAGCCAAGAAGGCATCTGAAAAGCGTACTTTTCCCAACTCCGTTCGGGCCCAGTACCGCCATTACGTCGCCGGAACCCGCCGAAAAACTCAGCCCTCGCAGCACCGCGTTGCCTTTGTAGGCAAATTCTACGGATTTCGCCTCAATCCTCACGCGCCGCGCCCCCCCTCAGTATCAGCCAAACGAACACAGGCGCGCCCACAAAGGCGGTCAGTACGCCGAGCGGGATTTCAGCCGTCGTCGCGGTCCTCGCCAGATTGTCAACAACCATCATGAACGCCCCTCCCAGGAGCATCGACGCGGGGATCAGCCTCTTGTAGTCATAGCCAAATATCAAGCGGCAGAAATGTGGCGTGACCAGCCCGACCCAGCCGATCATGCCGCTGACCGACACCGCCGCAGCGGTAATGAACGTGGCGCATACTATTACAATTAAGCGTAGGCGCGTGGTGTTTATGCCGAGGCTTTTCGCCTCGTCCTCGCTCACGGTCAGCAGGTTTATCCTCCATTTGAGCAAAAAGAGCGGTATGAGCCCTGCCAAAACGAGTACGGATACGAAAGCAGCGTCGCCGCCCCTTATGGAACTGAGCGAACCCATGAGCCAGTATGTGATTGCTGGGAGCTGGTTGTCGGTGTCCGCGACCAGCTTTATCAGGGAAGTGCCAGAGGAGAATAAGGAGCTGACCATGATTCCGGCGAGGACCATCGAAAGTGTGGCGTTGAGCCTGCTGGCGCGGCTTATCGTATAGGCAAGGAACACCGCTCCGAGCCCCAAACAGAATGATAAAGCTGTTATCCCAACATAATTAAAGCCGAGCAATATCCCCAGTGCGGCCCCGAACCCCGCGCCCGTCGACGCGCCCAGGATGTCCGGCGAGACCATCGGGTTCCTGAACATCCCCTGGTACGACGCCCCGGCGGTCGACAGCGCCGCGCCGATGACCGCAGCGGATATTATCCGCGGCATACGGACGTTTATTACTATGGTTTCCGCAGTACCAGGCCAGGTCTGTTCCAGCCCGAAGCGCCGCCCGGCAAGGTTTCCAAGGAGTTGCAGAAGGCGGCTTGCCAGTATCTTTATCAAATCTATAAGGCTTATCGCGAATCTGCCGAGTATGAAAGAGCCGAAAAATACCGCCACAAACACTGCAGCAAGTATGGCGAACTTAGTTTTGTACCCGGGTTCTAAAAGCGTATCAGCGTCTTTCATCCAATAATTCCCGCATTTCTGCATTCTGCATTGTTATTTGTCACTTAATCTACGATGATATAGTACGTCCCTGTCACTTCGTCAAAATAGACGGTTCCAAGCCTTTCCATCTCATCGCTGTCTATCTGTTCCGTGTCGCCGCCGACTTCCTCTATGCTGTCGCTGTCGAGGATCAGCGCGTTGTCAGCCCCATCGCCCGGTTTCTCATCGCTAATATGCGCCACCGCGCCTATGTCCACGTTCCAGTGCATAACCAGCGCAAGCATTATCCCTACGGCCAATATGAGCATCACATCAGCAAGATTCGCGACGCCATCCATCGGGTTTACGCTTTCCTCCGGGTTCCGGGATGAGAACCTCCCGCGCAATCGGCTTTTCATTCCGCCACCCCCGTCATGTTTGTTTCTTTAATGACCTCCAGCACGCACCCGGCAAGCACTTCAAGGATTGACATGTAATCCTTATACCACGCGCGCCGAACCGCCGAAATGATCGTAGCCACGGCTGCTACTGAAAGCCCTGTGATTGTGGTATCAAATGCGGTGAGGAGCGCGGTTGAAAGCGCGAATGTGTCGCCCTGCCCCAGCGCGATGATGCCCGGTCCCAGCGGTATCAGCGTTCCCAGAAGCCCGAACATCGGGCCGAGCCGGGTCGCGAGCTCCGAAAACCTCAGCACTTTGTCATATTTAGCCTGCTCCTGCTCAACTAATCGGATCGCGAGGGCTTCAAGCATGTTGTCGTTGAACGCGGTATGGCGCGTAAGTTCAAGCAGGGCTTCTTTCTGGCTTTTCAGCAATCCGCTTTCTGAGATGACGTCTTGTATCGGGCCTGTCCCCGCCCGGATATTATCCAGCAATTCCGGGAGTTTGACTTTCAAATGGCGGCGTTCCGTGAAAAGCTCGGCTATCAGCCAGCCAAAGAGGGCTATAACGCCGAATACAAGCAGTATGAGTATGACCACTACCGGCTTCTCGAGCCCTGTCGCCACAGCCCTCAGCACGTCGCCAAGCACGAAGGTTTCCACCGCCGTTGCGCTTAATAATGTTGCTGCCATAATACCGCTCCTATTAAATAATTCATGCTTTCAGTTTCCTTCTGAAGCCGGATATGCCGTAACCGAAACCCGCTGCGAAGAATACTGCCGCTGCGGTTGCCGTGATTCCTATAAAACCCGTTTTGTTTTCCATGAAAAGGATAAACTGTACCGCGTCCTCGTCCATCCCCTCGGTGCGTGCGTTATTTAGCCCCCCGCCACCACCGTTTTCGACATAACCGTGGTTGAGAATACTATTGACCCGTTCGGCAAATTCCGACCCGGATATATACTCGGAGGAGAGTATGTATACTCCCTTATTATTTTCGGAGTACTGCACTTCATCTGCTGTTTTTGCGGTATTTTCATGCGTGGCAGTGCGCGTCGGCGCTATGGGACCTACGTATTCCGGCGCTATGGGGGCGCTCATGCGTTCGCTTGTGCCGGATCCTTGCCCGCTGCCGTCGCCGCTGCCCGACCCTGAACCTTGCCCGCCGCCGTGACCGCCACCTGAGCCGGCCACTACGCTCCCGGCTTCGTTTGCGTCCGCGCTGACACTGACATTCACCGATACGGATGATTCGCCAAAAGCCGCCGTTATCACGGCTTCGCCCTCGGCCTTTATTGTCAGGTTGCCGTAATTATCCACAGAGACTGTTTCTTCGTTATTTGAACTCCATAAAAGGTTATCTCTCACATACTCGTCAAGCAGGCTGTCCTCGGCCGACACGTTGACCGTCATTTTGAAATCGCTGCCGACTTTCATTTCTATATCCGTTTCGTCCGTACTCAGCACCGGCGTGCCGCTGAATGTAATAAAGAGTTTGTACACGTATTTTGCCGCCGAACTTGTGTTCGCTTCCGTCGGGGAAAGTTGCCCGAAAAAGAGATGAAAGCGGCTGGACGCGGAAAACATCGTGTTGTCGTAGAGTTCCTCAAACTGTTGCCCAACGGCGTCCCATTCTGTATAGTCCTCAAGCGCCAGCATAGGTTCGACCCGCCTTGCGCCGTCGTATATGTCGCCGCCGAAGTACGGGAATACTTCCCCGGTTATCTCATCCGCCGCCATGTTGGGGAAAAAGTAGCGCGGCATATCGAAAAGCGACGATTTTGTAAACGAGCGGTACGCGCCTACGGTTTGGTCTTTCGTAAAGAAATCTATCCTTGATATCGAGCCGAAATCGACGCCCGCGCATTCGAGCAAATCCCTGACATAAAACCCGCGGGCGGCAACGAGATATGTCCTGCTGCCGCTGTAATAGCTGTATACGACTTCATGAGTACAGAGCATCCCGCCGAACAAATCGTCAAGCTCGCGCCAAGAGTATGTCGCTTTTTCAATGAACTGGTCTTCGCCCCAGCCAAAATACCCAATGTGTACGCTTATTGTGTCTGTTACCGAGCCTGCCCGCGCCGGGGATTCAGGCGCGAAACGCACTAGGGCAAACATGGACGCAAGGGTGCAAATGCTTACGCAGAGGATACTCGCAAGTGTTTTTTTCATGCCCCAGAACCTGCCTCCTTTTTGTATGTTGAGGCAGCCAGCATTGCGTACGCCTCCTCGTCTGAAAGCTCATAACCCCAGAACAGTCTATATATGTGCCGGGCGGTTTCGGCTGCGTCAAAATCGTAAACCTCGGGATACAGCAGGTTGCCCAGCCACCAGACGCCGAGTATCATGTTTATCGACGGGGGGTTCGCCATCCAGCTATACGGCAGGGCGGGGATCTCATAGTACATATCGTTCCGGACTGCCGACAAGTCTGACCACGCCGGCATTTGAGCGACCGTGCTATAAATGCTGCCACCGGCAAAAAGTATGACATCAGGGTCGAAGTTGTATAGCTGTTCGAGTCCGATGATGTTCCCGCCTCCCGAGTTGCTTACGTCCTCGACGACTATGGCATTTTTTGCGCCGACGATTTCTATGACCTGAGCCTGGACGGAGCCGTCGGCATTCGAGGCAAGCCCCGACGATCCGGTCGTATACATGACGGTTTTCCGTTCGGCTTCAGCGATTTTTGCTGCGTTTTCCGCCGCCATAAACATCGTTTCATCAATGAATGAGGCTATCGTTTCCGCCCTTTCCTCAAGGCCGAGGAGGTCGCCCATAACGCGGTATGCTTCAGAAATGTTTATCAGATCCGCTTCCAGGAATATGGCGGCGACGCCGGTCGTCCGTTGCAGCGCGTCCATATCCGCGCCGATATTTTCTTTGCGGTCCCCAAGGTCGAGTATGACCTGTGGGGCGGCTTCTATCAGAGATTCAAGGTTAATCGTACTCCTGCTGCCGTATAGCTGGCCGGTCGTCGGCAGGTCGATAAGGTTAGCCGGGAGGTATTTATACTGGCTGCTGGACGGCGAGCCGCTCACGCATACCATGAGTTCCGGGCATAGCGTGGCCAGTATCATCGTCGCGACCGACCCGCTGGGAGCGACCCGCGTGATGGTCTCCGGCACCTCAACTTGCCTTCCGGCGCTGTCAGTGAAGATTATTGTCCTAACGCTGCTGCCGTATACTACGTGCGAATCGCAGGAGGCAAGTATAAGCAGCATAGCGAGGGCGATAATTACAGCGGTTATTTTTGTTCGCATAGTCTGAACACCCCTATGTGGAGGCGGCCGGGCTCCCAAGCCCACCAGAAGCCCGGCCATGGCTAAAAAATATATATAACGGCAATCCGTTTCGAGATAAACAAAACGGACTGCCGTACATACCTTGCAGATGTGCGCGCAAATGCGCTGCTGCGCGTCGATTTGTTTCCTTCTCATACCGTGAAGGCTGAAGCATTTCTGCCATCAACCCCGTGAGCATTTTGCTCAGGCCGGGCGGCCGTAGGTAAACCTTTAGGCCAAGCGGCACGGAAACTATATTAATTTTGTTGTGCTATTTATAAAACAGCATTATGTCTTTTGGGTCAACGCCGAGATGCGACGGGTGCTGTGCCGGTTTTTTTTCTTTTGATATGAGCCACCATATACTTTGAGATTCTGCGAGTTGGTTTTTATACTTAACTTGAAGATTATATTCAAATGGACTTTCTATTTCGTCTATGATGTTTATTGGAAAGCGATTCTGTTCATTGTGAGGATTGAAATTATGTGCCCTGATACCAATAGCGCAAAGGGTATCGCGTACATATTCAGATGTTATAAACTTTACATCCCAAGCAGGGATGTAAACGGAATACTCGCCTACTTTTTTGGCGGCAATTACATTTTTACATCCTGTTAGAATTGCGGCATAACGGCTTTCAGGGTCGGCGAAAAGTAGCTTTGTATCCTTATGCGAAACGAGTTTTCCTGAATCAAGCAGGGCAATTGTTTTACAAAGACTATAAGCCTCATCACGGCTGTGTGTGACTAAAAGCGTATCTTTACTAAACTTTTTCAGCAGTTTTTGCGTTTCAACTTGAAGCTGTTCTCGTAAATGATTATCTAAAGCGCTAAAAGGCTCATCCAATACCAACAAGTCAGGATTGCTAACTAAAATACGCGCTAATGCGACACGTTGCTGCTGACCGCCGGAAAGCTGGATTGGCTGATGTTTTTCATAACCGCGTAACTGCATTAATTCGATTATTTCATGCAACTGGTTTTCCTTTTTAGTTTTATTTTTTTCATAACGCAATCCACAAAGTATATTTTGACGAACTGTCATATGGGGAAAAAGCGCGTAGTTTTGAAATAGATATCCAACCCGACGTTGCTGCGGCATTAGGTTTATGTACTGTTCCGAATCAAACAGAGTTAAACCGTTTAAAATAATTCTACCGCTATCAGGCTTTACAATCCCAGCTATGCACATCAGTGTTACGCTTTTCCCGCTTCCTGAAGCGCCAAGTATGCCCGAAATACCACCGTCTGTTTCGAGCGATACATCAAGGCAAAAATCGCCGAAATTTTTTTTAATATCAATAATCAGGCTCATTAAATGGCAGCTCCTTTATCACGCTTTTCCAGCATGTTTACCGTAAGCAAAATAAGCGCACTGATAGCAATATTTATCAAAACCCATTTTAAAGCCGCAGTAGTATTATTGGTTCGCCAAAGTTGATAGACTGTTGTTGATATTGTCGCGGTTTTTCCGGGTATATAGCCTATTAGCATTGTTGTAGCGCCATACTCGCCTAATGCGCGTGCGAAAGCCAAAACCAATCCCGCAAGTATTCCTGGTCGGCAAACTGGCATTCTGATGCGCCAAAATATATAAGTATTGCTTAAACCCAAGGTTTGTCCGCAATAAGCAAGCGTTTTATTAAAGCTTTCAAAAGCTCCGCGCGCTGTACGGTACATTAGCGGGAACGCAACTAACGAGGCGGCAAGTATGCCGCCATACCATGTCATTATAAACTGTACTCCAAATTCAGATAGAAATATACCAAGCGGCCTTCTTAAGCCAAATAGCGTTATTAAGAGATACCCGCATACCGTAGGGGGAAGCACCAACGGTAATGTGAGAATCACATCAAGGATGCCTTTAAGAATTCGTGGCAGCCTAACCGCGTAATATGCGGCAAATATGCCTAAAAAGAACACAATAATACTGCTTAATGCCGCTATTCTTATCGAGTTTAGCAATGGATACCAATCCATAATATTTCTCCATATTGCCTGTAATTATATCTACCCCATAATTGTTAAAAAGTTTATCTGGGGGCTTTAGAGAAACCAGTTTTTTCGAAAACAGCCATCGCTTCAGCGGATATAAGGTAATCCAAAAATGCTTGAGCGGCCTTTTGATTCGTGCTGGCCTTAAGTACGGCAGCAGGGTAAATAACATGGCCACACATATCTGTTGTGGCATAATCTACAATATCAAGCCCCATACTGAAAGCGTCGGTGCAATAAACTATTCCACAGTCAACACTGGCCTCAAATACTTGTGTGGTTACTTCTTTTACATTTGAACCATAGCTTATGACGCTAGACGCGGCAAGCTCTTGCTCATTTAAATTAAAATGCTCTAGAATTTGAAGCGTATATTGACCAACAGGCACATCACTGTTTCCTATAGCCATCAATACCTGCCCGCTAGAAAGCGCGTCTGCCATGTCTTCAAAGTTGTTTATATTTTTGGGATTTCCGCTTGGAACAACTAATGCAACGCGGTTTTCAAGCAAGTTGATCCGGGTTGTGTCTAATACAAAATCGAGTTTATCGATG
>Ga0082212_10005348_pt1 | contig 17517 bp, 21 predicted proteins | sample TergutNt197P3_FD_71548 | JGI IMG/M metagenome (GOLD analysis project Ga0082212, IMG submission 71548) | Neocapritermes taracua P3 segment gut microbial communities from Petit-Saut dam, French Guiana - Nt197 P3 | ecosystem: Host-associated > Arthropoda: Insects > Digestive system > Gut ... | reverse complement strand
GTTGAGGTGGCAATTAGGAGAATAACCCTTTTTTTTTGGACTCGGAAAACTCGCTTTTTCCACTGATGCCTCAACGGTCAATAGTATTATTCTTACAAACCATGTTCACGTCTAAGGCGCTCAAACCTCTTAACATCCAAGCCAACGTATTCAAATTCTGTCATGCACTGTTCCCTGATTGCAGATATCGGGTCGCTGTTACTGAGTTCAATGGCCTCGATCCGTTCAATTACCCAAGTCGCCGCCTTTAGTCGGGCTGTGTCGTTATCGCCCTCAATCGCCGTCTTGATGGCCTCAAATGCCTTTCCCTGTAATGCCATAAGGTTGTTTCTCGTGTTTAGCTTTACCTCCCGACACAGCAGGCTGTAAAAGGCTGAAAATAAATCATCCTGCATAAGCCTGTAGATGGTAGTACGGCTTATCTGCAAATCGGCTGCCGTGTCGGTTATGGTTTTGCCGCTCGCCATTAATGCCGCGACTTGCTCCTGTTGAGGTGTCAGGCCGCTTTTATAAACCTCTAAATCTGTTACTTTCTGCTTCATTATGTATCTTTTTTAAAATTAATTTCTGTAATGAATCCTATTACCCAATGTAAATGTTACAAGATTTCTGTAACATACCCCCTGCAAATACCGTTACCTTGCATACCTGGCTATATCAAAAATTTGCCCCACAGTTCCTGAATAAGATCGTTTTTCTCAGAGTGTTCACAGGTAGCCGATATTGTGTTTAACCTCTTTTTTAGGGCATTGCTAATTAAATATATATTTATATCTTTGCGGTCAAAATAAACTATGAATTGTCCTAAATGTAATTGTACGAAGAGCGTAAAGTCTGGCAAAATAAAAGACAGACAACGCTATAAATGTAAAGAATGCGGATGTAATTACACTGTAGAAATAAAGTCGACTGCCAAACCTAAATCACAAAAGAAAAAGGCATTACATCTGTATCTTGAAGGTTTAGGATTTCGTTCCATTGGGAGATTTTTGGGTGTTAGCAATGTGTCTGTTTTAAACTGGATAAGGGATTTCGGGAAAAAAGTGCATGCTTTACATGCTGTAAGCCAGAAAATAGAGATGGTTGAAGTAGATGAGATGAATTCATATATTGGTTCAAAAAAAAATACTGCTGGATTTAGATTGCTGTTGATAGATATGGGAAAAGATTCATCAACTTCGTTATTGGCAACAGAGGAAACGAAACTGCGACAGCGTTTTGGGAAAGAATAAAACAACATGAAATGAATTATATCGCAAGTGATTATTGGAAGCCTTACGAAAGTATAATTCCTGAAGAGAAACACATACAATCGAAGGCGGAAACTTTTACGGTAGAGGGATACAATAGTTTGTTCAGACATTTCCTGGCAAGAATGAGGAGAAAATCTAAATGTTATTCTAAAAAAATGGAGATGTTAACAATAACTATCCTCTTGTTGATGCATCATCGAAATGGATCGTTATCTATATTTAATTAGCAATGCCAATAGATTTACGAAAAATTCGTTCAAGGGTATCATTCGACATTCTAAAAAGTATAGATTCTTGGCGCATAAAAGAAATTTTTGTTTGATATGGAAACGTTGAATATTAATACAGTTTATTGCGGTGATTCTGTCTCGCTGATGGAACGGATAGTTCCGAATTCCATAGCATTGTCTTTTTGGTCTCCACCATATTTTTTGGGAAAAGATTATGAAAAAGATGTTTCTTATGATTCTTGGCAAGATTTATTAGAAAACATTATTGGTTTGCATTATAATGTATTAAAACCCGGTGGATTTCTTGTTATAAACATTGCGGATATAATCTCTTTTCAAAACGAGAGCATGCCTCGTATTATGGGAATGAATCCGGCGAATCGAAAATGCGATGTAACAAAAGATATGATTTTAAAAGTGCAATCAGATTTTCCCGATTACAACAGAAAACAAATTGCTTCTGTACTTAATTGCAGTGAGCAAACTATTGATAGAAGAATGAATGGGAATAATATTCGAGGGGGAAAACACGCAATAGGCACACACGTAAAACTTGTTGGCGGAAATATTGAAAAATATGCTTATGATGCAGGATTATTTCTTTATGACAAACGTATTTGGAAGAAAGACCCGGCTTGGGCAAATTGTAAATGGACAACCAATACCCTAAAAAGTGTGAGTGAAACGGAAGATTTATATATTTTTTGGAAACCGGGAGAATATATTGTGAACCGCGAGAGATTGACACCCAAAGAATGGAAAGAATGGGGACATAGACAAATATGGGAAATTCCAAGTGTGAGAATAAACAAGGAACACCCTGCAATGTTTCCCAAAAAATTGGCATATCGTGTAATACGCTTATTCACTGACGAATACGATGTCGTGCTTGACCCTTTTCTTGGCAGTGGAACCACTGCTGTTGCAGCAATAGAAACAAATAGAAATTTTATTGGCATAGAAATGATGAAAAAATATGCTGATGTTGCAATAAAAAAATATAGAAAAAGCTCAACAATCACAACGATTATTTTCTTCAAACACACAAAAATTTTTGACACCCACAACTATTCCACAACGAGAAAAATCTGATGCTTATGTGGCTGCGGCAGCTAACTGCAATGTTTATAAACAAGAAGTATTATTTGATGAATAGGAATATACGGAAATATACGGCATCCAACGAATGGTTTGGCTTCGCTGCTACTTCGTGGTGGCGCAAGCGGGGCAGTAACTCGCCTGAAAGTTTGTGCGGATTTGGAAGTTTTGCGCCCGTCCGAGCGGCAGTGGAAGCCCCGCCTTCGCCAAGCCGCCGGACGTTGTACGCAAGCAGACAGAGTGCAAAGAGAAAAATATAAAAGTTTGGCGAAATGTTGTTGATGTGTTGTATAATGCGTATCTTTGCAGGGCAAATGAATTAAAAAGATATTATCATGACAGTTGTTAGTTCCAGAACATTTTCGACCAATCCAATTCATTATCTGAATTTGGCAGTTAAGGAAGATGTTACCATAAGGCGTGGAAAAACATTATTTCAAATCACACCGAAACCTCAATTTGAGAATTTAAGTCCAAGTTATGACCCATATTTTGCAAATCCGGAAAATGTCGCGGAATTGGAACGCCGAATTGAAGAAATCAAAGATGGAAAAGTGAAATTTAAGGTTTTGACCAAAGAAAAACAAAAAGAATTGCTCGGAATATGAATTATTCGATTGAATTGTCGGAACGTGCAGAATTAGACATTATTAAACTTCGAGAGTCTGGGGATAAACAAGTTTTGAAAAAACTAAATAAACTATTAGATGAATTGCGTGAACATCCCGAAACTGGAACTGGAAAACCTGAACGTCTAAAACATATTGGTAAATGGTCGAGACGAATTAACAAAAAACACCGTTTGATTTACGAAATTTTTGACCAAATTGTTACAGTTGAGGTCATTCAAGCGTACGGACATTATAACGATAACTAAAAATGCCAGCGTACAACACGCGGTTTAGCTTCGCTGCTACTTCGTGGTGGCGCAAGCGGGGGTGTAACGGCTCGACAGTTGGTGGGTAAAAGAAAAAGTGTACCTTTGTAGTAGTGTCCGTCAGCCCCCCGCCTGCCCCAAGCCGCTTTCTCGTTGTATGTAAGCCGCGAAAGTGCCGTAAACACGAATGTGTGAGAAAACAGTCCGACAATTTTATGGAAGTGGAAAATAAAGAGAGGTACAGTCCGAGAGGGCAATGTTATGAATGAGCCTCGGCGTGAAATAGAGAAAAAATCTATCAAAAATTTGTTTCCTAAATAAGAAACATTTATCTTTGCGGCAAAATATTATAAATAGATAATGTACCGATTTAGGGTAGATTTTTTAGAGGAAGTAACCGAGTTTTTAGACGGGCTTGATGAAAAAGTAAGGGACAAAGTGTTCTATAACATTTGGAAAGCCCGTAGTTCAAAAGACAAAGAACTTTTCAAAAAACTTGAAGGCGAAATTTGGGAGTTCAGAACTTTGTTCAACAAAACTTGCTATCGTCTTTTTGCTTTTTGGGACAAAACCGCTAAAACCGACACCGTAGTCATATCAACTCACGGATTGGTTAAGAAAACCAAAAAAACACCCAAGAGTGAAATTGAGCGAGCGGAAAAAGCAAGAGAGAAGTATTTTAATGAAAAATCAGTAAGCAATGAAAACATATAGTTTAGAAGAATTGACCGACAAATACATCGGCAAAAAAGGGACGCCAAAACGCGACAGTTTTGAAAATGAACTTCGGCTTGATTTATTGGGACAAGCAATTAAACAGGCAAGATTAGAACGTAACCTGACACAAGAAAGATTGGGAGAACTTGTTGGCGTTAAAAAATCACAGATTTCTAAAGTTGAAAACAGCACAACTGATGCAAGGCTCACGACAATATTAAAAGTGTTTGAAGCATTAGGAGCAAAAATCAACTTTAATGTGGAACTGAACAAACAAATGGCGGTTTACTAAAGATGCCTGCATACAACACGCGGTTTAGCTTCGCTGCTACTTTGTGGTGGCGCAAACGGGGGTGTAACTCCGCAGAAAATTTTGTGGGGAATTGAACATTTGTACCCCGCATAACCGTTAGTGTTCCCCCCGCCTGCGCCAAGCCGCCATCCCGTTAGGCGTCAGCACCGAAAGACAGAAAAGAGGGAAGTAACCCCAAGAGCGAAATGAAAAAATTGTACACGTAAACGAAAAGTTGTACATTTGTAGCGAGGTTATTTTAAAGTAAAAAGATATGAAAGCCGTATTGGACATAAAAGACAGAAAAGCACCATTCGTAATGGAATTACTTGGCAATTTTTCCTTTGTGAAAATTCAACCAATTACGAACGAAAAGGCGTTGCTTTTAAATGAAATCAGAGAAGCAGTTGATACCGTCAATTTGATTAAGAAAGGTAAGGTTCAAGCCAGACCTGCGATAGAATTACTCAATGAAATATAACATTCTCACCATAACGCCTTTTGACAGGCAGTTTACACGCTTGGTAAAGAAATTCCCTTCATTAAAAGCCGAATATATCGCTCTACTTGATGATTTGGCAGAGAATCCTCGAAAGGGAGTATCTTTGGGCAATAATTGTTTTAAAATACGTTTGGCTATTGCTTCAAAAGGGCGCGGTAAATCAAGTGGAGCAAGGGTAATTACGCATTTTTATATTGAAAACGAAACCGTTTTTTTACTCGCTATTTATGATAAGAGTGAAAAAGTCGATATTTCCGACAAAGAAGTAAGAGATCTGCTCATGGAAATAGATGAATAAGATAAAGGGCAATCGCCCAACAAGCGGCTTACCTACGGCGCTACTTTGTGGTGGCGCAAGCGGGGGTGTAACGACTCGAAAGTTGGCGGGTAAAGAAAACGTTGTACCTTCGTTGTTGGATGTTGAATGGGCTATCTTGCATAAAGAGGAACTATTGGACAATTGGTATAAACTGAATTTGCAGACTCGCGATTTTTGGGAGAAGGATCAACTCGATGTCGCAAAAATGGAAGAAATTATGTACGGACACAATCGTAAATCGGCAAAATGAAAATAGTGTTGGACACAAATTGTCTGCTAACCACCCGAAGTGCAACACCGTAAATAGAAGTGAAACTTGACCGAAAGAGTAATGCTGAAATTCCTGCAATAAGGAAAATTCCTCAAACCTTAAAATATTTGCAAGTTTGAGGAATTTCGTATTAGTTCTAAAGTGGAAAAAACAACCCAATGTTGTATAACAATACAAACGGTGTGTCCCTATCCATATCCCACATTGGACCTCTCGATTGTACCACACCAAAACCTATCCCAAACTGAAATACTTTTCGAGCGCGATATGTGTACATTGGACCAAAATAGGAGGCATAGTGGTTAGTCCCAAAGCCCTGACGCCAATATTGAAGAGATAAAAATGAGGAATTGATGTAAGGTTGAAAATGAAAATTAATACCAAAACCCATACTGGATATACCCATTCCCATCTGTAATCCGGCATGTTTTCCAAGCAAAAATTCAAGGTCTGCTCCAATTAGACTGCCTCCGCCCATCAACACACCCACATTGATTGACATATTTTTTTCGCTTTCAAACTCCTTTTTATTATTCCCTGTTTGCGCATACGATTGGAGGATATTTTGTTGCGTTCGGGTTTGAGGGGTCTGTTGCAAAACGCTTTGAGGAGGTTGAGGGGGTGCAGGCTGAGTCCAATTTATTTGAAAGCCTTGGAAATCAGATTGTGCAATAAGCGTCGTGTTGTCAAATATGATTACATCGAATCTAATGTCATGGCGACCATCCGGCAAATGGAGTTCAGTGTAGGGAATAAATAGAACAAAATCATTGTAAATGCCATGGGCAATATTGGGCGTAAATTGCGTTCCGGTAGATACCTGCCCATCAGCAGTCCTGTAGCGTTGATTTTTATCTATTAACACGCTATCTGTTTTCCAGTAAAAATAGGCGGCACACCATCCGGTTTTGTTTAACATATCATTGAAAGAGAATTTAATATGAATATTCATTCCCTGTTCATTGTCTTTAACAATATGATGCGTTTGCCGGATGTTTTCAATTTTTGCAGTCGTTTGGGAATACGCAAACTTACCGCAAAGCAAAAACACACAAAGCAATGCGATGTTTACCATATTCGCCTCTCTTTTCGGACTTGTCCTATTTTGGGAATGATCTTTAACGGGTGAACCAAAGTTACCACCCTTCCCTGTCTGTGTTGCACTCCACAAAAACAAGGAATTTTCCACCGTTTTCTCCAATTTCAAAAATCTGATATACATAAGTTCTCTTGATAAAACGCACCGAAACCGTGCAAATGTACGGCTTTTCGTCTTATCTCAAAAATTTTTCTTCTCTATACAGAATAGTTTATACCTTTGCAAATGAAATAAATATTCCATTGCAAATGAAATAAATTTGTATAATCATGAAATTATCTGAAATAGAAGTAATTGCGGGAATGCAAAAAGAGTATCTACTGAGTTCCGATAGCGGATTAAAGCGAGAAACCTTAGATTTTTTACCCCATCTTACATCTCATGCCCTGATTATTTCGGGCATTCGACGTTGCGGTAAGGCGGAGTAAGGAACTTTACTATTTTCGCGAAAACAACCGTGAATGTGATTTTGTGCGACTTGAAAACGGCAGATTAAAAAATCTTTTACAAATCTGCTGGGAACTCAACACCGACAACGAAGAGCGTGAAGTAAACGGGTTACTCAGTGCCATGCGTCATTTTCAATGCACAAAAGGCATGATCATAACAGCAAACCAGCAAGATCTTATGGTTCACAGCGATTGGGAAATAGAAATTATTCCTGCATGGAAATTTTTATCCACCATCGCTTAGAAACTGTTTAAATTTGTTATCGAAATTATTTTATGCCTATTGTCAGGCGGTTTAACTGTGTTTTCCTCCTCCTTGCACGGCATAGTCCGCAAGCGCCTCTACTCATGCTTCGATCGTCGGTTTAGATGCCCTCCGACCAAGGCATAGTGGCGACTATGGTGCGGGAGGAGGGCGCGAAAAGCGGCGACAAGAGGGATGAAAGAAGGAGATTCATAAATATCAACAGTTTCTTAATTCCTTATTTCCCTTCACGATACTTCTTTACCTGCCATAAAACAGGCGTTGTCAAAAAACATTCATTGGGGCAAATATTCGCATTGTGGAAAAAATGTGGAAAAATTTGTAAAAAAATGGAACAAAGTGGAAAAGTTTTTCTATATTTGCAGCCCAAATGAGTATCAAGTTTGTAGGAGAACATATTGCCAAATTGGACGACAAAGGACGCTTGGTCTTTCCGTCACCCCTCAAGTCGCTTGCAGAGAGCGAGGGAGCGGGGAGACTCCGTTTTGTTCTTAAAAAACATCTCTTTCGCCGCTGTTTAGAGATGTATGCCTACGATGAGTGGGAGCGCGAATCAGAATCGGTTAAGGCGCGACTCAACCTCTTTAACCGCGAGCACGACTCCTTTTGGCAGCAATATATGCGCGACCGCGCCATCGTGGAGCCGGATGAGAAGGTGGGACGGATTCAGATTCCCAAAAATTTGTTGGAGATGATTGATGTGCGCAAAGAGGTGGTGTTTGCCGGCAACGACCACAAGATTGAAGTGTGGGCAAAAGAGCACTACTTCGACAACAAACTATCTGAAACTGAATATATTGCATTGGCAGAAAAAATACTTGGTTAACCATGTCTTCCTACCACAACTCCGTTATGTTGCGCGAAAGCGTTGCCGCCTTGGCTGTAAAGCCGGACGGAATTTATGTGGACGCCACCTTAGGAGGCGGAGGTCATTCTCATGCTATATTGGCACAACTCCAACCCAACGGACGCCTCTACGCCTTTGATTGCGATGCAGACGCTGCCGATAATGTTCCCCAAGATACTCGTTTTAAATTCATTCACAACAACTTTAGATACCTTCAAAACTGTTTGCGTTATGTGGGTTGCACCTCTGTGGACGGCATTTTGGCAGATTTGGGCGTCTCTTCCCATCAATTTGATTGTGGCGAAAGGGGGTTCTCTTTTCGTTTTGAAGCAGACTTGGATATGCGAATGAACCGTAAAGCGTCCCTTACCGCTGCTCAGGTGCTCCATATCTATTCAGAAGGGGAGTTGGAGCGCATCTTTCGCCAATACGGAGAGATGGCGCAAAGCAGTCGGGCGGCTGCCCTTATTGTGGCGGCGCGCGCCCAAAAGGAGATACAAAGCACAGGCGACCTCCGGCGGGTATTGGCATCCATTACGCCACAGCGCCACCCCCATAAATTTTGGGCTACTTTGTATCAAGCGCTCAGAATAGAGGTCAATAGAGAGATGGAGGCGCTCGAAGCGTTGTTAATTCAGTCGCTACACCTCCTAAAGAGCGGCGGACGCTTGGCAATCATCACCTACCACTCGTTAGAAGACCGCATGGTAAAGAACTTTATGCGCAGCGGAAATATACAGGGGGAGGTTCCCAAAGATTTCTATGGCAATGAAGAGACGCCCTTTGTTGCCGTTACCAAAAAAGCAATCACTCCCTCCCAACAGGAGATGGAGCAGAATAACCGCGCCCGTAGCGCCAAACTTAGGGCAGTAGAAAAAAAGTAACCGGTTTATTATGAGCACACGCAAAATAATCAAAGAGGGCATTCTCGACGGCGGACCGGTGTTAAAAAATTTGGTGGAACGTCAACTCTACTTCATCTTTTTTCTCTTTGCACTGGCTATTGTCTATATCAGCCTGCACAACGCCGTTGGCAGAACTTTGGTCGAAGGACGCAGGCTTGAGGGTGAGTTAAAGAGTTTACGGGCAGAATATACCACCTGTACCGCTGAATTGATGTTTTTGAGTAAGCGGGAGGAGGTCTCCCGCAGGTTAATACAGTTGGGGTCAAAAGTACATGCACCCACCGCCCCCCCCAAGCGCATCTATATGGAGGAGTATCGAAATGAATAGAAAGAGCCTCTCCCGTATCCTTGTCGTATATATCGCCTTCTTCTTGGTGGGCATGGCTGTTGTTGCACAAATCATACATCTTCAATTCTTCACCAAACTAAAAGAGGAGGCGGGCAACCTTGCCTTCTCCTACGAAGAGGTGGAGGCAAATCGTGGTGCCATTTTGGCGCGGGATGGTCGCTTTTTGGCTACATCGGTGCCCTACTATCAGATTCGGATTGATTGCCTTGCACCTGCCGACACCATCTTCAAAAAAAATGTAGGGGGATTGTCGCAAGCGCTCTCCAACCTCTTTAAAGATAAATCCGCTGCTGCTTATGAGCGGGAGTTGCTTGCGGCAAAAGAGAGTGGAAATAGATATAAAGCACTTGGAAATAGAGATGTAACCCATTCCGAATGGGAGCAGATTAAACAGTTTCCCCTTTTCCGACTCGGTGCCAATCGTGGTGGAATTATTGCCATTCAAAAGAACAAACGCAACTATCCCTACGGACGGCTTGCCTTTAGAACCATCGGTTTTATCAATAACCAAAAGCAGGGCGTGGGGATTGAGTACTCCTGTGATTTCGATTTAAAGGGGATTCCGGGGCATCAGGTAACACAACGCCTCCCGGGCGGAGAGCGGATGCCGCTCAGCAATACGCCAAAAATCAGACCACAGGATGGATACGACATCCAAACCACCCTCGATATTGACATTCAGGAGGCAACCGAAACGGCGCTGCGCACCCAACTAAGCAGATCAACCGTATTTGAAGCCGCCACAGCGGTGGTGATGGAGGTAAAAACAGGGGCAATCCGCGCCATCGCCAACATGAAAAAGATGGAGGATGGAAGTTATGACGAATCGTACAACTACGCCATTGGCGAAGCCACCGAACCGGGCTCCACCTTTAAGTTAGCCACCCTGATTGCCCTGTTGGAGGGGGGATACCTCACCCTTGAGACGAGGGTGGATGCAGGCAATGGACGGTGGAACTACGCCGGCAAGACGTTTAGCGATGTTACTACCGGTGGATATGGCAATATCTCCGTACTTCAGGCTTTTGCAAAATCTTCCAATGTGGCTTTTGCCCAATTAGCAGTCAACCATTTTGCAAACAGGGAGAGGGAGTATGTGGACAGGCTCTACAACATGAAGTTGCGAGAAAATCTCAATGTAGAGATATTGGGTGAAGGGCAATCGATGGTGCGCTATCCCACCGATCAGTTGTGGTCGAAACTCTCCCTTCCCATGATGTCGATTGGGTATGAGGTGTTGCTCACCCCCATGCACACCCTCACCCTCTACAACGCCATTGCCAACGGAGGCAGGATGATGAAGCCCTATTTTATTGAAAGTCATAAGCGTTATGGTATCGTTGAAAAAGAGTTCCGTCCGCAGTCCATTAGCGGCGCCATCTGTTCAAAATCAACCATAGACAGTGTTCAAAAAGCGTTGCGTTACGTGGTGCAGGAGGGAACAGCAAGAGCCATTAACGACCCACGATATGAGATTTCGGGAAAAACAGGAACGGCGCAAATAGCCTTTGACGGCAGGTACATCGACAAAGACGGCTACCGTAAACACCAAGCCTCATTTGCCGGATTTTTCCCCTCGGACAACCCTCAATACAGTATGGTTGTGGTACTTTACACGCGAAAAACACGCGATAACTTTTATGGAGGAACGTGGGCAGCGCCGGTTTTTAAGGAGATAGCCGACAAAATCTACAGCACCCGAAACGATTGGACCCTTCCCATAACACGCACCAAAACATCTGACAATATTCAACCTCCCCTGTTGGCAGGAAACGAATACTATTCCAATGAACTCGTCAATATCCTCGAGGGGAAACGCCCCTCATCCACACACATAGCCGGCGCCCAGTGGATCTCTCGCCTGCCCGATGAGGCAACCATACCCAATGTAAAGGGAATGAGTTTGCGGGATGCTATTTATCTTCTTGAAAGAAAGGGATTAACGGTAAATGCCATCGGTTTGGGAGAGGTCGTATCCCAATCGCCCCCGCCCGGAACACCCATAGAGGGAGTTACTTTCATAGAGATTACGCTTCAGAAGCCCAACATAAAGAGAAACCAAATTGCCCAACGCTAAGAAACTACCTTTGAAGAGAACAAAATATCTACACCGCCATGAAACTGTCCACCCTGATAGAAGGAATTCAATGCAACACAAGAACGTTGCCGGAAATCGATCCCACAATAGAAGCCCTCTGCTTTGACTCAAGGAAGGTAACGCCCGGGGGACTCTTTGTGGCGATTTGCGGCACACAAAGCGATGGACATCAATACATAACACAAGCCATTGAACGAGGCGCCGTGGCTGTATTGTGTGAGAAAATACCTGAGGGCGTAACCACAGCCGCACCAAACAATGAAGAAATTCAGAAGGGCGCCCTCCGGCAAATCCCCTACATTTTGGTTAAAAACAGCAGGGAAGCGTTGGGATGGGTTGCCTCAGCCTTTTACGGACACCCCTCTCGTGCGCTCAAGTTGGTGGGCGTAACCGGAACCAACGGCAAAACCACCACCGTTACACTCCTCTACCGCCTATTTACATCAATGGGCTATGCCTGCGGATTGATCTCCACCATTGAAAATTATATAGACAATATCCGGCTGCCCAGCCACCATACCACTCCCGATGCGTTGGAGTTAAACCAATTACTCTCAAATATGGTGTCAAGAGGTTGTACCTGTTGTTTTATGGAGGTGAGTTCTCACGCCGCTGACCAGGGACGGGTGGCGGGTCTCTCCTTTGCCGGAGCCGTCTTTTCAAACCTCACCCACGACCATTTGGATTATCACCAAACTTTTGCGGAGTACCTGCGGTGCAAAAAGCAACTCTTTGATAACCTCTCTTCGGATGCTTTTGCTTTAGTCAATAGCGACGACAAAAATGGGAAGGTGATGCTGCAGAACTGCGCCGCCCAACAATACGACTACGCCTGCAAGCGGCTGGCTCACTTCACCTGTCGCGTGGTGGAACAGAGCATAGAGGGTATGTTGTTGCGGATAGACGGCGCCGAACTCTCTACCCCTTTTATTGGTCGCCACAATGGATATAACTTATTGGCAGTTTATGGGGTTGCCCGACTTCTTGGCGCAGAAAAAGAGGAGGTATTGCGCCTCTTGTCCACCTTAAAAAGCGTTTCGGGACGACTCGAATACCTCACCGGCAAAAAGGGAATCACCGCAGTAGTCGATTATGCGCACACGCCCGATGCCTTAGAAAACGTCCTCTCTACCCTTCAGGAAATCGTTGTGCCGGAGCAGGCGCTCTACACCGTAGTGGGTTGCGGAGGGGACAGAGACAAAACCAAACGCCCCAAAATGGCACGCATTGCGTTTGAAAACAGTACACAGGTCGTTTTTACCTCCGACAATCCCCGCACAGAAAATCCGATGGATATATTAAACGATATGTTGGAGGGACTCACCCCGCAAGAGCGCGACCATTGCCTCATCATTCCTGACCGCCGCGAGGCAATAAAAACCTCCATCCTTATGGCGCCGCCAAAGAGCATCATTTTGGTTGCCGGAAAGGGGCACGAAGATTATCAAATAGTGAACAATGTGAAATCCCATTTTGACGATAAAGAAGTGATTCGGGAATTTTTAGAAACTGACTCATAGATTGACACCTCATGTTTTACCACCTGTTTGACTATTTTAAAGAGACCTACGACTTTCCCGGGTTTGGACTGCTGAAATACCTCACTTTCAGATCTCTTTTATCTATTATCACTGCGTTGCTCATTGCCCTCATCTTTGGGCATCGACTCATCCGCTTCCTGCAGCGCAAGCAGATTGGAGAGTCTATTCGCGATTTGGAGTTGGAAGGACAGTTATTCAAGAGCGGAACACCCACCATGGGGGGCATCATCATCATTCTCGCCCTTTTGGTCCCCACCCTCCTCTTTGGAGATCTTTCCAACATATACATACAGTTGATGCTCGTCTCTACCCTCTGGTTGGGGTTAGTCGGATTTGCAGATGATTACATTAAGGTGTTCAAAAAGAATAAAGAAGGACTACAGGGAAAATTCAAAATCATTGGACAGGCGGGGCTTGGGGTGATTGTGGGATTGGTGTTGTGCTTTAGCGACTCGGTGGTGATTCGCGAAGTGGCACCCTCCTCCGCTCCTTCAGCCAAAATCGCGCTGGTGGAGGCAGGAACCGAGGCGCAGCACCTCCCTGTAATCGACAGCCACAACACCAAGACCACTATCCCCTTTGTAAAGCAGAACGAATTTGACTACACTTGGTTATGGCCCTTCAAAGGACGCTCCCAACAGGTAGCGGGATGGATCATCTATATCCTTGCCATTATCTTTATTATCACTGCTGTATCTAACGGAACCAACCTTACGGACGGTATGGATGGCTTGGCAACAGGCTTGACCATTGTGGTGTCCGTAACACTGGGCATTTTAGCCTATCTGTCTGGAAACATTATCTATGCAAAATATCTGAATATCATGTATATTCCAAACAGCGGGGAGTTGGTTATCTTTATGGCTGCCCTCACGGGGGCATTGGTGGGGTTTCTCTGGTACAATGCCTATCCCGCACAAGTCTTTATGGGAGATACCGGCAGTTTGGCGTTAGGCGGAATTGTTGCGGTATTTGCCATCTTGATACGCAAAGAGTTGCTGATTCCTATCCTGTGTGGGATCTACTTGGTAGAGAGCCTCTCGGTGCTGTTGCAGCGATACTATTTTAAATACACCAAACACAAATATGGCGTGGGACGCCGCATCTTTCGGATGGCGCCCCTGCACCACCATTTTCAAAAAGGAGGGGTATCCGCCATCCTCACCAAACCCAAACATATCCTTCCCGAAGCCAAAATTGTAACGCGCTTCTGGATTGTGGCGGTAGCGCTCGCAATCATCTCTATTGTAACATTAAAAATCAGGTAATCATGGAGAAAATAGTTGTATTGGGAGGAGGAGAGAGCGGCATTGGTGCGGCTGTTTTGGCAAAGAAGAAGGGCTTTGAGGTTTTTCTCTCCGACATGGGAGTGCTTCAGGATCGGGCAAAAGCGCTCTTGACGGAGCACGCCATCCCTTACGAGGAGAGACAACACACCCCAATACAAATTTTAAACGCGGCAGAGGTCATCAAGAGTCCGGGCATCCCCGACACCGCCCCCTTGGTGGAGGAGATTCTCCGCAGGGGAATACCTGTTATCTCCGAAATTGAATTTGCCGGTCGCTACGACAATGCCAAAAAAATCTGTATTACAGGAAGTAATGGCAAAACCACCACCACTTCGCTCATCTACTTCCTCCTCAAAAACGCAGGACTGAATGTGGGATTAGCAGGAAATATCGGACACAGTTACGCCTATCAGGTGGCAACACAGCAACACGATGTTTATGTTTTGGAATTGAGTAGTTTTCAGTTGGACAATATGTATGACTTTAAAGCCGACTTAGCCGTATTACTAAATATTACACCAGACCATTTAGACCGTTACGGCTACGATATGCAAAAATATGTACATGCCAAATTCCGCATCACCCAAAATATGCGCCCCGAAGATTGGTTTATCTTCTGCTCAGACGACGAGGTAACGGTGGAGCAACTCAAAAAAATTGTGCTGCAAGTGCAGAAGTTGCCCTTTAGCCAACAGCACAGAGAGGGGCAGGGCGCCTCTGTGGAGGAGGGCGTCATCTCCTCAAAATATGGACCGAATGAGTTCAAAATCTTCATAGATGAGTTGGCGCTTCAGGGAAAGCACAACGTCTATAACTCCATGGCGGCAGCGTTAGCGGGACAAGTGATGAATATTCGCCACGAGGTGATTCGCCATAGCCTCACCTCCTTCAAAGGGGTAGAACATCGGTTGGAAGAGGTGGGAAAGATACGTGGAGCACTCTATATCAACGACTCCAAAGCCACCAACGTGAATGCGACATGGTATGCCCTCGAATGTATGCCCCCCCCCATCATTTGGATTGCGGGCGGAGTCGATAAGGGGAATGACTACAGCCTGCTCTTTAATTTGGTAAAAAACAAGGTGAAAGGGCTTATCTGTATGGGTATCGATAACACAAAACTGTACGAAAGTTTTGCCGACAAAGTTCCCCTGATTACAGAGGTGCGCTCCGCCGCCGATGCGGTAAAAACGGCATATCAATGGGCGTACCCCGGAGACACCGTTTTGCTCTCGCCCGCCTGCGCCAGTTTTGACCTGTTTCAAAACTATGAAGATAGAGGCAAGCAATTTAAAGAAGCCGTCCGAAAACTATGACCCATAAACCTTCAGACCGAATTGCCTTAGAGGTGCCGTCCCCAAAACGCGCACTTGAAAGGTCTATGCGCGGCGACCGGGGGATTTGGATTATTATTGTGCTACTCTCTCTCATCTCTTTGGCAGCGGTTTACTCCTCAACCAGTTCTTTGGCGTTTCTTCAAGGAAGAACAGCCTCTTTTTATCTGTTCAGGCAATTTGCCTTTGTAACGTTAGGATTAGCCACCCTCTTTGTGTGCCACCTGATACCTTTGGGTTGGTACCGAAAGTTCTCCTTTTTGGGTATGATGATAGCCATTGCTCTGCTGATTATCACCTTGGTTGCGGGAGAGACACACAACGATGCCACCCGATGGATCACCATACTGGGCATTACCATCCAGCCGTCCGAAGTGGTAAAGGTGGCGATGATACTCTATGTGGCTAAGGTGATTGAAGATAGAAAATTTGAAACATTCAAGGAGTTTACCCTCTACCTCATGGCTCCCTTGGGCATCCTCACGCTGCTCATGCTGTGGGGAAGTATCTCCGCCGGACTCATTTTGGGAGGTACCGCCTTTCTTATCCTCCTCATTTCGGGTATTTCGTTCAAGCACATCTCAAAAATGATGGGAATATTCTTCATCGGTCTCATTCTGGTGGTGGCTTTGGCAAAAGCCACTCCCCTCTTCCCACGCATAGAGACGGCAGTATCGCGCATCACCACCTTCGCTGACGATGGAAAGGGGGATACCTTTCAGGCAGACCACGCAAAGATTGCCATAGCGTCCGGAGGAATCTTTGGCAAAGGACCCGGAAACAGCACCCAACGCATCATTTTACCCAAACCATACCACGACTTTATCTATGCCATTATTGTGGAGGAGTATGGCATCGTGGGCGGAGGCGCCGTACTGTTGCTCTTTTTATGGTTTTTCTTTCGATGTTACCTCATTGCCAAACGGTGCACCCGAAACTTCTCCTCCCTCCTTGTGATTGGGTTGGGGTTGTTGATTGTGCTTCAGGCAATGTTGCATATATGCGTAAATGTGGGGCTTTTGCCTGTAACGGGGCAGACGCTTCCCTTAGTGAGTTTGGGGGGCACCTCATTTATTGCCGTCAGCGCCGCTTTTGGGATTATTCTTGCCGTCAGCCGCACCATAGAGCGGACGGAAATGAAAAAGGAGGTTTTCGATGAAACATAAAGTCATCATAAGCGGAGGAGGCACCGGAGGACACATTTTTCCTGCCATATCCATTGCCAATCAGATAAAAGAGCAATACCCCGATGTGGATATTCTCTTTGTGGGCGCCATAGGAAGGATGGAGATGGAGAAGGTGCCGGCGGCAGGGTATCAAATCATTGGGTTGCCTATGGCAGGGTTACAGCGAAAAGCGTGGCTCAAAAATGTAATACTCCCTTTTAAACTTCTGAAATGCTTGCGTCTTGCCCAAAAGATTATTCGCGACTTCCTGCCTGACGTGGTGGTGGGCGTGGGCGGATACGCCAGCGGACCTCTCCTCTGGGTGGCAGGGCGCAAGGGGATCCCTTGCCTGATACAGGAGCAAAACTCCTACGCCGGCATCACCAACAAGTTGTTGGCAAAGAGAGTGAAAACAATCTGTGTGGGCTATTCAGGGATGGAGTGTTTCTTTCCAAAAGAGAAGATCCGCCTCACCGGAAATCCGGTTCGAAGCAATATTGTTCCTGTCACCGAAACGCTTAGGGAGGAAGGACGCGCTTTTTTCCATATTCACCCCGCCCACAAGTGTATCCTCATTCTGGGGGGAAGTTTGGGTGCGCGCACATTGAACGATTGC
>Ga0082212_10005347_pt1 | contig 17519 bp, 19 predicted proteins | sample TergutNt197P3_FD_71548 | JGI IMG/M metagenome (GOLD analysis project Ga0082212, IMG submission 71548) | Neocapritermes taracua P3 segment gut microbial communities from Petit-Saut dam, French Guiana - Nt197 P3 | ecosystem: Host-associated > Arthropoda: Insects > Digestive system > Gut ... | reverse complement strand
CCCCCGCTCCTTTTGATTGTGTTTGACCATGGCGGCGGCGGATAAAGGAATCAGCCCGGCGGCTAAAAGATATATAGAAAGAACAAAGCCGCGCAACCCAAAATAGGCCACTACCGCCACTACCGCCGGGCAGCCCGCCAGCAGCAGCCAAAAGGGTGGATGACGGCGTATCAGCAGCCATAACCCTAAAGTAACAGTCAGCGCCAACGACAGGCGGACCACCACATAATAGTAACGAACAAAATCTGCGTTTACCGGGGTAAAACCGGCTGCCCACCAGCGAATAAAATCAGGCGCTGATATTAGCCACGGGACATCGTTAAGGTAACAAAATAGCAGGATCAGTATCGCACAGAAGGCTAAGGACGCCAGCAGGCGGCGGTCGCAAAAGAAGGCGAACAACAAAAATATGGCGGGTAAGTAGATAAAAGCCCCCGGCAAAGCCGACCCTTGAGCCAACGGTTTGTAAAGAGCTAACAGTAACGCAGCGGCCAGAAACAAACAACAGCAGGCGTCCATGCCACGTTCCAGCGAAAGGATGACAGATTTTTGTTTGACAGTTGGTTCTTGGGGCTGGGTCATAAAAGAACCTCCGGTTATTGATTATTAAGCATTTGAGGTCGTTTCGATGTTTATGATAGGCAAGAATAGCTTAAGCCCATTTTCCACCGTCTTGATATCGGCGGAGGAGGTCAGCAAAACGACCGGGCAACCCCGGCCTACTAGCTGCTCCAGCAAGGGCAAAAGCGGCGTGACCGGTTGAGCCAGGGCGATATATAGCCCCGCAGGCAGGTGCGGGGCTTCCAGCAGGTTTCTTAATTCGCCAAAAACAGTGTTGTTGTCAAACGGCATGATAGCCAGCAATTCCGTCGCACTACCCATATTTTGCGCCGTAAGCAGGCTTGTAGCGCCCGGCAGCAGTGTGATGGGCCAATTATTTGTCAATTGCGTAAACAGAAAACTTAAAGCCACTTCACATAGGCGGTCTTCATAATCCAAAGCTTCCTCCCCTTCACCTGCGGGGCGGTTATCCAGTAGCAGACAGCAAGAATAATCGGTGGTATGCTCGCGCAGACGGCTGAACAGTTCCCGCCTGCTGGCCGATTTTTTCCAGTGTATGGCGCGCAGGGCGGCGCCCTGCTGATAAGAGCGGGGGTCGGCTGTAAGCTGGCCTTGGTGCCCTTTTAGCGCCTGCCAGCTTTCCTCCTCTTCCCGAAGCGAGCTCTCTTCCTCTATAACTTGGTTCAAGACCAGTTGCGGCAGAGATAAAAGCTTTTGTACCGGCAAAGCCCGTCCCAACAGAGCTTGATCTGTCAAGCTAAAAAAACCGAATATGTCTTCGGCCGAGAATTGCGGCAAGAATACCGTATACTCGCCCCGGTGGGGGCAAATAACGTCTATTTCGAGGGTTTTTTCTTCCTTGGGCTTGAGCGCAAAGAAGAAAAAGGCCAATTCTGTCGGTTCCGCACCTTCTCTTTGCAGGAACAGGCGCAACCGTAAAGGGAAAAGCGGCCAAGACCGGGGGTTATAGGCCTTCAGCAATACTATCCTCATCTGCCCGCGTATGAAGCGGTTGGAAGCGGCTTCCAGTTTTAGTTGCGGGCGTTGCCCGGCGGTCTGTAACGCGGCGGCTAAAAGCAATAAAGCGCAGATAGTGGCGCCAATAAAATACTCCGCCAGGCCAAAAGCCAGCCCAAACAAGGTAAAGCCTATCGTTGAGCCCAAAACCAGCCAGCCGCGCTTTTTTACATACAAGCGCCCTTCTTTAGACGCGCTCCGTTTCATGAGGACGCGGGTACCGGCAGGGCGGCAAGTATCTCCTGCAACACCGCTTCACCGCTGCGTTTCTTAGCCCGATAAGCCGGGTACAGCCCCAGGCGGTGGGCCAAAACCGGCTCCGTCATCTGCTGCACATCATCCGGCAGGGTATAGGCGCGCCCCTGTAAGAGGGCGCGGCCCATGGCGGCGTGCATCAGGGCTATGGAACCGCGCGGACTTAAGGGCAGCTCTATTTCCTGATGTTGGCGGGTGGACGCGGCTATCTGCGATATGTATCTCTTTACCGCGGCGGATACCGTAATATCATACAGCGCCTGCTGCATTTGCAGCACCTCTTCGGCGCTTATCACCGCTTGCAGATCCGGCTCGCCGCTTATGGCTTGATGGTAGGTAAGGATAGCCGTCTCCTCCTCCACGGAAGGATAACCCAGGCGTATACGCAAGAAAAAGCGATCCATCTGGGCTTCCGGCAAAGGGTAGGTTCCAAGGAATTCAATCGGGTTTTGGGTCGCGATGACCATGAATGGTTGCGGCAGTTTTCGAATTACTCCGTCAACAGTTACCTGTCCTTCCGACATCGCTTCTAAAAGGCTGGCCTGCGTTTTCGGCGAGGTTCGGTTGATTTCATCGGCAAGAATGATTTGGTTCATGACAACACCTTCTTTATACTCAAACTCACCGGTTTTCATATTATAAATGGAGATTCCTTCGATATCACCCGGCAGGGTATCCGGGGTAAATTGGATCCGGCCAAAACTGCATTCCATGACATTGGCTATAAGCGTCGCCAAGGTGGTCTTGCCAACGCCCGGAACGTCTTCAACCAAGACATGCCCCCCGGCCAGCATTGCGACCAGCATTTGCTGGGTGACTTCCTCTTTGCCGACGAAGATTTCATTGATCGATGATTCCATTTTTTTTACGGTTTCAAAATGATTCATGAGATAGATTGCCCCTTTTCGTATTTGGAAATCTGAGTATAGCATAGATTCTGTTGTTTTACAATAAGTCAAGAAACTCTCCCCAATAATCCCCAACAATCAGCAAATTATAATCAAAAAAGACAGGTGAACAATCCGTCCGCCTGCCCTTTTATATCTTATATTTATTTTCTGACTGCATGGATCCGGGCGGCGGCACGATGAAGTGAAGTCGCGGCACGGGCAAGGTCCGTTTCCGGATGCTTTGACTGTAAACGCTCTTCGGCTCGTTCCCTTGCGGCCTCGGCACGGCTTATGTCAATCTCTTCCGGCCACTCGACGATTTCTGCCAGGATGGTGATCGCATCAGGCAGGATTTCGACAAAGCCTGAATGAAGGGCCGCCATCTTTTTCTCCTCTGCCATATGCAAAGTAAGGAGGCCCGGTTGGACGATGACCGTCATCGGGATATGGTTTTTGAATATTCCGACTTCGCCTTCGCTGGTATTAAATTCAACCATCGAAACACGATCTTCAAAGAATATCCGTTCAGGGGAAACAATCTTTATTTTAAACAGATTCTCTGCCATAACATCAACCTTTCAGTTATTTAGGTTATAAAATCGTAAATTCTTTTAGATCCTTTACCCGTCCGGTAACTTCATCTATGCTTCCGGCATTTAAGAAATAACTTTCCGGAATAATATCGTGTTTGCCTTCCAGGATTTCCTTAAATCCGCGGACTGTTTCGCTGATTGGCACATATTTTCCATCAAGGCCGGTAAACTCAGTTGCGACGAAGAAAGGCTGGGACAAGAAACGCTGTACTTTTCTGGCGCGAGAAACCACCAATTTGTCTTCATCGGATAATTCATCCATACCCAGGATCGCGATAATGTCCTGCAACTCTTTGTAACGCTGTAAGATTTCCTGGACGGAACGCGCTACATGATAATGCTCTTCGCCAACGATATTCGGGTCGAGAATCCGCGAACTTGATTCAAGCGGGTCAACGGCGGGATAAATCCCCAGCTCCACAATCGAACGGGACAAAACGGTCGTTGCATCCAAGTGAGAGAAGGTCGTCGCCGGAGCCGGGTCGGTTAAGTCATCCGCCGGGACATAGATCGCCTGGACAGAGGTAATCGAACCATTTTTGGTCGATGTAATCCGCTCTTGCAAGGCACCCATCTCAGTTTGCAGGGTCGGCTGATAGCCAACCGCTGAGGGCATCCGCCCAAGCAATGCCGAAACCTCAGAACCGGCCTGCGTGAAACGGAAAATATTATCAATAAAGAGAAGAACGTCTTTTCCACCTTTGTCGCGGAAATACTCTGCCATGGTAAGGCCGCTTAAGGCAACCCTCATCCTCGCTCCGGGCGGCTCATTCATCTGGCCAAAGACCATCGTCGTCTTTTCGATGACGCCGGAAGAACTCATTTCGACGTAAAGGTCATTTCCTTCCCTTGTCCGCTCACCGACACCGGCGAAAACAGAGAAACCGCCATGCTCTGTGGCAATGTTACGAATCAATTCCTGGATCAATACGGTTTTACCAACCCCGGCACCGCCGAAGAGGCCGATTTTACCACCCTTTTGATAAGGACATAAAAGATCAACAACTTTGATACCGGTTTCCAATAATTCCGCTTCGGTTGACTGGTCGACGAAGTCCGGTGCCGATCGATGAATCGGCTCATAATCAACATCCGTTGGTGCCGGTTTATTATCAATCGGCTGGCCCAATACATTAAAGATACGGCCCAGGGTTTTTTCGCCAACGGGAACCTTAATCGGAGCACCGGTCGCATTCGCTTCCATCCCCCTGACCATGCCGTCAGTCGGACCCATCGCGATACAGCGCACCAAATCATCACCTAAATGCTGGGAGACTTCAACGGTCAGATCCCCGTCCTCCCGTGGGATGATTACGGCTTCGTTTATTTCCGGAAGTTCGCCGCCGGTAAACTTAATATCCAGTACCGCACCGATTATTTGGGTGACTTTTCCTGAACCCTTCGTTTTATTTACATCTACCATCTTTTAATATCCTTTCGTTTACTACTTAATATGTGTTATGACGTAATGCCGCTAAGGCATTATGTCAGCGCGGTTTTTAATTACTTTAGTAATTTGCGCATCCCATGCAAACGAAGTTTGCTGGAGGGTCATGATTACGCAGTAATCATGAAATCGCATTCGCTCCGGCGATGATTTCGGTCAGTTCCTGCGTGATGGAACTCTGGCGGGCACGGTTATAAAGCAGGGATAAGTCTTCAATCATTTCTTCCGCGTTTTGCGTTGCGGCATCCATCGCCTGCATCCGCGCACCATTTTCGCTGGCAACCGCTTCTACCATTCCGCCATAAATCAAGCTTGTAATATATTTGGGAATGAGATAATCTAACGCTTTTTCTGCCTCCGGCTCAAATGTCATCGGTGAAAGTAAATCCTGCCCTTTTTCGGGTTCGCTTTCCTTTTGCCATCTGATCCGGTCTTCCATCCGCTGGCGGTGTTCTTTCGTGTCAACCGGAAGCAGCTTGATCATCGTTGGCTCATGGACGACCGTGTTTACAAAAGCGGTATATGCGAGATAGATCTCACTCACTTCTCCGGTGCGGTATGCCTCCAATACATCTTGTGATATTTTCATTGCATCGGCATAGACCGGATCTTCAATACACTCAGAATAATCACTCTTGAGATGATAATGCTGTTTTAAACTGTCCCGTCCTTTTTTACCAACCGCATAGATATCCAGATCGTCTTTGCGGATTTCGCCTTTTGTGACCAGCTTAATCACATTGGAATTATATCCGCCGGCCAATCCACGATTGGAAGTGATCGCAATTACTGCCTTTTTACCTTCTGCACGGGGCTTCAAATAATCATGGTCTAAATCATCGCCTGCTTTTTCCAATACGGATAAAACGGTAATGTACATGCTACGAAAATAAACCCGTGAACGTTCGGCATGTTGTTTGGCACGCTGCAATTTAACCGTGGCGACCAGATTCATGGCTTTGGCAATCTGCTGGGTACTTTGGATCGACTGCCGTCGCCGCTTGATATCTCTCATCGAGGCCATATGTTGAATACCGTAACCTTTCTAAATAATCGGAGTAACATTCTCTTATCGACTGCGTAAGCAGACGGCTATTTGAAGGAAGCTTTAAATTCCGTAATAGCTTTCTGAAGCTTCACTTCTACATCCGGCAAAATCTTTTTCTCTGTCGCGATACTTTGTGGTATATCGGCATATTTTGTGGCAATAAACTCATTAAACTCTGCCTCAAAACGTAAGATATCAGAAACTGGGATGTCAAGCAAATGTTTATTGGTCGCAACATAAATAATCAAGATTTGGTATTCGACTGAAATCGGCTTGTACTGTGGCTGCTTCAAGACTTCTTTGATCCGTTCGCCTTGTGCCAGCTTTTCCTTCGTATCAGAATCAAGCTCCGAACCAAATTGGGCAAAAGCCGCCAATTCGCGATACTGTGCAAGTTCTACGCGGATCGGTGCGGCAATTTTCTTCATCGCGGCAATCTGCGCGGCACCGCCGACACGGGAAACTGACAACCCGGCATTGATCGCCGGACGAAAACCAGAGTTAAACATTTCCGATTCAAGGTAAATCTGCCCATCGGTAATCGAAATAACATTCGTCGGAATATACGCAGAAACGTCACCGGCCTGGGTTTCAATGATCGGCAGGGCAGTCAATGAGCCGCCGCCGTATTCATCACTCATTCTGGCCGCTCGCTCAAGCAAGCGTGAGTGAAGATAGAAAATATCGCCGGGATAAGCCTCACGTCCGGGCGGACGGCGAAGCAGCAAGGATAAGGTCCGGTAAGCGGCGGCATGTTTTGTCAGGTCATCATAGACCACCAAGACATCTTCGCCTTTTTCCATCCATTCTTCACCGATTGCACAACCGGAGTAGGGGGCAATATATTGCAGGGGCGCAAGTTCGCTGGCCGAAGCCACGACAATTGTTGTATAAGCAAAAGCACCATGTTCTTCCAAAATTTTAACAATCGAAGCCACCGTTGAGGCTTTCTGGCCAATCGCGACATAAATGCATTTTACGCCCAAGCCCTTTTGATTGATAATCGTATCAATGGCAATCGCTGTTTTACCGGTCTGGCGGTCGCCGATGATCAGCTCACGCTGGCCGCGGCCAATCGGAACCATCGAGTCAATCGCCTTGATCCCGGTTTGGAGGGGAGTATCAACGGATTTCCTGGCGATAACGCCCGAGGCTACCCGTTCGATTTTGCGGTAGGTGTCAGTCTGAATCGGACCTTTTCCATCAACCGGCTGGCCAAGCGCATTCACGACTCGTCCAAGCATCGCGTCGCCGGAAGGCACTTCTACCACACGGCCTGTCGTTTTGACCATATCGCCTTCATTGATACTTTTATGGCTGCCTAATAAAACGGCACCAACGTTATCTTCTTCCAGATTAAGAACCATGCCGTAGATTTCACCGGGAAACTCCAACAGTTCTCCCTGCATAGCACTTTCCAGACCATGAACGCGGGCAATTCCGTCAGCTACTTGAATAACGGTACCGACGTTTGACACTTCCAGTTCCGAAGCATATCTTTTTATCTGTTCCTTAATTACAGAACTGATTTCTTCTGGTCTTAAATTCATAAAAACTAAACCTTGCCTTTCTCTTTCCTATAATTAGACATTAAGCAGTTTCTTTTTCAGATTGGAGAGGTTTGTCTTGACACTGGAGTCAACCACCCGGTCACCAATCCGAATCACCATTCCACCAATCAATGTTTCGTCAACATCAAAATTCATTTCCACTTTTTTGAATTCTGTTACCGCGATCAACCGCTCCATAATCTCGGCTTTTTGAATCTCGTTTAATAAATCTGTTGTAGTGACAAACGCTACACCAATACCAAGAGATGCCTTCACAGCTGAAACGAAATAGTCATAAATTGCTTCAAACTCTAAAAAACGATCCTTCACAATCAAAAGCTCCAGAAAACCGATTATCTCATCAGACACGCGATCTTTAAAGATATTCTTAATTACGAGAGCTTTCTCTTCTTTTAATATCTTGGGGTGATCCATGAAGCGGAATAGTTCGGGGTTTAAAAGAAATGCATCGCGAATAAAGGTAAATTCGCTCATAAACGCTTCTGTTTTCCCTTCTTCTCCGGCAAGCTCAAATAAAGCATTGCCATATGTCTTTGCAATCAGCTTTGCCATGTGCTATTACCCATTTCCTTCAACGTATCATGAATCAACTGTTCACCAATCTGGATCGTTAGCTGGTCAGAAATCGCTTTCCCTGCCATTAATGCGGCAACTTCAATAATCTCTGTCTTAACTTGCGCGGAAACTCTTTCTTTTTCAAGTTCTGCTTCGGTCTTGGCACGGGAAATAATCCGCACGGCTTCCTCACGGGCTTCCGCGATGATGCGGTTTTCGTTCACCAATGCCTGCTTCCTGGCTGTACTTAAAATTTCTTCAACCTCGGCATCGACATTTTTTAGTTTCGCCGCATACTCTTTTTTGAGCTCATCGGCACTAGCCATATCGGCGGCAGCAGCATCCAGTTCGCCCTTGATTTTGTCGCGGCGATCGTTTAGTACCTTCCGGACCGGATTAAACAACAAATAAGATGCCATCAAAAAGAGAACAAACACCGAAACAATGGTTAAAGCGGCATCCGTTAGCAATTGAAAATCCAAGCCGAAGATCCGCGGCTCCATCCCTGTTGTCAGCAGCAATGCCTTGTTTAGTAACATACCTTCCAACGTAGGCCTCCTCTCTTACCTCTTAAGAAAAAGGCTGGACAATTAAAAGGATAATCGCAACAACTAGACCATAAAGGCTGGCTGTTTCGGCAAAAGCTTGACCAAGCAGCATCGTGGTCCTGACATCGCCGACAGCACCGGGATTACGTCCGACTGCCAAGGCAGCTTGGCCGGCGGCATGACCTTGGCCAAGGCCGGGGCCAATGTTCCCCAACATTGCGAGACCAGCACCTAATGCTGACATACCCAACACAAAATATTGATTATAATCCATTTGTTATTTCCTCCTTTGCTTTCGCAATTTTTATATTTTAATTTTATTACTTACTACTTTACAGCATGAAACTTTAGATTTTCTAATCAACGCTTGCGTTGATTTGCTTGCGTTCCAATGAACGCAAGCTTAGAAAATTTCTTCATGCTATTCCCCGGCACAGGCATTTTTGATATATATCATTGAAAGGACGCAGAAAACATAAGCTTGCAGCGAACCGACGAATACATCAAAGAAAGCGTGCAGGAATGACGGCCATCCAATCGCAATTGGCCGAAGCAAAACGTATACCATCATCATCATGATAATCCCTGACAGATTATTAGCAAACAAACGCAATGACAGAGAGATTACATATGAAAATTTGCCAATCAAGTTAATCGGGAGGAAAACCGGCAGCGGTTCAAAAAGATGTTTGATATAACCTTTTAGCCGATGGTATTTGAATTCACTGATGTTTACCAATAAAAAGGTAATCACGGCCAAACCAAAGGTAAGGCTGTAATCGGCCGTCGCATTACGAAGCCCAAATAGGCCGGAAGTATTGCAAAGCCAGACAAAGATAAAGACGGTGCCGATATAATTACGGAAACTGGGAGCGAAAACCTCCATTGTGCCATTCACCAAACCGTCAAGAAACTCGACAATCATTTCCAAGCCGTTTTGGATTCCACCAGGCACTTCTGTGGCCTTTTTCATCTTACTATGGGCAAAGATGCAAAAAGTACTCATTACCAATATCACAATCAAGGCGCAGATATGTGTGGTCGTAATCCAGACCGTCTGGCCGAATAATTGGTATGAGAAAACCCCATGAATCATAAAGTCAAGTTCTACCCCGCTGGCCAATAAAAAGGTATTACCCATTTACCTTACTCCTTCTGATGATTTTTGTGAGCAGCGGTTGCATAAAAGCTCCCGCCTTGATACTGAAGATCCCTAAAACTACTGCTAAAAACTGCACTGAACCGATCAGTGCTGCCCCAATCATTGCGGCTGCTACTGCTAAAAACCTAAACAGCATATGCCTTCTGGCAAGGCTTTGGGCTTGAATTCCCATGTACAGGTATTGGCCGATTGACCACCATAAGTGAAGAGAATATAAAACCGCAATCATAATACCTGCCCAAAGGGCGATACTGAAACCAAGCTTGTCGTCTACAAACCAGATGACAACGGCCTGACAGGCTAGGCCAAATACGATAATTCCTGCGATCATCTCGAATAAAACGGCGTTTACTTCTTTTCCGAAGAAAATAATCGGCTCTTCCGGCACCACCGGTACTAGTTTAATTACATCATCTTGCTGGTCATCTAATTCATCTAAATCATCCCAGTCATCATGATTTGTTTCTTCCGGCATTCTTATCCTTATTAATTATATTGATTATTATTTGTGTTTCCTTATTTTTGATCTTTTTCCTTTTTGCTGCTGCCTACTTTGCTTGCCAAAATAACGACATTAGCAATTCCACTCAGCGCACCGATGAAAAAAAGGATGATAACCAGAAAATTCGTTCCCAGCCACTGGTCCAGCCGATATCCGACCCAAGTACATAGAAATGCAGGTACCAAAATCGTAAAACCAAACTGCCCTGCCAAGGATAAAACTAAAGATACATCCTTATCCAATTTCATATTGGCTGTTTTCCCCCAAAATTCTCTGCTATTTTTGATTATACTTAATTTTTTTTGATTTGTCCAGAATAAAAACGCAATTGACAAAAAACTTCAAAAGGAGTACAGTAAAAACAACACCTCAACCCAAATCGGAAAGGCAAAATACATATGGTCAACCCTGTTTTGTATCGCCGCCGCATCATCCCTTTAGAATGTATCGAATTGAAAGATGATATCATTCTCGCATGTAATGAAAATTTTATCCTGACCTCTTGGAAGGCTTTAAGGCCCAAAAAAGATTTGCACCATGGCTTTTCCTGTTATTTTTTGAAAGAAGGCATAAAATTAAGCAAATTTTACCGCGAAGACCATTCCCTTATCTGCTGGTATGCAGATATTGTTGAATATGATTATGATTCCCAAAAAAACACCTTAACATCAACGGATTTATTAGTAGATGTCCTGATTTATCCGGATGGGTTTGTAAAAGTTGTTGATTTGGATGAACTGGCAATCGCCCTGGAAAAACATCTCCTTGACGAAGAGGTGCTTAAAAAATGTCTGCGAACAGTAGACAAACTATTAAATTCCATCTATTCCGGTGAATTTGAAGAAATGAAACAGCAGATGATTCGCTTAATAGAACACATGGCCGCCGATATATTGTCCTGTGACTCCCTCGATCGGGGTGCGGAAGAATAGCACGTTTCCGACCGGCGTACTTCCTGACATCGCCTCATCAGCCGCCCGGTAACAAGCATCGGTGGCTTTGTTTTGTTCTAGCGCGAGAGCAAGGCGTCCACTGGCAACCGGTGAGAATTGGCGGCTCTGATAGATTACGCCTACCATTGTATCGGGGAAAACCGGGCTAAGCATCCGATTGATGGCGACTGCCCCAACCGCCACTTGCCCTTGGTATGGCTCGCCGCCGGCTTCACAATAAATCAAATTCGCTAAGAGATAGCGGTCGCCTTCGGCAAAAGTAATATCAGAAAGACTCCGCCACGCCATTCTATTTGCCAGATCGCGAAGTCTTTTTTCCTCTTCCAAATCCTTCTTTAGTTGTTCAATTTCATCACTTTTTCTTTTTATTTCCTCTTCTTTTGCCAGCATACTTTGTTCTGCCTCAGAAATCTGTGCGCTTGTATAGTTAATGCTGCTGCTTGTCTTTGCCTGCAAATCATTGACCCGTTCCTGCTCTTTTTCCACCTCCGCCAAAAGGAAATCCAAATCTTCTTTTTCCTGATTGAGGATATCCTTGCGAATGTTTACCATTGCTTCGATTTCGCGGTACTCATCCAGCTTCATTTGGTCATACCCGGCCAATTGCTCCCAATAATCCGCATAGTTTAGAAATTCCGTTAAACTCGAAGAGGAAAGCAAAGTTTCAATTAATAAAAACTCAGGGCGCTCATACATATATTTCACCCTTTTTTTCATATCTTCATACTGCTGCTCCTTGATGCGAATTGCCTCCGCCAAATCAAGCTCGGCCAATTCGATATCCAATCGCTTATTTTCAATGTCAAGCTCCAACTGGGCAATGTCGGCCGCCAGCGTTACCAATTCCAAATTAAGCGTGGTGAGGGTAAGATCAAGGTTGTTTCGATGATACTCAAGGTTCTCCCGATCGCGCTCAATAGCGGTTTTTTCGGCTTGAATCCGCTCTTCTTCTGCTTTCGCCTCCTCTACTCTTTTTTCGGCCGCCCTTACTCGGTCATCGGCAGTGGCTTCGACAATAACCGAAGACTTAATCGCGAAAATAACCGTGGTAGCGATAACCACCATGGCAAATGTGATGACGGAATAGATAAGCCTTTTACCCTTTAATACTTTTTTCATGCTAAAATTTTATAGTTCCAATTCAATCTTTCGATTGCTTCGTTTGTATTGATAATAACTTACTTTTGCGGCATCCAGCATCCGTTTGGAGGCGATTACCGAATCTGTATCCGCATATTTGTCACTATCATACACAATGGTTTTGATGCCTGCTTGAATAATTGCTTTGGCGCATTCATTACAAGGAAATAAGGATACATAGATTTTCGCACCATCTAGGCTTCCGCCGCGATAATTCAAAATGGCATTTAGCTCGCTATGGGTAACATAGGGATATTTGGTATCGATTGACTTCCCTTCCCGGTCCCACGGAAATTCGTCATCAGAACAACCAGAGGGAAAGCCATTATAACCCATCGATAAAATTTTATTATTATCACTGACAATACAGGCACCGACTTGCGTGCTGGGATCTTTCGAGCGAAGGCCCGATAACTTGGATACACCCATAAAATATTCATCCCAAGAAATATAATCTGTTCTTTTCATGGCAGGATGCCACCTCCTCTTTATTTTGGCCCTCGTAAAATTGCATAGAGAGCAATTTTACTTTCGCGGAATAGTCGGCCGCAAACAGTAATTTATTTTGTACCAAAAATACGGTCCCCCGCATCACCGAGGCCGGGGAGAATATACCCGATTTCATTCAATCTTTCATCCAAAGCCCCGGCATATATATTCACATCCGGATGATCATGTTCAATTCTCTTAATGCCCTCAGGGGCAGCTATGATACACATAAAGTGAATTTTTTGGCAGCCGCGGTCTTTGAGCATCTTAATTGCCACCGAAGTAGAGCCGCCGGTTGCCAGCATCGGATCTACGACAAATACTTCACGCTCCGCACAGTCAGTCGGTATTTTGCAATAATATTCAACCGGCTGCAATGTCTCGTGATCACGGTACAGACCGATATGCCCGACCTTGGCCGTCGGTATCATCGTAAGCATCCCATCTACCATGCCTAATCCGGCTCTGAGTACAGGGACAATTGCCAGTTTTTTTCCTTTTAGTTCTTGGACGATGGTTTTACATAGAGGCGTTTCAATTTCGACATCATCAAGCTTCAGATACCTTGTTGCCTCATAGCAGATCAGCATCGCGATTTCACTGATCGTCTGGCGAAAATCTTTTGTCCCGGTATCTTTTCTGCGAATGTAACCAATTTTGTGTTGAATGAGAGAGTGATCCATGATATATACTGCCATTTTTACCTCCTTGAATGGTTTGATTTATTGTGCATTATAATTCAATCCCGGCCACTCGTCTTTTATGTTTCTCTTCTTCTGTAAAGGGAGTGTCAAGGAAAGTATCAACGATTTCCAGGGCCAAGTTTACCCCAACAATGCCCCCGCCAAGCGCAAGCATATTCGCGTCGTTATGTTCACGGGTCATTTTTGCCATATACGGATCGGTACAAAGCGCGCAGCGAATCCCTTGAATCCGGTTTGCAACCATAGATACACCAATACCGGTGGTACAGATGAGGATTCCTTTGTCACCCTCCCCATCTCCTACTGCCTTCGCACAGGCGCGGCCAAAATCAGGGTAATCACAGGATTCTTTGTCAAAGCATCCATAATCTTTATAGGGAAGACCGCGTTTCTCCAAGTGGCTGATGACTGCCATCTTTAAGTCATACCCGCCATGATCACTGCCTAGTGCTATCATATCTCGCTCCTATTTAAACTCTCACTACTTGATAAGATGCGGCTTTTAACAACCGATTCATGATTGCTTGTCCAATCCCTTCGGAAGAAAACGTTTCCGAATAAATAACGTCCGTTATTTTATCATCAAGCTCACGCAGCACGCGATACAGATTGTGGGCAATTCCTTCTTCATCCTGTCGGGCACCGATACATTTTATCTCGTCAGCATCATAATTTTTCCATGTTTCGCTGCTGGCAATTACTCCTGTTAAAAGCCCGGCTTCCTTCTCTTTCCTAACCTGCGCATTAATATAAGAAATAACCGCTTTTTCCTCACCATCCACAATGATAAGCCGGCCTTTGGGCGCATAATGGCGATATTTCATCCCCGGCGCACGCGCAACGTTGGGCGAACTGTTTTCCATGATATCAGGAAAATTCGTTGCAATGATCGGGTCAAGCATTTCTTTGGTAACCGAGCCGGGACGCAGGATCTCGGGACGTGAGGTGGTTAGGTCAAGGATGGTTGATTCTAAACCAATTTCCGTTTCACCGCCATCAATAATCATCTCAACGCGGCCATCCATATCTTCGATCACATACTTGCTTTTCGTCGGACTGGGACGCCCTGACAAATTGGCACTCGGGGCAGCTACAAAACCGCCGGCCATCTCGATCAGCTTTAGTGCCGTCTGATGGTTTGGCATCCGCACGGCAACGGTTTTAAGGCCGCCGGTCGTGCTATCAGGTACAAGTGGTGATTTTTTTAAAATCATCGTCAAGGGGCCGGGCCAGAATTCTTCTGCCAAAGTATAAAAAACTTCCGGTATTTCCAAAGCAATGGCGGTGATATCTTTGATTCGGCCAAGATGGACAATCAAAGGATTGTCAACCGGACGCCCCTTTGCGGCATAAATTCGCGCTGCCGAAGCATCATTTAGGGCATCTCCCCCCAAGCCATATACCGTTTCCGTCGGAAAGGCGACCAACCCGCCGCGCCTTAAAATCTCCCCGGCTTCCTTTATTGCTACGGCATCAACGTTAGAAGAACTGATTTTATATATTCGTGTTTTCATAGCATCATTATTCTAACACAAAATCATGATAGATGTCTATCCCGCACATATTTCTTCAAAATCTCATTCAGCTGGCGAATGTCAATCGGCTTCGAGATAAAGTCATCAAAACCATTTTCGTGGAATATTTCTTCTTGGCCGGCAACTGCATTGGCTGTCAAGGCAATGATTGGATTTGCATAACCCTTTTTCCTGATTTTGAGCGTGGCCTCGATTCCATCCATTTTGGGCATCATATGATCCATGAAAATAATGTCATACTCCGTTCCGGCTTCTACTTTTGCGATTGCCTCAAAACCACTTTCCGCCTCCTCAATCTTAAGTTCATAAGGCTTTAGCAGAAGTTTGGCAACATCAATATTCGAGACAATATCATCAACCACCAACACTTTTCCGTAAGGCATCGGCTCACGAACCAGCTTACCTTTCTTCTCGTGCTTGATTTCAGATATTTGAAAGCTCTCAAGCTTTTTAACCAATTCCTGGTCAAACAGGGTATCGTCGCCTTTGCGCTGCGGAAAACTGACGGTGAAGCTTGAACCTTCGCCTTCTTTGCTATCTACTTTGATATCCCCGCCCATCATCTTGATCAGTTTATAGGTAATCGGCATTCCAAGCCCGGTTCCGGCAATCGAATGATTTTTGTCGCTGTTAAAACGGATATATTCATCAAACAACAATTCCAGCTGCTCGGGGCTAAGTCCTTGCCCGGTATCAGTGACACGGAAGATTAGATTAATTTCTTCCTGATCTAGTTCTTCACAGCTAAAGGCAAGCTCGACCTTACCTTCCTGGGTATATTTAAACGCATTTGAAAGGATGTTATTCAAAATCTGGCGAATCCTAAACTCATCACCATATAACAGCATCGGGATATTCTCGGTCACTTGCAGCTTGAATTTGATGGGCTTATCCGCATACATTACTTTGCTTTGGTGGACTACATCGCTGATCAAACTAGCCATCTCATACTTATTCACTTTGATTTCCATTTTGCCTGCTTCAATTTTGCTAAGATCAAGAATATCATTGATAATATGTAAAAGTAAGTCGCTGGCACTATATATTTTCTCAAAATCCTCCCGATATTCATCCGGCAGCTCTTTCTTTTGCAGATTGCTGTCCGTCACGCCAAGGACAACATTCATCGGAGTCCGGATTTCATGGCTCATCTTGGCAAGGAACTCACTCTTGGTCCGGGAAAATCCTTCCGCCGCTTCTTTCAAAGCGGCAATCTGCTCAAAGGGTTTTTTGATAAAAAACGAGGCAATCACCGCCGCAAAAACACTAAGAATGATGCCAATGATTGCGACTTGGTACATCGCCCTTTCAATATTTACAAAAGGACTCTCCGGCAGTGGGGCAATTACGCCAAGAAACCAGCCTTCATCGGAACCGCTGATTGGCCGGAAGGCACATAGGCGAGGGATTTCGGAAATCGTGAAATATCCGACCCCGCTTTCGCCTCTTATCCCCCGCTTAACCGTCTCCGCCACACCCTCATAATCCGGGTCAGTGCGGGCCCGCAAAACAAAATTGACCCGGTCTTCCACCCACTGCGAACGCCGATTGGCGACAATATATCCTTCCGAATCATCAATGAAAATATGGCCGCTTTCCCATATATTGATGGAAGCCAACTTTTCCGCAAAATATTGCCCGGGAATCGTTAAGACAACAATCTTACCTTCTATCCCGGGAAGAGGGGCTCCCATATAAAAAACCACACCATCAGGCGTTTCATGAGTGGTCGAAAGCCCGACTTCCCCATTAAATGCCCAACACACATGGTGATTTTCAATGACGCTGGGCGGGGCCGCTTTTTTGCCGCTTGATGCCAGCAGATTTTCCGCGCGGTCGATGATTGACAGGCCGATAAATTCATCGTACTCCGGCAACAAACCATTCACAATATCCGGCCAAGCATGTTCATCAAACGCCGCCAAACGAAAGGCCAAATTTTTGGCACGGAATTTTAATGCTTTTATTTCGCCGCTCACATAATAATCCGCAATTTGAGCGACTAATTTAATGTCTTGCTCTTGTGCGTTTTTAATATCGCCACGCTGGAGAATGATCGCCGCAGAAATGCTAAAAATAACGATTATCAGAGTAATAATGGTGATGATAAAAATGACCCGGCTTTGAATTTTCATTGAATTTTCCTCTACCTATTAAGATATCATATCGGAAGGAAAAATTCAATTCTGGCTTTGATTTAAATATTGCATAATCCCCAAATGAATCGACCATGCAAGCTTTTCTTGATAATAATCATCCACAAGCTTTTCCGTTTCTGCCGGATTGGATAAAAAGCCGCATTCAATTATGGCAATCGGAATCGTCGTTTTCTTGAGCAGATAATATCCGTCATTTCCTTTGGCTTCCCGTTTATTGTTCGGATCAACACCAGCTATTAACTGAGCCTGGATAATATTCGCAAGTTTTTTCCCGGCACTGCTGGTAGAATAATAAAATACCTGGGCGCCACGGATTGATTCTTGATGATAACTGTTTTGATGAATACTGACAGCCAAGTCGGCATTGGCACTCTCAATCATTACCAAGCG
>Ga0082212_10005346_pt1 | contig 17521 bp, 12 predicted proteins | sample TergutNt197P3_FD_71548 | JGI IMG/M metagenome (GOLD analysis project Ga0082212, IMG submission 71548) | Neocapritermes taracua P3 segment gut microbial communities from Petit-Saut dam, French Guiana - Nt197 P3 | ecosystem: Host-associated > Arthropoda: Insects > Digestive system > Gut ... | reverse complement strand
GAAGGTCGCGCATTGGCTATGGAAAACCTGCGCAAGGCAGAGATCGACTCCTTGATAGTAATCGGCGGAGATGGCTCTTTTAGGGGCGCTCAACTCCTTGAAAAAGAGTATGAATTACCCGTTGTAGGCATACCTGCAACCATTGACAACGACATCTATGGCACCGACTTTACCATAGGTTTTGACACCGCTATTAATACGGCGTTACAATCCATTGATAAACTTAGGGATACCGCCGACTCCCACAACATTGTCTTCTTTATTGAAGTGATGGGACGGGATGCCGGTTTTATTGCACTCTACACCTCCATCGGAGGAGGCGCTGAAGCCACTTTAATCCCTGAAATTCACTTAGATGTTGATAGATTGTGTCACTATCTTGAGCGGGAGCGCAGAAAGAACAAGACTTCGGGCATTGTTATTGTTGCCGAAGGCGATGAACAGGGGAACGCTGTGGAGATTGCCCGAAAGGTAAAGGAGAAACTGCCAGACTACGACACCCGAGTCTCCACGCTTGGGCACGTGCAGCGCGGCGGATCTCCCACTTGTAACGACCGTGTATTGGCGAGCGTTTTGGGACACGGCGCCGTTGAAGCGCTCTTGGACGGGAAGTCAGGCGTGATGGTGGGACAACGGAACGGTCTGGTGGTGCACACACCCTTTGACGAAGCGTGTACCCGTCACAACGATATCAATAAAAAATGGTACGAAATTGCCCATATCCTTTCGCTTTAGAAATAAATTGTTATCTTTGCAGCCCATTTTCAAAAAGAAAATCGTAGCAATATTATAATAATTATCTAAAAAACAAAGAAGTGGACACACAAAGTTACAAGACCGTGTCGGCGAATGCCGCTACCGTTACCAAAGAGTGGGTAGTGATTGACGCCACCGATCAGGTATTGGGACGTCTTGCTTCGCGCGTTGCCCTTATTTTGCGCGGCAAACACAAGACCAACTTTACCCCCCACGTAGATTGCGGAGATAACGTAATCATAGTCAATGCCGAGAAGGTTCGTTTGACAGGGGATAAATTGACAGAGAAGGTGTACGTTCGTCACACCGGATACCCCGGCGGCCAGCGCACTTCAACTCCCAAAGAGTTGTTGCAGCGCAAGCCATTTGCGGTAGTAGAACATGCGGTTAAGGGTATGTTGCCCAAAAACCGTCTTGGCGCGGACCTGTTCCGCAACCTCTATGTATATGTTGGTCCTGAGCATCCTCATGAAGCGCAACAGCCCAAAACCATTACATTAAGCGAAATTTAAATAAAGAATGGAAGTAATTAACGCCCTTGGAAGAAGAAAATCTGCAGTAGCCCGCGTTTACATCAATCCCGGGAAAGGCACCATTACCATCAACGAGCGTCCTTTGGAGATCTACTTCAAAGAAGAAGCCCTCCGCTACATCGTTCAGCAACCGCTTGAACTTACTGACTCTTTGTCTCAGTTTGACATCAAAGTGAATCTTGATGGCGGCGGAGTAAAAGGTCAGGCAGAAGCGTTGCGTTTGGCCATATCGCGCGCATTGTGCAAGGTGAACGAAGAGACTTATCGTGCGGTGCTCAAAACAAACGGCATGCTTACCCGTGACGCCCGAGAGGTGGAGCGAAAGAAGCCTGGCCGGCCGGGTGCACGTAAGCGGTTCCAATTCAGCAAACGCTAAGAAAATGTTCAAAAAGTGCCAAATTACAGCATTGTTTCGGGCTCGACTCTCCTCACATACGAGTAGTATGCTGCGGGGGTCTCACCCTCACGGCTTTGTACTTTGTCACTTTTTTGGAACATTTTTAGTCTGAACTTTTATCAGTTCGTTCAATCGTTTGCGGTGATGCACGGATTGGGGTCAAATGTACGAGACCAACCTGTTTTTGCTACCTGTACATTCCCCAACCGCGAAAAACCTTGAAGATCGGAATCTATGCTACTTCAAGGTTGATATAGAGAGAGTTAAATAATCAAACTGTTAAATCATCAAATTTTCTAAAATGCCCAGAACTAATTTCGAGGAATTGCTTGAAGCGGGCGTCCACTTTGGACACTTAAAACGCAAATGGAATCCAAAAATGGCTCCCTATATCTTTATGGAGAAGAACGGAATCCACATTATTGACCTGCACAAAACCGTTGTTAAAATAGACGAAGCCGCCGGAGTGATGAAGCAACTTGCTCACTCAGGCCGTAAAATTTTATTCGTGGCTACCAAAAAACAGGCTAAAGATATTGTAGCCGAAGGCGCCAAATCGGTAGGAATGCCCTACGTTACAGAGCGCTGGCCGGGCGGAATGCTCACCAACTTCCCCACCATCCGCAAGGCCGTTAAAAAGATGAATACCATCGATAAAATGATGACCGACGGCACTTTTGAGACGTTGGCCAAACGCGAGCGTCTGCAAATTACCCGTCAACGCGCCAAATTGGAGAAAAACCTAGGCTCCATTGCCGACCTTAACAGGTTACCCGCTGCCCTCTTTGTGGTGGATATTCAAAAAGAGATGAATGCCGTTAATGAGGCCATTCGTTTGAATATTCCTGTAATCGCTATGGTGGATACCTGTTGCGATCCCACTCCCATTGATTTTGTAATTCCGTCCAACGACGATGCTGCAAAATCTATTGCGCTCATTATAACTATTCTTTGTACTGCCATCCACGAAGGAAACGAGGAACGGAAGTTTGAAAAGGATAAAGAAGAGCCTGAAGAGTCATCCCACGTGGAGAGGGAGGAGGCGCCTGCGCCGAGAAGACGTACCCGTAAGGGGAGCGCCCAGCCTTTAGCCACTTCAGAGGAAGAGAAGCCTGCCGCTACTCCCGTTGAAGAACCCACCGTTCCAGCGGCAGAACCCGAAACTCCCGCAGCGGAAACAGAGGCTTCCACATCTGAATCAACAACCGAAGCATAATTTTTAACGATTAACACACAACAAAATATGGAAATTAAAGCAACCGATGTAGCCAAATTGCGTCAAATGACCGGCGCAGGCATGATGGACTGCAAAAACGCATTGGTAGAGGCAAACGGCGATTTTGAACGCGCCAAAGAGATTATCCGTGAAAAAGGAAAATTGATTGCCGCCAAACGTGCCGACCGCGATACTACCGAAGGCTCCGTAATTGCCTTGGCAAACGACTCTCACAACAAGGCAATCTTAGTATGCTTGGGTTGTGAAACCGACTTTGTAGCAAAGAATCAAGATTTTATTCAGTTAGCAAAGGGTATTGCCAACATCGCCATCACCCGATTCCCCGAAGACTTGAACGCCCTTAAAGCGCTTGATTATGAAGGGGCGACCATTGAAGAATCTGTTACCGCCCAATCGGGCAAGAGCGGCGAAAAGCACGCCCTCCCCTTCTACGCCAAGTTAGAAGCGCCCTACATCGCTACCTATATCCACATGAACAGCAAGGTTTCCACCATTGTGGGCTTTAGCAAAGTCATTTCTCCCGAAGTGGGTAAAGATATTGCCATGCAAATCACCGCCATGAACCCCGTGTCGGTCAGCAAAGAGAACTGTCCGCAATCGGTCATTGACAAAGAGATGGAGATCTACCGCGAACAGATCCGTTTGGAAGGCAAACCCGAGCAAATGATTGAGCAAATTGCCAAAGGAAAATTGAATAAATTCTTTAAAGAGAGCACCTTAGAAGAACAAACCTACGTAAAGGACGGCAAAATCACCGTAGCCGAATACCTCAAATCCATAGATCCAGAGGTGAAGGTTACTGCATTTTTCCGCTACTCTTTAAACGACTAACAGGGCGCTTCTGCCCTCCCGTTCTTATACCCCCAGAGACGCCAAAGAGATGACGTTAATCCCGTCGGCACGGGTGTAACTGATGCCGGTACCGGTAATGACATTGAGGGATTGAGGCGGCTTGACCTTTTGAGTATCTATAACGGCTGCTAATCCCTTGAGGTTAGCAGCCGTTTCTTCTATTCAATCTGACTAATGTGCACTATCTTTCCATCATTTCAGGATGAAATTTGCCGTTTGGAGTGTGAAAATCAATCCCCAGAAGACGCATCACAAATGGAGCAACATCAGTTATGCTGATAGACGAAATAACCTTCGCTTTGGGGATTCCGGGTCCAAACGCAACAAGTGTGGTCGGGTCATGCGGTAGCAGATATCCATGGTTCCCTCTAAAACGCTCGACTACATCATCTCCGGTAGTATTAGTTGCAATAGCCACTCCCAAAATCGGTTCAACAGCCAACGATACGTGCGGATCGCATCCCAATTCAGCCAGTTCGTCCTTTTCAACAATACGAAAAAGTGAACGCTTTGACTCAGGTAGAGAAGAAAGTTTTCGTTTTGTGATTTCAATCGCTTCTACATCATTTGGATTGTGGAGGTAGAGGAACATGGTAACGCCTGCACCGTGAAATTTTGCCCTCCAATCATCAGGATTGTCGGTAAGCAATCCCGCTTGGGTAAGCCAAACATTGGGCGAAATAGTCTTTGTTGTATTGACAAATCCATGGTCACCACACACTATTACTACAGTACTGTCAATCATTTTTGCGCGCGTCAATCCTTCAATTACTTGATTTATACCATAATCTACAGATGACAATGCCATCTTTGTGTCGTTCGATTCGGTCCCGGTTGCGTGTTGGAAGGCATCGGTGCTGATAAAATGGATGGTAGTAAGGTTGGGGCGGTATTGGTCAAAAATATAGGATGCCATATATCCTGTACGCCCCTCACGGTTGCGCGTACTAGGATGGAACGTGGGAGTGGTTAAAATCCCTGTCGCATACTTTTGGATTGAATCAAAAATACCGACCGGCGTTGAATACGGTCTTAAAAATTGCAGATTATCCACCTCACGTTCTGTTGACCAAAATTCAGGTATATTGATGTCTATCTCCTTTGAATTAGTGGAAGTAGGCCAAAATAGGGAACAGGTAGTCAATCCATGCTGTTTGGCAACTCCCCAAATAGTTTGGCATTTTATAGAATCAGCATACCAGTAACTCATTCTGTTTGTGGCATTATTGTTGCCCAAAAATGGTGAGTTGTAATAAATCCCGTGATGGACTGCACGAGCCCCGGTAACGAGAGCCGCATGGTTGGGATAGGTTGAGGAAGGTGCAATCGTAAACATTCGTTCAACGAAAATTCCATCATTGGCAATTTGCTTGATCGTTGGGGATGGCATGGTCAAATCACTGACCATTTCGGGGCGCATACCGTCCACAGTAATCAATACAACATATTTTGCAACAGGTTCGATGCTTTGCGCCGACCCTTTGTTGGCACAAAGCATTAACCCTAAAATCAAACTACTTAACGAACGGAACAACATATTGAGTTTGTTTATTTTGTGCAATCACACGATTCATATTATATTCAATCACAATAGTTTTATTGATTTGATCCATAATAAAACTGTCCATTTTTTGGTCGAGGGGAATAAAAGGAGGTATTTGCGCCTCAGTAAAGCCTTCCGCCGTTGGATTGACTGTAAACTCACGGAAACAAACAGGGAGGCGGATGCCCAGATCGCATATTCGTCTGGCTTCGGCAATAAATATTTCCTGCCGCATAAGATAAAGGAGTTCAAGCAGTTTATCTTCGCCCTGAGCGGCAAAGTTGTCAATCATAACATCGTCAACCGAGGTGCCCGAAATGTAGGGAATCGTTACAAGGGGTTCGTCTGCATTACGTGTGAGCACCAACCCACTGCGTAAGGGATCGGCGGCGGATGCCGCAACGCGATATTCGGCAGAGTTGGGATAGAGCACAAACAAACCTACTCCACGGGTCTGCGTTCCATTATTTATGGTAAGCGTAGGACGTGAAGAAACAAGTTGTAGGAGCGTCTTTAAAGTTGCTGCGGCTGCTGTTATGTCATGGTCTGCCAATAAAGCCTCCGCAAGAATCAGATATGGCTCCTCTGCTTTTGCAATGGCTATCGGACGGTGTTCGCGCGGACTCCCGATCGGTGCAAAATATTTTGGATCAAGGAAATCAAGGCGCGGAAGTGGCTGGAACCAGGGATTCCCAAAGATATAGTTCTGCATCGAATTAGATACATTGTTGGTTCCATCAAATTCTACATACCTAACAAAATCCGTAGAACCTGCAAGCGCAGCATTGGCATAACTTACGGCGTTGGTTTTGTCTCCAAGACGATAGTAAGCGCGCGCAATGATCGTATTGAGCGCCGCAACCTCAGTAGCGCCTATTTGGGCGGCTACGGGTAATAACGGTTTGAACTCATTAATGGCAACGTTAAGGTTGGTTTGCCACTCTTCCACTTTCCCTCGAACTTCCATAGGCAGCCCAGTGAAATATTCGCCGCCCATCAGAAATGAGAAGGCGCGAATAAATTTGAGGTGATACAACTGCTCTTCTGTGGTTGTTTCGTCAATAACAGCAACTTGATAAATACCGTAATCGGCAGACTCACGGAGTTTTGCTGCAAGACGTTGAAGGTTTGTAACGTCAATATCGTTATAATCAAGCAACGGACGATCGAAGACTTTACTTGATTGGGTATAGTCATTGAAATAGTTGTCTGAGATTATCTCGGTTAGTTCTACAAATGTTCCCATGGTGGTGGCAAAATCGCGTTGCATACCATTCACCCAGGGGTTCATGATTAAATTGCCGCCCAAAAACGACTCTTCGTCCACGTTAGGACTGATGATCTCGCGTGGCTCAATCAGGTCGCAGGCTTGGATTCCTGCCACCATGATTACAAACAAAATTGATAGGAAAAATATCTTTTTCATGGTTGATTAACGACTGTTTACTATAATTAGAATCTGATTTTAAAGGTACCTATAAATTGACGAGGCGTTGAGTAGGTTGAGTAATTGAATCCGCCCACTGCAATGCCGCCCTGACTTGATGGTCCCGAAAGAACGGCTTCGGGGTCCATAGAACATTTTGTGAACGTATGGACATTGTTGATGACCAATCCAAGATCCACGCTTCGTAAAACCTTATTACCTATCGGCAACGAATAGGAGAGGCTGATGGTGCGGAGACGGAGGTAATCGGACTTCTCCACAAAGAAATTGGAGAAATCCCACACTACTTGTGCCTGAGTAAGTCCTTCGGGTAGCGCTTTTTGAGGCACCCTCGGTTCGGGCATCTCCTTGGAAAAGCGGAATTGGCGGTCAAATGAGTGCACATAAGCACCGGCTTGGTAATCGCCACCTACCAAAAGCGACAATCCTTTATAGCCGACATTCAGGTTAAAGTTACCATAAACATCCGGAAGCGTTTTGCCCAATTCTTGAAGCAGTAGCGTCTCTTTGTACGTACCATCTTCGTTCAAAAATGTTTTTCCGCCCCTGAGAAACCCAACAGACTTACCCACCTCAACCGCATTCTGTACTGTACGTTCCGACATACCTCCGATGGCAAACGGGGCGCCTCCTCCAATGTCAAGCACCTCGTTATAATTTGTATTCACCGACCCGGATAATTTGATTTCCAGATTTTTAGTGTTCACTATGGACGCCATCATGCTTAATTCTATCCCCTTGTTCATAATTTCACCGATATTGGCTAAATAGGTACTGTACCCTGTTGAGGGAGCGGCTGGAGCGGTAAAAAGAGCATCTTTGGTTTTTGCATAATAATAGGTGAACCCAAAAGATAAAGAACTGCGGAGCGTTGAAATATCCAACCCCGCTTCATAAGAATATTTTTTTTCAGGACCAAGATCAGGATTGCCGTAGCTGCCAAAAGAGGCTGTTTGTCCGCCCAAGTAAGAGCCAATGCTAATGGTCTTTTGATAGGAGAATGGCGGAGGGTAAGAACCTGCAATACCATAATTCGCTCTGATTTTAAGATTATTAATAGCCCCACTGCTGCGTAAACCCTGCATAAAAGGCTCTTCAATCATCGAATAGGAGATACCTATTTTGGGGTATTGTTGCCAACCGGTATTTTTGCCAAATGAAGTATTGTAGTCGCTGCGAATACCCAAGTCAATAAAGAATTTATCTTTATAACCAATATTTTCCTGGAGAAAAACGCCGTAGTTGTAGAGGTACGACCAATACTCTCCTGCCGTTGTTGTTCCTGCACCACTGATGGTAATGGCTCCGTCACGAACATTGCTTCCGGTGATTCGTGTCTGATGGTCGTCTGTGCTGAAATATTGACCTCCTACAGTGGTAACAAAGCTAAAATCACCTGTTTCTACGCTCCATTGACCATTGAAATCAAGGGTGAGTCCAAAGTAGTTTCTGTCATATTTGTTGATAGATCCGGCATCGGTAGTTCCCGCAGGTCTTGCATTGGTCCATATTTGGTAGGCATTGGTATTCACGGCTGTTTCTGTGCTTGCACGATAGTCCATACCCGCAATCACTTTGAAAATCAAGTTATCTATTGGCTTAAAATTAAATCCGTGGCTTGTTTGAAAACGACGGACAAGAACTGTTGCGTTCTGGAGTTCTTCTGCACGGCTAACGAACGCTTTCATTTTTGCATAAGTCTCATCGTCTATATCGTCAATGAAAGGGCTGTACCCAAAGTTTGTAGAAGCAGCCCCCTCGGTAAACCAAAGACCCGTATATCCGCCCTGATTGCCGTTGCGCGTGCGTGCGTAGTCATTTATCACTAAGCCTATTGAACTTAAATAGTTGATATGCTTGCTGAGGTTGGCGCGAAAACCGGCACTAAGGTCGTATTTGCGGTTATAACCGTTGTTATGTATCACTGTCCCGTCCGATTTGTTCATACCGGCTGCAAAACTAAATCCGTACACTTCTCCACCGCCGTCAAAACCGACCCTGTAACGTTGGATAAGACCGTCTTGCTGTAACAGGTCTTTAGTGCGTTTAAAGTAATAGAACTGCGAAGTCGGACGATCTACCCCCATCTGCATCTCGGCATATACCGAAGATTTGCCTCCTGATCCCCCCTTTTTTGTAAATATCTGAATCACCCCATTGGCTGCATCAGAACCGTATAAAGTAGTGGCAGCGCCTCCAGAGACATACTCCACACGTTCAATGTTTTCTATGGGAATATCGCCAATGGCTCCCGAAGCGGCGCCATTTGCCTGCCCCATAGACAGCGAAGCCCTCGTGTTCAGGTTATCTACGCGCACACCGTCCACATAAATAACCGGCGTGGAGTTAATATAGGCAGATGAAAAGCCGCGCGATTTGATGATGGATGTAGCGCCCGGCTGCCCCGTTGTTACGTTAATCTGAACACTCGGAAGCGCTGTTTGGAGCATTTCATCAATACGTCCGGAAGGAAGGCGCGATAACTGTTTGTCCGAAACACTCACAATATTTGAGGATACCCGACGCCTTGAGATGGCTGATCCCTGGCCAGTAACAACAATCTCATCAAGGTTCAGCGCATCAACATCGAGTGTGATTTCCAAAAATGTATCCTCATTTTCGATATTAACATCTTTACTAATATAACCTATAAAACTCACACTCAGCGCTTTTTCTCCTTCTAAAATGTTGATTGAGAAGGCTCCCTCTGAGTTTGTTGTAACAATCCGACTTTGACTGCCTTTTATAATCACTGTTGCTCCCGCCAATGGGTACATGGTTCCTCTTTCAACAACCCTGCCTTCGATTATTCTTCCATGAACGATGGTTGCGGTCATCAAAAAAAACAAAACAATCACGCCCGCTTTGGTAAAATTATTCATCATTTTCATATTTTTTACCCTTTAAAAAACCACGTCAAGAGTCGTTTCGAGTGCAACACCCGGAGCGACTTCGAGGTTGGCAACCAATACTTTGACTTTAAAACTGCGTTTTGCCGCAAATCCTGCCTGATACGAAACCGAAGCGGCGGTATCTCCAAGCCCCGGAATCGTTAAACCTCCCGAATAGGAAGAGATGCGTAGCAAATCGGTATCTATAAAACTGATTTTGTACGTTATGGAAGAGGTGTTCTTAATCACCAATGCGCCGCCGTTATTTCCGTTGCAGGTTGCCTGAATCTCTATGGATTTGTGAAAAAGTTCTTCAAGGAATTTTTGGTCTCCGTACAGATTGCCTTCGCTGTACGACACCGAACGGCGGTTGTCAAGCGCTTCCCGAATGCCTTGGGCGCTACGCTCTTTGGCAAAAACTAAGGTCATGGTGCGGAAATGGTCGCCGCCAAAGACAGAAGGAGTATGCAGGTCGGTATTGGCAATGTTAGCCAATGATTTTGACTGTACCCAGCCCAAAATCACCGGATCGTACTTAGTGCCGTTTATTACCTCAATTCCATCAATATAACCCTCCTTGTGCAACGAATCAATAATGGGATGCCAAATCGACAGCGTCCCCGGAATCTGATACCACGGATGGTTCCAGAAAATGAATGCACCCTGTTTGCGTGCCTCCTGTAACGACTCACGGATGTAGCCTCCATCGCGTGGATTGTTGTGGTTGTAAGTCTGCTCAAACCTATCGGCATCCTGTACAAAGAGCGCATTAAAGTGCCCCGGAGGTGCTTCTTTGGTGATTTCAACGGCAGGAATCAGAATCACTCCCGCTGCCTGAGCGTTGGACTTTGCAATATCGTAGGCTATGGAATGGGACAGATTTTCGACTCCGATCCCCTTCATTCTGGGGCGCGACTCAATATGGTCGGTAATGGAAATGGCGTCAATACCCTCGGCAATAGCCTCATCCACCCGTACCGTGGGCCATACCATTCCGTCCGAGAAGATGGTGTGGAGGTGAAAGTCGCATTTAAGCACTTGGTAGCCTAAAATCTCTTGAGGAAGACGCATGGACGTGCGGTTGATCTCCTGCCCAAAACCGGTAACCACCGGAGAGAGGCATAATAAAATAAATAGCGTTTTTTTCATATTGTGTGTGTTTTGATTTTACCAACCAGGATTCTGACTCAGATTATTGTTTTTGAGCCTTGCACTTCTGGGAATGGGATAAAGATAGAAATGTTGGTTAAACTTCTTATTTACATTTGAATATACTGATATTTTTTCGCCTGCACTAACGGCAAAATTGGGAGACGATACAAAATAATATACACCCGGAACGGGCGAAGAGGGTGTTGTAGTTACAAAACAGACGTTTTTGGTCCCATCGTTGTTCAGGTCAATCTCTTCGTTCAAATGCTCCACATAAATACCGTCCCAAACCCTTTCGAGCAGGTGCCCCGCCCTCCAGCGGCGGAGGTCGTCAAACCGCAATCCTTCTCCTGCCAATTCAATAGCCCTTTCGCGGCGAATCTCAAGGAGGTCGGCATTGGTTACCGAAGGAAACAGCGATTGCATATAGGGATCAACCGTTGCGGGGCGTAAGGTATTGGTTATTCTTGCCCTTGAGCGCAATTCGCCCACAGTTGCACTCCACACCTGTTCGTTCATCTCTCCTAATTCGGTCATCGCCTCGGCATACACCAACAATACCTCGGCGTAGCGAATAATCGGCACCGAGTTGGTATTGCGCCCCATACCCATATTTGGATTGTTGTCTTGCGTGAACTTGACAAAGTGGTAGCCGGTTTTGGTATGTCCAAAATCGGGCGCGGCGGTTACTCCGTTGAGTCGGTAGCCTTCTGTCCTGATTAATTGACTCAGGCGTGCATCGCGACCTTTGACCTCCTCCATAAATGAGGTCTTGTCGTAGTTGGGATGGTCGGTAAATCGACTTCCGTCTATATGTAAAAAAGTGTTGATAAAGGTTTTGGTAAACCCCGGACGACTACCTGTTGATGAGCTGGAAAATAGCCAGTTAGCCTCATGGTAATGCGCTAAGGAGCCGCTGTAGGTATCCATAAGGATTACTTCGGTTCCCGGAACTGTGCTTTCGCCCGTAAAGAGATCGCGGTAGGGTGTGGATCCCGTTTTGTAGAGGGCATAGTTCCCCTCGTTCATGAGTTGTTTGGCAGCAGCAGCGGCTTGATTCAAAAGCGTTTGGGCGGTGGCAGCCAAGTTGGCGTCTCCGCTGTACTTGCGGAACGTTCCTTCAAAAAGGCACACACGCGCTTTGAGGGCAAGCGCCGCCGAATGAGTAATGGTAGAAGCATTACGGGTAAATACCTCCGTAATGTGCTCAATGGCAAAGTCAAGGTCTTCAATTATTTTATCCGTAACCACCATTCGGCTCTCTCGCGGCGCATAGAGATCCGGATCGCTGCTCGACAGGGTTTTGTCGCACCAAGGTACATCGCCAAATGTTTTTACCTTTTCATAATAGAACCACGCTCTGAAAAAGCGCGCTATACCGTTGTAATTATTACGGATTCTAAGCGTTATCTCTTCGTTATTGTTGTTTTCGAGAAAGTAGTTGATGTTTCTCAAGTCGCTCCAACTCCACCATCTTGTCAATTCGTCCTCATAGTCAGTATAGGCACCTGCAATCAACAGGTTGGGCGAAGAGGCGGTAGCCATAATATCGGTCAACGATGCATCGCGGGTATAGGTTTGCTGACCCGTGGGCAATACGGTGTAAAGAGAGTTGGTGTATATCTTCAGGTCGTTTTCGGTCTTGAAGAACTGATTGGGGTTGAGTTTGTCGTTGGGGAACTTCTCCATGGAGCAGCCGTTCAGCAGCAGGGCAGTTCCCAATATCGTGGTAATAATAGTTTTTTTCATATTTGGGAAATAGTTAAAATTTAAGATTCAAGCCTATGGTATAACTCTTTGTCATTGGATAACCGTTTCCGCCGCCAAAATTGGAACCGCCGGTATCGGGATTAATCGATTCTATGGTTTCCGGATCAATATTTCCTGCGTATTTGCTCAGTTTACTCCATGTCAGCAGGTTCTGTCCCGTAATATAGATCATGGCACGGTCGATCCCCGCTTTGCGCGTAATCAGGGCAGGAATCGTGTACGACAGCGTAACGTTTTTGAGGCGACAATAGGCTGCGTTTTGCAGGTATCGCGTCTGTATCTGGTTCAGAAGACCGGCTCCATTTTGCGCATTGAGACCGGCATACCTTGGAAAATACGCATTGGGATTGACATGATTGGGATCTTCGTCGTATATAGTGCCCAACATTTGACGGGGAATCGGCGAATAAGGTCGGTTGTATTGTCCCCAAAAATAGAATGACTCTGCGGGCGGATACCAGTCGCGCTTTCCAACCCCCTGAACAAACAGCGACAAGGCAAAATGGCGCCAATCAACATCAAGGTTTACCCCGTAGGTATAACGCGGAGAGGTGTTGCCTATGATTTTGCGGTCGCCCGGGTCGTCTTTCGTATTGTTCCCTGTAGAGATGTAATCGCGGGTGGAGTCAAGTTTTTTGAATTTGATGTCTCCCGGGCGCATATCTGCCGTACTGTTTGATCGAAAGAGGCTTTGGCTCGGATGGGAGTCAATATCCGCCTGATCAACAAAAAGACCATCCGTTACAAAACCCCAAATCTCGCCAAGGTGCATACCTTCGTAATAGTCCAACAGAGTGCCCGTAGGGTTGTAGTATCGGGTGATTTTAGAGGTATTATCGGCAAAAACAACCCTTAGCCCATAGGATAATGCCTTACTGCTACCGCTCTTGTCCCTCCATTCTAACGACAGTTCCCAGCCTTTAGTCTTCATATCTGCATAGTTGCCTTTTGGAACCTCCGCTCCAAAGATGTCGGGCAGGGTGGGTCCTACGGTAAACATATTGGTGGTGTTTCGGGTATAAATATCAAAGGAGAGGTGTAGGCGGCTCTTAATGGCACCTATATCTATACCTGCATTGGTAGTGGTAGCAATTTCCCACGTCAGTCCGTCCGGAATCACGCTGGGATTTTTGGTTACGGTAGGATAGACGCCGTTGATGATCCTGTTGGAGCGAAGTACGGACATCGATTCAAGGTAGGAATAGGGAGCAATATTCCCGTTTCCAAGACTGCCCCATGAACCACGCAGTTTAATTTGCGAGAACAGATCTTTAGACAAAGACCAAAACGGCTCTTCGGTCAACCTCCATGCCCCCGATACCGAGGGAAAGAAGCCCCAGCGTTGGGTAGAGGGGAACTTTGAGGAACCGTCGTAACGACCATTGAACTCTACCAAATAACGGTTGCGAAAACTGTAGTTCAGGCGGGCAAAAAGACCCATGGTCGCCCAGTCGCTTATGCGGTCAATCGTTTCGTAATTAACACCATCCGATAGGGAAAAACTTGGATTGTCGGGATATAGAAGTTTGTCGCGGCTTGCCTCAAAATAGGAGTAATCCGATTGTTCCCCGTTAAAGCCGACTATGGCTTTAAAACTGCTTCCTCCGCTCAAATCGAAAGTAGCATTTGTGTAGAGGTTAAAGCCATTATAGTTGGTTACGGTACGGTGATCGTATATTTTGGAGTCGCCCAGCCAAATGATTTCATCCGGAACATTGCTGTACGGCACCGCCGAATAGAACCTGCGCTTTTGGGTCATGGTTTTGGAAAAAGTGTAGTCGCCCCTGAGTGAGAGGATGCCGGGGAGAATATCAACTTTAAGGTTTATGGTATTACGAACCAAATCTTTGGTTGTTACGGCATTGTTCTTTCCGTAGTAAAAGTCGCCAATACTGCGGGCGCCCATCTCAGTAATGGTGCCATCGGGGTTAAGCATAGGCGTAACAGGAAAAGCACGCATAGACCACCCCATCGATATTTCGCTGGTAAATCCAAAGCCTCCGTAATAAAGCGGCTCCTGATAGTTCGTATTTGCATATTCAAAGTTATTTGACAGTTCTATCCGGTTGTTCAGTTTTATCGACCCTTTGGCCATGAAGTTATAGGTGCGGTAATGGTCGCTGTTGTAGCGGTAAATCCCCTCCTGGTCAAAAATTCGACCCGACAGGTAGAGCGACATATTGTCCGATGCCTGAGAAACGCTCAAATTGTGCTCCGTTCCGTTGTACGCATCTTTATAGAGGTCTTTGAGCCAATCGTGGCTGTCGTAATAGAGATACCGACCGTTGGCGGTACTCACCTCATATTTGGGAAGCGAAGGGTTTTCCGAGCGTCTCTTTAGCTCGGACAAATACTCCTGAGAAAAGGGGAAATTACTGTTGATTGCCGTGGGATAGGCGTTGTACCATCCGTAGTGCGCCCTGTTAAAGTAGTCAGCCCAAGTATATCCATCGGTAACCAAATCGGGGACAATGATACGTTGGTTGATGATATAGTTGCCCGAATAGTTCACCACAGGTTTGCGGTTGCCCACGGGACTTTTGGTGGTAATCAGGATTACGCCGTAGGTTCCTCGCGAACCGTAAACCGCTGCCGACGAGGCGTCTTTGAGTACCGATATGCTCTCTATGTCGTTGGGATTTATCATATTAGGATCGCTCTCCACTCCATCTACAAGCACAAGCGCCGCACCTCCCGACCCAATGGACGTTGCGCCGCGAACGTTAAAACTCGGACTACGTGAAGGATTGCCGTCGTGCATCGTGATATTTAGGTTGGGGATGAGTCCCTGCAAGCCCCGCGAAAGATTGGGCAGGGGGCGATTCTCAAGGGAGGCGCCCGAAATCTGCTCCACCGCCCCCGTAAGGTTGGCTTTTACTTGAGAGGCATACCCCACCACCACTGCTTCGTCAAGCATACTCTGTGTTTCGGAGAGTGTTATCTTTACCTTCTCCGTACCGGTATAGTGGTAGCGCTTTGTGGAGTACCCAAACATATATACGTGAATTTCTCCTGAATATGGAATATCGCCGAGTGCAAAATTTCCATCGTCATCGGTCAGGCACACCCTATTTGAATTGTCGAGTATCACCGTTGCACCAACAACAGCCTGCCCCGACTCGTCAACCACCTCTCCGCGGAGTGTAATTCTGTCGGAAGGCGTCGCCATCTTCTGGGCAAACAAGGGAAAAGAACCTGTCAGATACAGCAAGGTGGCTACCATGCAAAACCGTATCCAGATAGTTCTGGTTAACAAAGTGTTTTTCATAATTAGTTACAATTTGGTAAATTAAAAATTTGCCAAAAGTATCACGGCAGTGTTAAAGAATTATTAAGTTGCCGTAACCATTCTGTTAATATATTATTAACAAAATGTGAAGAACACAATCAATTATTCATCAAATATTTATGTTGATTTTTGCCGCCGTAACTATACCCCCAGTGATGCCAAAGATATAACGTTGATCCCATCGGCGCGGGTATAGCTGATACCGGTACCGGTGATGATGTTAAGGGATTGGGGTGGTTTAACTTTTTGAAGATCTATTACGGCTGTTAATTTTTTGAGGTTGGCAGCCGCTTCTTCTATTTGCCCCGTTCCTAATTTTATTTCGCAGGCCATCCAGTCGCCGTTGTACTTTTCAACAATGGCATCTACTTCCAAATTACTGGAATCTCGATAATAATACACTTTGGCATCATGAGCTTGAGCATATACCCTTAGTTCGTGGGTGACTAAAGATTCAAACAAAAAACCGGCAAACCTAAGGTCGGCCAACAAGGAGTCGGGATCAACACCCAGCGCAGCCACCGACAGGCACACATCGGTAAAGTGACGCTTGGGGGTTTTTCGTAAAGAGGCCGAAGAACGAATATGCGTGTTCCATGCAGGTTGTTCTTCGGTGATCATTAAGCGATTCAATACATCTGTATATTCATACACCGTGGGACGGGAAAGGTCGCCGTTCCCTTTTCCATCAATATCTGCCGCCAAAGTGGTCACTTCTACCGCCGTAGCCGTATTTCGGGCCATGGAACGCAAGAAGTTGCGCACCTTTATCGGGTCACGCTTTACATTGGAGACCCTGCTCATATCTACTTCGGCCAATAAATCAATATAGGCCCGATTCAACGCTATAGCCTGATGCTTTGTTTTTCCCAACAAAGTCGGAAAACCGCCAATAATCATGCGGTGCACAATAAACTCCAAATCAACAGGCTGATCGTATATGTCGATTTTTGCTCCCTCAAACAAACTATTCATACTGATTTTACCCGAAGAAATACCCAATTCTTGCCATGTCATAGTTCTCATATCCAAAGTTGTAAATCGACCTGCACCGGAGTGCATCCGGACGCTTTCTTCAGGATTAGCCGATCCTGTAAGTATGAATTGAGCCGTTTGCTGCCGGTTGTCAATTTCGTGCCGTATGTAATCCCATAATTTGGGCTGCACCTGCCACTCGTCAATCAACCGAGGCGTTTTTCCAATGAGCAATCTTTGAGGCGCTATGCCCATGAGGGCAGAAACCTGCTCGTCCTGGTCCACACTCAGCATACTTTTGGCCATTTGTTTGGCCGATTCGGTTTTTCCACAGGCTTTGGCCCCTCGAATTAACACGGCTCCCGAAGCATCGAGTTTTATTTTTAACTCCCTCTCTATTATCCTTTTAATGTATGGCATGGCGATTCATTTTACACTTTGAGAGCAATTCATTTTACACTTTGAGAGCAATTCATTTTACACTTTGAGAGCAATTCATTTTACACTTTGAGAAAACAAAGGTACTCTTTTTCTCTTTTCAAAGCATATTGCCATGCAGATTATCGCTATTCTTTAAACGACTAAAATTTTACAACTGCCCTCCTCTTACCAAACGCTCCAAAGGAAAGAACAAGCGGAATCCCCAGCTCCAGGATCTGGCCTGTTATTTCTTGGTAAT
>Ga0082212_10005345_pt1 | contig 17522 bp, 14 predicted proteins | sample TergutNt197P3_FD_71548 | JGI IMG/M metagenome (GOLD analysis project Ga0082212, IMG submission 71548) | Neocapritermes taracua P3 segment gut microbial communities from Petit-Saut dam, French Guiana - Nt197 P3 | ecosystem: Host-associated > Arthropoda: Insects > Digestive system > Gut ... | reverse complement strand
CCGCGCTTCCATGTCCGGGCGCTTCCATGTCAGGCGGCCATTCACGCGCTTTGAAGCCTTGCGGGGCGTCGGCAATCGACACGGAATCGCCGTTCTGCAAAACAACATAAAATCCCTGTTTCTGCGCGTACTTCAATACGCTTTCAGGAATATTCCCCCCGGCAACCGCTCCTATGAGTTTTCGTTTGTCTCCGCGCTCGTCTAAATACCGCCGGACAATTTCAATCCGCTCAATATGGTCATTCACAAATTCAATTTTCAGGTCGGTTTTTATTTCAACCGCTATGACGTATTCGCCGTTTTCGATTAAGAGGTCGACTTCCGTGAGCACGCGCTTATTAATGTCGCCGAATTTTACACGCTCGCTCTGACGTGTAACCGGAAATCCGATATCGGTGAATTTCTTCCATAGTTCATTCTTGAACATCGCCTCGATCACATGCCCAATTGAATTGCCAAGCCCGCCGATATTTTTTGATAGTTCGGCAATGTTTTTTTTAATCCGCTGATCGGATTCATCCATGCGTTGCCGGCTTTCCATCATCGCCGTCCAGACTTTTTCAAATGTCAGCCCTTTTGCCGCTTCAGCCGCCTGCTCTGCCGTCATCATTTCCATATTATTTTTTCACCCCCTGTATATGTTTCATATATTAGAGGATTATTTCAGCAATATCAGCATTTTATGCACTATTCAATTAAATGGGAACCCCAACCCCATAACAAAATCGGATGGTACGGTGGAAAAGCCTATATTTGAAGAAAAAAAGCAGTACATAAGCGAAGAAGGCAAAACGAAGGCGGCCTTGACGACACCTTCGGCTATATGTTTCAGGGCGGGTTCGGAACTCCGAGCGTTCGCGCCGCCAAAGACTGGCAGATAAAAGAACTGCCTAACGCTATCTGGAACTTAACGCCATTCCGCGCGGTATGGGGCAGACAAACGCCTATGGCGGCGTTCCGGGCAGCAAGGGTATGGAACTCTTTTTCGGTCTTGGATTGATAAGGAATCTGGCTTTCAACGCCACGTTTTATATAATAACGAACATGGATGGGAACGTGCCTGAAAAGGTCAGCCAGTTCGACCTTGTTTACAGGTTCTAAAACGCGGTGAATCCGTGATATTCCGGCGCTTTTTGCCGGAATATCACGGATTCGTGAATTCCACGGGCATGTGTGTCAGGTAAACATAAGGAGATTATAGGGAAATGAGAAAGAACAACATATTGCGCGCGGCGAAAACCTCGTTGTTCGCGCTTGTCATTATTACGATGGCGGCAATGCCGCTGGTTTTTACTGCATGCGGCGGTTCGCAGCAGACAGAGGATCACTCAGGCCATGCCGCTGTTGTAACGGCAAAGGGGAATCTGCGCCTTGCCACAACCACGTCCACAAAGGACAGCGGCCTGCTCACGGAAATTATTCCGGATTTTGAAAAGAAGAGCGGCTGGACGGTTGAGGTTATCAGCGTAGGTTCGGGCGAAGCCATGAAACTCGGCGAAAACGGCGAAGCGGATGTTTTGCTTGTACACTCTCCCGCAGCGGAGAAAACCTTTGTCGATGGCGGACACGCGGACGCGACGGGCAGGCTTGACGTGATGTATAACGATTACGTAATAATCGGATCGAAAAAAGATTCTGCGGGCGTCAAATCGGCTGCTCCTTCCGATGCCATGGCGGCGTTGAAAACGATTTCAGGGAAACGCGCGGCATTTATTTCACGCGGCGATAATTCCGGCACGCACAGCAAGGAACTTTCAATCTGGAAATCGGCGGGTATTGATCCAAAGGGAGACTGGTATGTCGTCGCCGGTTCAGGCATGGGCGCGGTAATCACCATGACGGATGAAAAACTTGCTTATACGCTCGCCGACCGCGCGACCTGGCTTTCATATTCGGCGAAAACCGATCTTGAGATCGTGAGTGAAAAAGACCCTTCCGGCATCCTCAATAATCAGTACGGCGTTATCTGCGTCAATCCAGACAAGAACGCTTCTGTTCAGCATGGCGGCGCGGTGGAATTTCAGAAATGGATTACCTCGGCTGATACGCAGAAACTTATCGGTCAATTCGGCGTGGCGCAATTCGGCGATCCGCTTTTCACGCCCAACGCAAGGTAGTTTTTGAATTTGGTATATCGGCATAATTTAATTAGCGCGGGCGTCCCCGCCCGCGCTAATTAAATTATGCCGATATACCGGATCCAAAAGACGGCATGGAATACATCCGGGAAGGCTTCATCGGCGCGATTCAGCTAATAGCCTCGCTCGACGCCGACATGATGGAGATTATACTGCTCTCGCTGTTTGTGTCGGGAACAGCCGTACTGATCGCCGTCGTTTCAGGTATCCCGCTCGGCGTACTTTTGGGAACGCATGATTTTCCCGGCAAAGGCGCTATCCTTCGCGTCATTTACACGCTCATGAGCATGCCGCCAGTAATATGCGGCCTCTTTGTTTTCCTCATTCTCATGCGGCGCGGCCCTTTGGGACAGTATCAACTGAACTACACGCCTACGGCGATGGTAATCGTACAAACACTGCTCGTCGTGCCGATTGTCGTGGGGCTTACATACAATCTTGTGCGCGACCGCGCTCCCATTGTCCACAAACTCGGCTTGACGCTCGGCGGCGGGCGTTTCTCAAATCTGCGCCTTCTGATTTATGAAACGCGGTTCGGCCTTGTCGCCGCGCTGGTAAGCGGGTTCGGACGAGCCATTTCAGAAGTCGGAGCCGTTATGATCGTGGGCGGCAACATCACGGGAAAAACGCGGGTAATGACCACTTACATCGCCGAACTCAAAACCATGGGCGATTACAGCCGCGCCATAGCTATCGGCCTTACGCTTCTTACAATTTCTTTCATCGTCAACGCGGTTCTTTACAATCTCCAGAGGCGGGAGGACAAATAGGCTCGGATGTTTCATATGGTTTCGTCGCGAGGCGGCGCAAGCGGGCGTAGATACAAGGCGCGCGCGGCGAGGGCGACGAAGGCATATGAAAACAATATGTCGAGGAGACCGAGCAAGCGCAACGCAGTAGATATGCCTGATTGTGCCGCCGCAGTAGAAACCATATGAAACATTCGAGCTTATTATGATCCTGAAATGGGAAAGCCTCACGCGGGCTTACGGCGCAAAAGTCGTGCTTGACCTCGGCCCCGGCGAAATCGCGGACGGGCGCATAACCGGCATCATCGGCCCTAACGGAGCGGGGAAAACCACGCTGTTAAACATAATCGCCGGTCTGGATACTCCGGATACCGGGCGCGTCCGCTACGGCATGTCCGGCAAAAACGATGAAACACGATACTACGCCGATACGCCGCGCGAACGCGTTACCCTTATATTTCAACAGCCCTATATGCTCCATACGACGGTTGAAAAGAATATCGCCTACCCGCTGAAACTGCGTAAAACGCCGCGTGAGGATATCAAGCGGCGGGCGGATGAATTGATGAAAGAACTTGGGCTTGCGGCTCTGGCAAAACAGAAGGCATGGCGGCTTTCAGGCGGCGAAATGCAGAAAACCGCTTTCGCGCGGGCGCTGTCGTTCAAGCCGGAATTATTACTTCTTGACGAACCCACTTCAAATATCGACAACGCAACGACAGCGGATATTGAAGATCTGCTGCGGCATGAAAAATCCCGCGGCGGCGTTACGATGGTCATTGTCAGTCATGATCTTTCGCAGATACGGCGATTGTGCGACGACGTAATATTCATGAACAAGGGAAACATCGTCGAATCAGGCACGGCGGACGATATTCTGAAAACTCCGCGCGAAGCCGACACGCGGACATTTGTTGAGGGCGGCTTGCTTGTATGAAAGGAAAATCATCAGGCTGTAGGCAACCTCCGGAAACCCCAAACTCTGCGTTACGCTCCCTCGAATCAGTGAGTTGAAGCGGCCAGTTCTTTTCTTACCAACTCGCCGATAATTTCCGATGGGCTGTGATTGCTTATGGCGGTTTTGGCTTGCAGATACGCTGCCGTAACCGGATCGAGGGAAACCATTGAAAAACCCTTACGGGTTAAAAATCCCGGCTTGCCTGTATCTATTTCCGGCGTTGTGCGCGTCCAAAGATCATCCAATGCGTCAGCTTCTTCATCCGTCATTCTTGCCATAGTTTTTCCTCCAAATTCGCGAGGTTTCGCCATGCTTTTCGGCACTTCATGGCGTGAAATACGTTCACGGTATTATCGTCAATTTCATTATAAAAAATTTCAAGAGGGTTAAGCCGCCTGTCCAGGCCTATAAGCAGATTTTTTCCTTCCTGCCCGGCGACCGGGTGATCGAACAGTTTATTATCAAAGGCAAAACGAATGTCATTTTCAGTAACACCATGCTTAAACGCGGATGGATTAAATTCGACATTGAGTCTGCTCCCTCGTTTCATATATTAATAGTACCATAACCTGTATGTTTCATTACATCCGGAATTATTTCAGATATGGGAGCGCTTGATATGGAAGCGCGGGACATGGAAGCGCCCAGGTCTGCTACCATGTCATCGAGAATAAAAAATATGAGAAAAAGCACTTATATAATAACATTGCAACTACATAGTGTACTTTTACATTGACACCGATACAAAATAAACTACATAATTTTGGTTTAATATTACGATAGCTGGACTTGCCCGGATAATAACAAACATGATCTGGAACGCTCTCAGGTTGTCCATTCTGGTTGTGAGCGTCTCAACGCTCATAATTGCTGTCACGGGAACCGCATTCGGCTTTCTGCTGGCTCGCCGTCGCTTTCCAGGAAAAGAACTGCTGGACGCCGCGCTGACGCTCCCGATGGTGCTTCCTCCAACCGTAACCGGTTATTACCTGATTTTGCTGCTGGGACGGCGAGGGGTTCTTGGCGCGCCGCTGTACAACCTGACAGGCTGGACCGTAACTTTCACGTGGGTTGGCGCCGTTATCGCCTCTGCCGTCGTAGCCATCCCGCTTATGATTAAATCCGCCCGCGCCGCCATTGAAAGCGTCAACCCGGATTATGAAAACGTGTCGCGCATTATGGGAAAAGGCGAATGGGAGACATTCTTTCGCGTCACCCTGCCGCTGGCCGGAAGAGGGATTCTGGCGGGCGTCATTTTAAGTTTCGCCCGCGCCTTCGGTGAGTTCGGCGCCACCCTGATGCTGGCGGGAAATATTTCGGGAAAGACGCAGACCATGCCGCTGGCAATTTATGAAGCGATGGCGGCCGGAGAAGACGGAACGGCGGCGTGGCTTGCCGTTATTCTGACCGGGATTTCCATTTCTGTCGTCTACCTGACCAACCGGCTGTCGCGCCCGGCGGAAAGAAACTGACCATGCTTACGGAAATACTGGACGCGCGTATCCGCAAACGGTTCGGCAGCGGCGGCAGCGTGGTTGAAATTGACGTTCACATCCAGGCCAATGACGGTATCACCGTGCTTTTCGGCCCCTCGGGCGCGGGCAAAACCAGCATTCTTCGCGCCGTCGCGGGAATCATGATTCCCGATGAAGGACGTATCGCGCTTGGAAAAACGGTCTTTTTTGATTCGTCGTCCGGCGTCAATCTGCCCATGAGGCGGCGCGAAGTCGGCTATGTCTTTCAAAACCATCTTCTTTTTCCGCATATGACGGCGGAACAGAACGCCCTTTACGGCGCGCGCGGCGATGCCGACGGATCCGCGCATGAACGCGTCCGCAGTCTTTTTGCCATGATGGGAATAGAGAAAACCGCCGCGCGGCGGCCGCGTGAACTGTCCGGCGGCGAACAGCAGCGTGTCGCCCTGGCGCGGGCGCTGGCGACCGATCCCGCTATAATGCTTCTGGACGAACCTCTCTCTTCCGTGGACGCGGCGACGCGCGAGCGCCTGACGGAAGAAATAGCCGACATACAGAGGCGGACGGGCGTTCCCTTTCTGTATGTCACGCACAACCACGCGGAAGCCCGGCGTCTTGGCAAAACCATGATTCTTATCAGCGAAGGAAAGGTCGCCCGGCAGGGGGACGCTACAGAGATCCTTGGCGCGCAGCCGTAAAAAACAAACCACTGAAAGAAATGGAAAATTTTGATTAAACTCGCGAAATATCTGAAACCCTTCTTATTCGGCGTGCTGCTGGCCGTCGCGCTGCTTGCCGGCCAGGCGATATGCGATTTGACTTTGCCGAACTATATGTCGGATATCGTCAACATCGGCATTCAGCAAAAGCAGCCGGCGTACATCATAAGGACGGGCGGGATCATGCTTCTGATCGCCCTGGCCGGCGGCATGGCTACGGTACTGGTCGGTTTCATATCCGCCAAAGTCGCGACGGGCGTCGCGAGAAACATCCGCCGGGACATTTTTACAAAAGTTGGAAGTTTTTCGCGCGGCGAGTTTGACAGGTTTTCGACGGCTTCCCTGATAACAAGGTGCACAAACGACGTCACCCAGATACAAATGCTTTTGATGATCGGCCTTCGCATGTTGTGTTACGCGCCTATTGTGGGCGTGGGCGGTGTGATTATGGCGGTCAATAAATCGGCGTCAATGAGCTGGATCATCGCGGCGGCGGTAATCGCTCTGCTGGGCCTGACGGTTGTGTTCATGACTGCGGCGATACCAAAGTTCAAGCTCATACAAAAGCTGGTTGACCGGCTGAACCTTGTTTCGCGCGAAAACCTTTCGGGCATGATGGTCGTGCGCGCGTTCGGAACGCAAAAGCACGAAACCGGGCGATTCGACAAGGCGAACAGGGATTTAACCGACACGCATTTGTTCGTCCATCGCGTGATGGCGGCGGTTTTTCCCCTGATGATGCTGGTCATGAACGGCGTAAGCCTGCTTGTCATCTGGGTGGGCGCGCACAAGGTGGCGGACTCAACAATACAGATCGGTGATATGATGGCGTTCATGCAGTACGCGATGCTGATCATAATGTCATTCCTGTTCATTTCGATGATGTTTGTTTTTGTGCCGCGCGCGGCCGTGTCGGCGGAGCGTGTCGCGGAGGTGCTGAGCGCCGAAGTTTTCATTAAGGACCCGGAAACCCCAAAACCGTTTGACGCAAATCTGAAAGGTCTGGTGGAATTTCGCAACGTGCGCTTCCGTTATCACGGAGCGGAAAAGGACGCTTTGCACGACATTACATTTACCGCGAAACCCGGAGAAACGACGGCGATTATCGGATCCACGGGCGCGGGAAAATCCACCGTGGCCAACCTTGCAATGCGGTTTTACGATGCGAGCGGCGGGCAGGTAATCGTCGGCGGCGTGGATGTGCGTGAGGCGGCTCAGAGCGACCTTCGCGATAAAATCGGATACGTGCCGCAGAAAGATGTTTTATTGACCGGCACGGTTGCTTCAAACGTAAAGTACGGCTGCGTGAACGCCTCCGACGAGGAAGCGGAAGCCGCCGTTTGCGTGGCGCAGGCGCGGGATTTCATCGACGAAATGCCCGGCGGATTCGCTTCCGAAATCGCGCAGGGCGGCGCAAATGTTTCGGGCGGGCAGAAACAGCGGCTTTCAATAGCAAGAGCGCTCGCGAAAAAGCCTGAAATACTTATTTTTGACGACAGTTTCTCGGCGCTGGATTTCAAAACCGACGCCGCGCTTAGACGCGCGCTCAAAGAGTATGCCGCCGACGTTACCGTGATCGTCGTGGCGCAGCGTGTCGGAACAGTCATGAACGCCGAACAAATCATCGTGCTCAACGAAGGCAAAATTGCGGGCAAAGGCACGCACGGCGAGCTTTTGGAAACCTGCCCCGAATATCTTGAGATTGCGACTTCGCAGTTGACGAAGGAGGAATTGGCATGACTCAGGATAAGCGGCGTTTTCCGGAACGGGGCGGCATGGCAGGCAGAGGCCCCGGCCCAATGGCAATGATGCCGGGCGAAAAGGCAAAGAATTTCAGCGGCACCATAAAGACTCTGATCAAATATCTGGGCGCTTATAAAGTAAAGATTATATTTGTCTGGGCGCTGGCGATTGTTTCCACTGTATTCACGATTTTAGGGCCCAAAATATTGGGACGGGCGACAGACGAACTGTTTACCGGACTGCTTGCCAAAATTACGGGCGCCGGCGGCATCAATTTCATCAAAATCGGCGATATCATAATATGGCTGGCGGGCCTGTACGTTTTGAGTTCGATTTTCGCGTATTTTCAGGGATATGTGATGGCGGGCGTCAGCATGAAACTTACCTACAGGTTGCGCGACGACATCAACGCAAAGATACACAAACTGCCGTTTAAATTTTTCGACAAAACAACGCACGGCGAAGTTCTTTCGCGCATAACAAACGACGTGGACACCATTTCGCAGACGCTCAATCAGAGCCTTACGCAGATTATCACTTCGGCCGCGTCGATTTTGGGCATTGCGCTCATGATGCTGACCATCAGTTGGAAGCTGACTCTGGTTACCATGCTTATTTTGCCGCTTTCGGCCGTGCTGGTTTCGATCATAATAAAAAAATCGCAAAAGCATTTTGTCGGGCAGCAGGAATACCTGGGGCACGTCAACGGGCATGTCGAAGAGATGTTCGCCGCGCACATCGTCGTCAGGGCGTTCAACGGCGAAAAGGATTCTCTGGAGACTTTTTCGAAATACAACGACAGGCTGTACCAGTCGGCGTGGAAGGCTAACTTTTTATCGGGGCTTATAATGCCGATCACGGGTTTTATCGGCAATCTGGCATATGTGGCTATCTGCATCCTGGGCGGATATTTTACAGTCAACGGCAGCATGACCGTCGGCGGCATACAGGCGTTCATCCAGTATGTGCGGCAGTTCACGCATCCTATTGCGCATTTGGCGAACGTATCCAACGTTTTGCAGCAAACGGCGGCGGCGGCCGAACGCGTATTTGAATTTCTGGCCGAAGAGGAAGAAACACCTGAAGCTTCCGACGCTTTAACTTTAACGGCCGGAGACCGCGTCGATGGCAATGTGTGCTTTGAGCGCGTTTCATTCGGTTATGTCCCCGAAAAGACCGTCGTCAATAATTTCTCGGCACAGGTAAAGTCCGGGCAGCGCGTCGCCATAGTCGGCCCTACGGGCGCGGGCAAGACCACGATTGTCAAACTGCTCATGCGGTTTTACGACGTCAACGCCGGTGAAATCACCGTGGATGGACGCGATATACGGATGTTCAGGCGCGGCGATCTGCGATCGATGTTCGGCATGGTATTGCAGGATACATGGCTGTTCAACGGCACGATAGCCGACAACATACGTTACGGACGCCTGGACGCGTCAGACGATGAAGTCGTCGCCGCCACAAAAGCCGCGCAGGCGGATCATTTCGTGCGTACACTGCCCGACGGTTACAACATGGTAATCAATGAGGAAGCCGACAATATTTCGCAGGGGCAGAAACAGTTGCTGACGATCGCGCGCGCGATATTGGCCGATCCAAAAATATTAATCCTTGACGAAGCGACCAGCAATGTGGACACGCGCACGGAAGTTATGATCCAAACGGCGATGAGCAACCTGATGGCGGGACGCACAAGCTTTGTCATCGCGCACAGGCTTTCGACGATACGCAACGCCGATTTGATCCTCGTCATGCGGCATGGGGATATTGTCGAACAGGGCAAACACGAGCAGTTGCTGGCGCAAAACGGGTTCTACGCGGAGCTGTATCACAGCCAGTTTTGACCGATCCGATCTATAGCGTAAAGCGGAAGATTTAAAAGCCAATCCTCCCGTTTGTAATCCGACATGGACGAGCGGACAGACAGTTTCGGATGATATTTATCGGCAAATGCTTTCAGGCTTTTACTTTGCAGATTGACCTCCGCTTTCACTTCAAGCGGAACAACAGCGTGTCCCGTGTCCAGCAGGAAGTCAACCTCGGATGTGTTGCGTTCATTCGTCCAGTAATATGTTTCGATATCCGGCATGGTTTTCAATTGTTGCAGGACATATTGCTCCGTCAGCGCGCCTTTGAACTCTCTGAACAACTCGTTGCCATCCAGCAGAACATCCTGCCTGAGCCGCGTCATGCATGAAAGCAAACCTACATCCACCGAAAACAGCTTAAAGGCTTTCAAATCCTCGTATGCCTTGAGAGGTAATCCCGGCGCCGTTACACGGTGAACCTTGTGGACAAGCCCGCAGTCCGTCAGCCACGTCAAAGCGTATTCATATTCCCGCGCCCGCGCCCCTTCCCTGATGAGGCCATAAATGAATTTCTTGTTTTCCTTTGTCAGTTGCGCCGGAATGCTGTTCCACAACATACGGATACGCGGAACGACCTCATTCGGCGCGTGTTTAGAGAAGTCCTGTTCATACGCAGCAAGAATACGCTGCTGAACCTCGCGCACCTCGTTGAAATCCCGGTTTGAGGCAAAGGACAGCGCCGCTTCCGGCATGCCGCCCACATAATAATAGTGCTTCAACAGGTCGATATATTCCTGCCTGAACGCAGCGGCCATTGCGAAATCGCCCTGCGAAAGAAGCTGCAAAAAACGCTCTTTGCCCATCGCCCGCGTGAACTCCGCGAATGAGAGCGGGTGCAGGTCTAAAAACTCAACCTTGCCAACGGGAAACGACGTGCCGGGATGAAGCGCAACGCCTAGAAGCGAACCCGCGCAGATGATCTGGTACTCCGGCGCGTTTTCGTCAAAGTATTTAAGGGAAGTCAAAGCCTCTGGAACTTCCTGCACTTCGTCAAAAATAATGAGCGTATTGGCCGGGTCGATTTTGTTTCCGGCATAAAGCTCAATACCCGTGACAAGGCGCTTTACATCAAGGTCGGCGGAGAAAAGTTCTCTCATGCGCCTATTATTGTCAAAGCTGATATAGACGACATGTTCGAAAGCCGTTTTCCCAAATTCTTTCATCAACCAGGTTTTACCGACCTGCCGCGCCCCCCGGATAATCAATGGCTTTTTTGCCTTTTTTGATTTCCATCTGTTTAGCGATTTAATTGCCTCACGATACATGCCGTTCTGCCTCTCCGATTCAGATTGCTCCGATAATCACGAATTATACAGTGACTTTTGGGTAATAATATACATTTTTATACTGCAACTATTAGATACCGTATTACAGAAGAGAAATTCGCAATAAGATCAATGCATGGGGCAGTGGGGCGTTGCCATGGGACCGCGGGCGTTGCCATGGGACCGCGGGCGTTGCCATGGGACCGCGGGCGTAGACATGGGATCGCGGGCGTAGACATGGGATCGCGGGCGTCCACGCCGGCGTGACATGGGATAGCATGCGTCCCGCATGCGTCTTAATAAATAAAACGGGCGCGATTTATCGCGCCCTACAATTGAAGCGGGCTTCGCCCGCGATTATTTATTAAAGCGCGGACGGGACGTCCGCTACCCCATGTCACGCCGGCGGGGACGCCCGCGATCCCATGGCGTTTCCCATGTCTGTACCTTTTACATTTTTTATGCCGTGCGTTTTATTCGGAACTCACAATTTAAGCGCGGCGACGGCGCGAGCGCGGTGACTGTATTGATTCTTTTCAGATTCATCAAGTTCCGCGAACGTTTTGCCCAGATCCGGGAACAGGAAGATCGGATCGTAACCGAAACCTTTCGATCCGCGTGCTTCGTTGATGATAACGCCGGAACAGTTCCCCTCTGACTGCGCGATCACTTCCCCGTTTCGCGCGAGCGCCAGCGCGCATACAAAACGCGCGTTACGCCCGCCGTCGCGGCTTTCCAGTTCGCCAAGCAACTTGCCTATACGTTCCGCGTCGGAGGCATGCGCCCCTGCATAACGCGCCGAATGAATTCCGGGCCGTCCGCCAAGAGCGTCAACCTCAAGGCCGGAATCATCAGCGAGAACGGGAAAAGGAACCAGTTTGGAATAGCCGACCGCCTTTAACCGGGCGTTTTCAGCGAATGTGTTCCCCGATTCCTCTATTTCCACGCCTTTCGTATCGGCGGCGAAATCATCCAGACTCCGGATATCGCAATTTAATGAACGAAGGAGCGTTCGAAACTCGCGCAGTTTTCCATGGTTTCGTGTAGCTATGATAAGGGTCGTTAAAACTGGCTGATTCATGGATACTACGCCTTTGGAGGAAACAACTTTGCCAGATCTGCGCGCGATGCCAGTTTCTCTTTCTGTATTTCAACCAGCCGCCTGATACCCTGCGCGCCCAACGTTTGAAGCTGCCCCAAAGCTTCCTCGCCAAACGGCGTTTTTTCCGCCGTCCCCTGAATTTCCACGTATTTTCCCTGACCGGTCATTACAAGGTTCATGTCGACCTCGGCGCGCGAATCTTCTTTATAGTCGAGGTCCAGACATGGAACGCCGTCAACGACGCCGACGCTGATTGCCGCTACGCAATCGCGCAGCGGCGTGACGGGCAGCAGTTTTTTATCCATCAGTTTAATGATGGCAGCGGCCAGAGCGAGAAATCCGCCGGTTATAGAGGCGGTGCGCGTTCCGCCATCGGCCTGTAAAACATCGCAGTCGATCAGAAAAGTACGTGTTCCGAGCAGCGAAGGATTGACGATGGAACGGAGCGAGCGTCCGATCAGCCGCTGAATCTCAACCGTGCGTCCGTTTTGTTTGCCTCGCGCCGCCTCGCGCGCCGTGCGCGTATTGGTCGCGCCGGGCAGCATTCCATACTCCGCCGTAATCCATCCCTGATTCATGTGATTTAGGAAAGGCGGCACTTTATCCTCCACTGAGCATGTGCATAGCACCTGCGTGTCCCCTATGGATATCAGCGCCGACCCCATCGGATTCTTTACGCTGTTCATCTCTATAACCACTTCCCGCATCTCTCCGAAATCTCTTCCGCTGTGTCTCATATCGCGCCTCGTTCAAAATAAAGATGTGTACATTTTATCAGAGGATTGAAAAATCGGCCGTTCCGAATTTCACACAATCAAAAATCGGCAATCATAAATCAAAAATCATAATTGATTTTGTTCCGTGATTTTCCTAGCATTTTGCCGTGCGTTCACATTTATTTTTCGGCGGCCCTGCCACCCGGACAGTCAAATCTCTTATCCTCATCAATATAGCGGTTTTTGTATCGCAACAGGCATTCCATTTATTCGACAGCCGCCTGATTGAGGAATTTTTCGGATTGCGACCCTGGAGCGTCACTTATAGACACACGCTGTGGCAGTTCGCGTCGTACATGTTCCTTCACGGCGGTATCTTTCATATATTTTTCAACATGCTGTCCCTTTACATGTTCGGAAACGAACTGGTGCGCTACTGGAACCCCCGCCGCTTTCTTATATACTACTTTGTAACCGGTATCGGCGCAGGCGTCTGTTCATGGATCGTCGCCACGCGTTCGCTTTCAATCGTAATCGGAGCTTCAGGCGCAATATATGGGCTTTTGCTGGCCTATGGCATCACCTACCCGAATCGCGTCGTTTACCTGAATTTCCTGTTTCCCATAAAAGTCAAGTGGCTGGTGGTTATAATGGGCGCGGTGGCGTTTCTATCTTCCATTACAGGATCGGAACCTGGAGTAGCCAGCATCGCGCATTTAGGCGGGATGGCAGTCGGCTACATTTTTCTGAAAGGCCGCGATTGGCGTGACCGCTACAAGGCGTTCAACGACCAGCGCAGCCGCGAGCAGTTAAAGCGGCAATTCGAAGTGTATTACGGCGATGTACGGCGGAAAGTCGATAGGGATAATAAAAAAGACAGCATTCATTAGGAATTTTTGAGTGCATGGGAATCGAATTATTCCAATAAACCATTTATGATTATTTAATTTTTTCTAAAAACCGACATGCCCCAAGATGTGCCCCCGCTATTTCAATCATGTTTTTTTTGATTTATAAATGAAAACAAATGATACGCCATACATCTACATAACAAACCTGTCTACGGCGCTTACGATCTCATCAAATTCGCTATGCAGCAGATTCTCGGCGATTGCGTCCAGAAATTCCATGGTCGGCCGCGACCAGGTTTTTTCCTTTAGATCGGCCATCACGCTTCTCGCCGCTTTTTTGTCGTAGGCAGCGCTTGCTTCTTTCAGCGCGCGCAATTTATCCAATAAATACGGCCTGTCTTCATCCGCCGGTTCACCGCCGGTTTCTTCCGTCTTTGGCGTGAGTTCGTCGATCAACGCCCGCAGCGAGTCAAGAAACGCGGGAGTTTTTGCCGACATGACATCGGTGTTATTATCCCGGCCCGCCTGTTCCAATTCGCGGGCGACGGCGGAAAGCTCCGTCCTGCCGATATTCGCGAGAGCGCTCTTCATCCCATGAGCATTGATTACATACGTTCGTGTATCTTCTTCGCTGAAGCGGTCGGATTTGGCAAAAATTTCCTCCAGCACGGCCAGGGCTTTTGAAGCGTCCCGCGTGAAGATTTTGGCAAACCCGGCGTCAATGACCGGCTGGCCGGACATAGCCGGCTGCTCTTTGCCGGCGTTTTGCTTTTTCATTTCGTCCGCCTGCCGCCGCGCCGCCTCGAGAACTTCCGGCGTCTGCCTGTCGCGGATAAACCTGTTCAGTACGTTATCCAACTGGCGAATATCAATGGGCTTTGAAATGAAATCGTCAAAACCGTTGTGCAGGAATATCTCGGACTGGCCGACCACGGCATTCGCCGTCAGCGCCACAATGGTTCCCTGATACCCCGTCTCCCTGATAATCTTCGTGGCCTCAATGCCGTCCATTTTAGGCATCATATGGTCCATGAACACAACGTCGTACACATTGCCGTCTTTGATTTTCTCAATCGCGGCAAAACCGCTGTCGGCCGAGTCCATCATCAGGCCATATGGCGCGAGAAGCCCCCTGGCGACATAGATATTCGTTTCCACGTCGTCCACAACCATGACGCGGCCATAGGGCATCGGTTCCCTGGAAATACGCAGCTTGTTCATATACTCACTGCTGCCCGCATGGAATTGTTGCAGGTTTTCCGCCAGTTCTTTGCCCAGCGAGCCGGCGCCGGTATCGCCCTGGGGTATGCGCACGGTGAACGCCGATCCCTTGCCCGGATCGCTATCCACTAAAATTTCGCCATTCATCATGCGCACCAGGTTGCGCGTGATACTCATGCCCAGGCCGGTGCCCTCGGTTGTGCGGTTGGCCTCCAGGTTGAATCTGGAATACTCGTCAAACAATTTGCTTACCTGATCCTTCGTCATGCCCTGCCCGGTATCTTTCACCGTGAAAATGATAATCGCTTCATTTTCCTTGCCGCCGCCTGTTTCGGCGGATACCGACAGCGTTACCGTGCCTTCCGACGTATACTTGAACGCGTTGGAGAGAATGTTGTTTAGTATCTGTTTTACACGCAGTTCATCGCCGACCAGGATCGACGGGGCGTTTTCATCCACAAACAACTCAAAATGAATAGGCTTGCTGCCGATGCGCATTATGTTTACCTGCGCGGTATCGTTTATAAGGCTTGCCAGCTTGTAATCGGATATTACGAGTTCCAGCTTGCCCGCCTCGATTTTGGAAAGGTCGAGAATATCGTTGATAATGCCAAGCAACAAAGTGCCTGAATTGAAAATCTTGCCAAGCGCTTCTTTTAAGCCCGATTCCAGAGACTCATTCTGCAGTTGTATTTCCGTAATGCCCAATATCGCGTTCATCGGCGTTCGGATCTCATGGCTCATATTGCTGAGGAACGCGCTTTTCGCGTGAGACGCCACATTGGCCGCCTCAATGCGTTTATTAAGGGTGTCGATCATCGTCTTAAGCGCTTCGGCCAGTTTTTTACTTTCACCCTGGCTCCTGACCGCAAGGGCGTCTTCAAGCCTGGCGCGCTCTTTATCCGAATGCTCGTAAGCGCCGCTGGAAATGATGACCGATGCCTCAACCAGCTTTTCAAGCGGGTGCACTATGCTCCGGGCAAGTAAGAGCAGAGCAATGAGCGTCAAGGCAAACCCGCCGCCGGCAATAAGCAGGATGGTGGAAAGCAGCGCGTAGGACGATTCCAGCATTTCGCTTTGATCGAAAACCACGGCGATCTTCCAGTTTACATTGTCAATGGAGCGTATGACGATGTACTCGTCCAGACCGCGTGTTCCCACGCCGTATATGACGCCATCGGATGCCGCCGCCATGCGTTTGCGCAATTCCGGATATTCTTCCGGATCCATAGTCAGGTATTCAGGATGATGCCCGTCCGAGATGATCCGCCCGTTCTGATCAAATACGACAAGATAGCCGGTTTTGAGAACGTGCCGCTCCGCAAGGTCGCTTGTCAGGCTGTCAAGGCTGTAGTCCACTCCCAAAAGCCCAAGTAGCTTGCCTTGCAAATCATAGGTTTTTACCATGATGCTGCATACTACGCCGCCGCCTGTGGTCAGGTATGGCGTCGTCACGGTCACGTCCCGGCCGCTTTGCATGGCTTCTTTATACCAGGAACGCAGGCGCGGATCGTAGCCCGCCGTCTTTATGTGTCCTTCCGGCGCCTGGGCGTATTGCCCGTCGTCGTTGGCCATGAATACCAGACCGTAATTTTCATTGGAGTTGGATACCCGGATGAATTCATCGTAGATTAGCCGCTCATGGGGCGGATGGTTGGCGTAATACAGCGTAGTGGTTTCCGTGGTATCCAGGTAACCAGTTAGCTTTCCCCGCGAGTCGCGCACCAGCGGCAGTTCCGCCAGATACTGGACGCTCATTTCTCCCGGACTCAGAAAAGTCAAAATCCTTTCTTCGACCCGTTCGGCCTGGGAAAGCGCCAGTGTGTGGAAGGATTCGTCGGCCGCCCGCTTGGCCGAAGAGAACACCATAAATGAACTGGCGCTGAACGCCAAAATAAGACAGGCGGAAATAGTCAGAATAAGACGTGTACGTATTGACATATGTTACCAGTTTAATAAGCCTCAAAATGCCGCATTGCCGTATGAAGATATCAAATAACGAACGGAAAGCAAAGTTACATTCTAGCGACCTTCGAAAACCCCAAAATCTGCGTTACGCTCCCTCGACAAAATGCTCATTTAGGTGGCGAATAATTATTCGCCCCTACAGCTTTTGTCTCGGTCGCAAGCCTTGATTTCGGGGTTTGCGAAGGCCGCCATTTTATCAGCAGGGTTTCAAAGCCCTGATGAAGGCGCTGACGAATTTGCCTTCGATTTGCGCGCGCAGAGCCTCGCAGTCCCATCCTTTGTTCTCCAGAGGCCGAAGGATGTCTTCGGCGCGGTAGACGCGCGTCGGTTCCATATCAATGTTTATAAATCCCGCCGCCGCCAGCTTTTCGCGGTATTCGGAATCTTCAAGCGCGCCGGCCAGGCAGCCGGCCCACAGAAGTACGCTTTTACGAATCTCATCGGGCACGCCGCCCCGCGTTACGATATCCGATACGGTGAAACGCCCGCCCGGTTTTAACACACGGAACGCTTCGCGCAAAACCCTGTCTTTGTCTACAGAAAGATTTATTACGCAGTTTGAAATAATTACATCGACTGTACTTGCCGGAAGAGGAATGTTTTCAATCTCTCCTTTGAGAAGTTCAGCATTTGTGACGCCCGCTTTTTTCAGGTTTTCGCGCGCCAGATCAAGCATTTCGTCGGTCATGTCAAGGCCGTATGCCTTGCCGGCCGGGCCGACGCGCTGCGCCGAAAGCAAAACGTCG
>Ga0082212_10005344_pt1 | contig 17523 bp, 14 predicted proteins | sample TergutNt197P3_FD_71548 | JGI IMG/M metagenome (GOLD analysis project Ga0082212, IMG submission 71548) | Neocapritermes taracua P3 segment gut microbial communities from Petit-Saut dam, French Guiana - Nt197 P3 | ecosystem: Host-associated > Arthropoda: Insects > Digestive system > Gut ... | reverse complement strand
CGGTGCTTTCCGTCATACGATTAGCTAAAGCATCCGCCTGATAATAGTCCGTAAAAAGCTTCTTTAGCGCCTCCTCTCGTATTCCAATGCCCGTGTCCTCCACAACAATATCCATCCAGACGTCATTTTCCGAAGCCTCGTCGCGCTCGCACGAAACGCCGAGCCTAACAGTACCGCTTTCAGAATACTTGACGGCATTGCTGAGCAAGTTGTTCATGATTTGCTTCACGCGAATCTCATCGCCGAAAAGCGCGGCGGGAAGGCTGTCGTCTATATCCAGCTTGAATACGATAGGTTTTTCACCAATATATGTATTCATCAACGTCACTGTATCGTTAAGCAGGCTCGGCGTGTCATACTGTATTGGGACGAACGCAAGTTTTCCCGACTCGATTTTGGAAATGTCAAGAATATCGTTCACAATACTCAATAACGTGCCGCCCGCGTTACTGACGCTAACCAAGTTTGCCTTAACATGCTCAGACAAACCGTCTTCCTCAAGCGACAGATCCGTCAAACCTATTATTACGTTCAGCGGAGTCCGCAGTTCATGGCTCATGGACGACAGGAAGCTGGACTTCGCCCGGTTTGCTTCTTCCGCATCGTCGATGGATTTACGCAGAGGTTTGATAAGCCTGGAGATAAACACATTAAACACTACCAAAACGACCGCGATCAATATTTGCGTCAAAATAAATAACACCGTCAGAGCGCCGTCATAATCGCTCATGCTATTAACGGACGCCACAATGGAGTACCATTCCATCAGCGGAATGGCGCTTATTGCTATCTTCCCCCTTGCGGAATCCAAAGTCACTGTTTCGCCGGGTCTGATACTCTCCGCGTTTGCAATGATGTCCACACCCATGTGGCTCAGCTCATCCACAATACTCATTTTCGCGGCAACAGGTTCAAAATCCTTTGCTACAGTGATTTCGCCCGATGCGTTGAAGAAATAGAAATCCGCGCTGCCTGAATAATCCTCATAGAGCATATCAAGGAACCCTGACAAATCGATACCGATACCAACCATTCCCAGAGGCTTGCCGCTCTCGTCAAAAACCGGGGCGTTTATCCAAAGATTTGTGACATTGAGGTCGGGGTTGTAATTTATATTAAGATTATATACCTCTGTCTCATATAGAGTCAGCGGATACCAATAGTTGTCCTCGCTTGTGACGTCAAGCCAAAATGGATCGTCGTCATTATTATAGAACAGTTTATCAATATCATTTATCCAGAAAACCGAGTTTGCCGTCGACGTGTGGCGGTATGAAGAAATCTCCTCGATTGCGACAACCGCCAATTCATTATTACCGGGATCGGCAAAATAGTGTTTGATGGGCGGAGAGTCCGCCACCATCAGCGCAAGCGAAACCTCGCTGGTGACATAAGCCTCCAATTGGAGCCGCTTTATTTCCAGCAGTTGGGACAGCTCGCTGCCTTTATTCGCGCTGATAATCTGCCTCATGGAAAGGATAAAAGCTATGCTCCCCGCCAAAACGACCACAAAGTACAAAATAACAGAAAAAATAACAAACTTGCTCATTAAAGGCGGATTCACATTTTTACTTTCAGAATCAAGAGTTTGCATCTCGAGACAAAGTCCCCCCCTTAACCAGCGCCTCATCCGGCACTATACCCTCGACCTGCTCCTCACCGGCCTGCATCGCCGCGTAGTAACAGTAAAGTTCTTCCGCCGCAAGCGCGATTTTCGTAACAGCGAACCCTGTGCCTTCCGGGAAAAGGTAAAAAGTATCATCGCTATTGTCCAAATCCACGCATTCGCCCCATCCGTTAAAATCATATTCCACGTGGCAAGTGTACTGCAACTCCGGCGTCCAGCTCAAGTTGAAAGGCTCGTTCTCGTAAACCCCGGTCAGTGTGAACCCATTCATGTTGTGGGTAAGGAGCCCCGGTTCTTCAAAACTGACGAAACCTTTTGAATTTGGCAGCGACTTTATCTTTACGGCAGCCTCAAAAGAGTAGGTACCGTCCTCTACTTCCCTGCGCACATTTGCCCGCTCCCACTCGTACCAGCTTGGTATATGCGAGAACTCCGTCGCCCCTGACAAGGCTTGGAGTTCGCCAAGCTCCGTCATTTCCCAAACCTTGCCGCACGCGCTGCAGCACAGCTTATTTTTTTCCGAGGTCATTTTGTATTCTGTATTACAAGCGGGACACTGGTATAAAACCTTGTGCAAACCCTCCGCACGCCGTTTGTACTTAACGCGGATGTTTCTTTCTTTTTGCCATGCATAATCGTCATATTGCAAAGCCTCGGCTATCAGCGAATTTATCTCGTCATAGGACAGTGTCTGCGTTTCCTCCTTAGTCAGCAAAAGCTTCATTTCAGCTTCTACAGGTTTCACTTTTCTGTTGCCTCTGTGCCAGGTGGGCGAATTGATATGATGGCCATGCGAATTGAGTGTCACGACCGGAATATTCATTTTGCGGACCATCTTGCCCAGCGACTCGGGCAGCGCAGTTGTAGTCCCGCACAACGAATACCGCGCTTCCGGGTAAAGCACCATAATCTGCCCGCTTTCCCTGACATAAAGCATGTTCCTTACAAGGCTGATGCTGCGTGAAAACCTTCGGTTGCATATTCCACCCATCGCCCGAAGCAACCCTTCGATTTTAATAAACCCGTTTATCGTGACAATGAAATTTGCGCGACGCGGGAATATTGCCCTTATCATGATTTTAAAATCCATGAACGAATTGTGATTGCACAGCAAAAAATATGGCGCTTTCATCTTTTTTGGCATCCCGGTCTTGTCCAACCGCGCGCGATGGGCAATATTCTTTGGAAAAGCGATCAACCACATTAACGGCGTCAGAATGCGCCATTGCCGGGAAGGACGCTTCCTCATATCAAATCTCTCGAAATTTCCGACCATACGAACTACAGAACCCCTTCAAAAAATGGATCTATTGCTGCTCCTTGTCTCCCGCCTCTCACTCCACACTTCTCACTTCTCACTTCTCACTTCTCACTTCTCACTTCTCACTTCACGTCCCTCAACCAATATCAAATCGACAAGCCCATGGTATATGCCCTCCGCATTCTTGCGGAAACCTTTTTCCAAAGCCTCGGCCTGCTGCGCGTTATGCGCAAAAATCTCCATCGACACAATACTACCTATACCGTCCGAAAGGGACAAACAGACAGTGAACCCGCCTTCCTGGTTAACAGTATGCAACGTCTTAATCATAGAGTTGCGGTTTTGCTTCGAGCGAAGTTCGGACGTCGCGTTGTCCGCTCTGACCCGCACAGCGTACGGTATGCTGTTTTCCGTAGTTTCCCCGTTTCGGACGCCTTTGCCGCTTAAAGAATACATATCGTCCGCAACCCGCAAATGCTCCGTTTTAACAAGCTCCGCAACACATTCAGAAAAATCAAAATAGCTGATCCCATCGTCGCACATAGTAAGCTCGGCTAAAGCATCGAATGAAACCGGCTCCGGCAAGCGCCGCAGAATATACAGTATAAGTATCTTTATTTCAAGCTTTTCGTGGATAAAGCCAAAATTATCATTCATGAAAAAAGCCTCTCGCCAGAATGCCGTGCGTACCATGAATAAATATTACCACAGGACGCTAATAAAGTATAGCGCATTTTCGCAGATTTGACACGGCGCGATTCAAAGGGTAAAATATGTGTTGCTATTCAAACCAAAATGATGTATGGAGTTATAAATGCAGCGTATAAAGAGTATGCTCAACTCAAAGCATTTTAAGCGTTTTGCCCCGCTTGCTGTTGTAATAATTGTGGCGCTCGTCACATTCACGACATGTTTACCTCGTGCAGAGCCTGAATCCGAAAATCCCGACCCGGCGACAATCAACGAAAAGCCGCCTGTCTCCGACCCAACCGCCGAACAAGGCCGTGAACCGCCGACATTACCTGAGCCGAAACCCGAACCGGAACCGGAACCGGGATATATCTGGACGTACAACCCGCTGACAGGACTGCCGACGGATACAGACATATCAAATAACAGGCCGCTGGCAATAATGGTCAATAACGCCCCCGAAGCGCAACCGCAACACGGCATATCAATGGCCGACGTCATATATGAAATTCTTGTCGAAGGCGGACGAACCCGCATGATGGCGCTTTATCAGGACGTCTCCGACGTCGGAATAATCGGCAGCATACGCAGCTCGCGACTGTATTATGTAGACATAGTCCAAGGCTACGATGCGATATACATATTCGCCGGCGGAAGCCCGGAAGCATACACCGCGCTATCAAACCGCAACATCACCCGTCTCGACGGCGTCGCCGGACACGCGGACATATACTACAGAGACTCGAACAGACGCAGCTCATTGGGCTTTGAACACAGCCTTATGACGACAGGCGAACGAATAATGCGCTGGCTGCCCACATACGACTTCAGGCTTACGCACGAACCTGGATACGAGCGCGCGCTCACCTTCACGGAAGACGGGACTCCGCAAAGCGGGTCGCCGGCCTCGGAATTTGCGGTCAGATTCTCATCCGGCAAATCAACCACATTTTCATACGAAGCGGACGACGCGCTTTACTACCTCGGCCAGTTCAACCGGGCCTACCGGGACGGCAACGACGAAACCCAACTGGCATTCACAAACGTCCTTATACTGAAAACATCAGTGTCGCAAATAGCCGGCGACAGGGAGGGACGCATCCGGGTAGCGACCACAGGAAGCGGCGCGGGATACTTCGCCTGCGGCGGGGAATACACGGAAATAACGTGGTCCAGAGCAGAAAACACTTCCCAGTTTGAATACAAACTAAACGACGGCTCCGACCTCGTTTTCGGTCAAGGTAAAACATACATTTGCATAATCCCCAACAACGTAGAAATCGACTTCACATAGGAAAAGGAGAAAAAGCATGTCATACGTAAACGAAGTACTGGAAGGCCTCAAACAACGCAACCCCGACCAACCGGAATTCATCCAGGCAGCAACGGAAGTCCTTGAATCCTTGCGTCCCGTCATCGACGCCAACCCCGAATACAAAAAAACAGCCCTGCTCGAACGCCTCGTCGAACCGGAACGTACCATCGTATTTCGCGTACCCTGGGTCGATGACGGAGGTAATGTCCACGTCAACCGAGGTTACAGGGTGCAGTACAACAGCGCAATAGGCCCGTACAAAGGCGGTATCCGTTTCCACCCGTCCGTCAACCTCGGAATTATCAAATTTCTCGGATTTGAGCAAATCTTCAAAAACTCGCTTACAAGTCTGCCGATAGGCGGCGGCAAGGGCGGCTCCGACTTCGACCCCAAAGGCAAGACCGACAACGAAGTCATGTCATTCTGCCAGAGCTTTATGAACGAACTGTACCGCCACATAAACGCCGACTGCGACGTCCCCGCAGGCGATATAGGCGTCGGCGCACGCGAGGTAGGCTACATGTTCGGGCAATACAAGCGCCTCGTAAATAAATACGAAGGAGTATTCACCGGCAAAGGCCTGACCTACGGAGGCTCCCTTGCCCGCAAGGAAGCGACCGGATACGGCCTTATCTACTTTACAAAAGAAGCCCTGAAAGCGAAAAAAGAAGGCATCGACGGAAAAACAATTGTCATATCAGGCTCCGGCAACGTCGCAATATACGCATGCGAAAAAATCATGCAGTACGGGGGCAAAGTCGTTGCAATGAGCGACTCAAACGGCTGGGTATATGACAAAGACGGTATCAAGCTTGATGTAATAAAGGACGTCAAAGAAACCAGGCGCGCGCGTATCTCCGAGTACGCAAAAGCAGTACCCGGCGCCGAACACCATGAAGGCAAAGGCATATGGTCGGTAAAATGCGACGTCGCCTTGCCATGCGCCACGCAGAACGAACTGTTTCTCGAAGACGCAAAGGCGCTCGTCGCAAATGGAGTCACCGCCGTCTGCGAAGGCGCGAATATGCCCACAACGCTCGACGCCACGGAATACCTCATAGAAAACGGTGTAACGTTCGGACCCGGCAAAGCAGCCAATGCCGGCGGCGTCGCAACGTCAGCGCTCGAAATGAGCCAGAACTCTACGCGCCTGTCATGGAGTTTTGAAGAAGTCGACAAGAAACTGCGCGAAATCATGACCAATATCCATAAAAACGCATTCGAAGCCGCAAAAACCTACGGCTTCGATGGAAACTACGTAGTAGGCGCGAACATAGCCGGCTTCAAAAAAGTAGCCGAAGCAATGCTGGCCCAAGGCATAGTCTGAGTCAAAAAATACCAAGGCATCCGGAAATTTGCGCAAACCGGATGCCTTAGTAATTATGCATTATGAATCATACTACGCTTTCCCCACGCTGCCAAAAATCTCAAATTTTTCGCGGCAAGTGTCTTTTATGGCCTCCGCGCCGGGCGCCAGCAGCTTTCTGGGGTCGAAACCTTTTCCGGACAGATCCTTGCCATCCTCGATATATTTGCGCGTAGCAGCTGCAAATGCAAGCTGGCATTCTGTATTCACGTTTATCTTGGAAACACCGAGGCTGATGGCCTTTTTTATCATATCCACAGGAATCCCGGTACCGCCGTGAAGAACAAGGGGTATGCCCCCGGTAATCTGATGCACTTTCTCCAGCGTGTTGAAATCAAGGCCTTTCCAATTGTCGGGGTATACGCCATGAATGTTACCGATTCCCGCAGCAAGGAAATCGACGCCCAAGTCAGCGATAGTCTTGCACTCTCCGGGGTCTGCGACTTCTCCCGCGCCCACGACTCCGTCTTCCTCTCCGCCGATAGAACCCACCTCAGCCTCGATAGACATCCCCTTATCATGCGCCAATTTCACGAGCTCAGAGGTTTTTTTAACATTCTCGGCAATAGCAAAATGGCTGCCGTCAAACATGATTGAGGTAAAACCGGCCTTTACGCAATCCAAGCACCCGTCGTATGAACCATGATCCAGATGCAACGCCACAGGGACTGTGACCCCAAAGCTCTGATCCACTGCCTTTACCATAGCGGTAACAGTGCCAAAACCGGCCATGTATTTTCCCGCGCCCTCGGAAACCCCGAGAATCACAGGGCTTTTCAGTTCTTCGGCGGTTTGGAGAACCGACTTTATCCACTCCAGATTGTTAATGTTGATTTGCGCTACTGCATAGTGGCCATCCCTGGCTTTTGTGAGCATATCACATGCGTTTACTAACATTATTCTGCCTCCTTAATCCTGTGGTTTCTGACCACAGATTATTGCTTTTCACTATACCACAAAAAAACGAACGCGACAACAAATTTGAAATAACGGTTTGATTTTATTTTTACGCTATGATATCATCATAATCAATAAAAAGCGGGAGGAAAGTACATAAATATGGCGGAAAAACTGAAAGGCGCCTGCCTGTTCGCCCAATCCGGCGGACCAACCTCAGTTATCAACGCCAGCGCATACGGAGTCATCCGGACGGCGCTGGACACACCCGAAATCACAAATGTTTATGGCGCCGCGCACGGGATCATCGGCATTTTGGGCGACGCCCTGTACGATCTCAGAAAAGAGGATGACAGCGAACTTAAACTATTGATGAACACCCCGTCCTCGGCGCTTGGCTCGTGCAGATACAAAATAAAAGGCGATTCGGATCTCGAACGTATACTGGACGCCTTCAAAAAGTACGACATACGCTATTTCTTCTACAACGGCGGGAACGATTCCATGGATACATGCCATAAGGTAAACAGCTTCATGGAAAAAACCGGCTACGAATGCCGCGTTATCGGCGTCCCTAAAACGATAGACAACGACCTGCAAGGCACCGACCATTGCCCCGGATACGGCAGCGCCGCAAAATACATAGCGACTACGGTGGCGGAGGTCTACAAGGACGCGGTCGTATATGATACAGGCATGGTTACGATCATAGAAATCATGGGCCGGCACGCGGGTTGGCTGACAGGCGCTGCTGCCCTTGCAGGGCTTGCCGGCGCCCCCCCCGATCTCATATATTTGCCTGAACTCCCGTTTGACTCGGAGGTTTTCCTGCAAAATGTCGAGGAGGTATACAAAGCCAAGAACAATTGCCTCGTTGCCGTCTCCGAAGGTATACGCGGCGCGGATGGCGGCTTTATCTCCGAAGCAAATATATCGAAAACGGACGGCTTCGGCCACGAGCAACTCGGCGGCCTTGCCGCGAAGCTCGCGGGTTTGGTAAAAATGATGACAGGCGTCAAGGTGCGCGGCATCGAACTGAGCCTCCTGCAACGCTGCGGCGCGCACCTTGCCTCCCAGACAGACATAGATGAAGCATTTCTCGCGGGCAAATCCGCCGTCGAAGGCGCCGTATCGGGAGAGACCGGCAAAATGGTCGCTTTCACACGCGAAAGCTTGGGTGGCGCTTATCATTGCGGGGTAACGTTTCAACCATTATCTGTCTGCGCCAATGCGGAAAAAACAGTTCCACGCGAATGGATAAACGAAGCGGGCACCGACGTGACCCGCGAGTTCATAGGCTACGCCTTGCCCCTTATCCAGGGCGAGAACGTCCGAATGATCGAAAACGGCCTGCCGCGTTTTGCAAAGTTGAAGAAAATAAAAGCGTAAAAGTGTTGTGTAATGAAAGGATAATAAACTATGGGATCAAACTATAAACACGTATTCGAACCAATCAGAATCAGAGGCGTAGATTTCAAGAACAGGATCACGCTCGCGCCCCCCTCCCCAAACCTTGCAAGTGAAGACGGCCTGGTGACGAAGGATTTCGTCAACTGGTTCCGTATGTTTGCGCGAGGCGGAGTTTCGACGCTGTTTGTCGGCAATTGCTCTATCGACATAGAAGAATGCAAGGACGAGGCATACCAGCTCAACCTGATCGACGACAGGTGTATACTTCCGCTCACATGGTATGCAGACATGTGCAAGGAATACGGTTGCCACGCCTCGCTTGAAATTAACCATAATGGCGAGAACAGCGCGCCCGAAGAAGTCGGTAACGCGCGCTATTCATCCTCCTCGTTTATCTCAGCCACAGAACGCGCCCGCGCAAAACGTTTAGGCCGCAACCCCATCCCCTGTAAAGAAATGACAAAAGCGAAAATAGAGGAGACAATAGAAAAATACGCCATGGCAGCTCTCCGTATGAAACAGGCCGGTATGGACATCGTCCTCGTTCACGGAGGTCACGGAAACCTTATCGCTCAATTCACAAGCCCCCTTTACAACAAAAGGACGGACAAGTACGGTGGCTCGACAAAAAAGCGCGCCCGCTTCGCCATTGAAGTCTGCAAAGCAATACGTGAAAAATGCGGTGAGGATTTCGTTATCGAAATGCGCATGTCGGCTGATGAAATAGTTAAAGGCAGCATGCACATCGACGAAACAATGGAACTACTCGGTTATTTAAAGCCCCACATCGATATTGCCCATATATCCGCAGGTATCCACAGCGATTTTGAGATGAAGTATTACCGTAACTGGTGCCAAAATTTCATGATGGAGCGTGGTTTTAACGTTCATTATGCCAGAAAAATCAAAGAAGCCCATCCCGACTTGCTTGTCAACACCGTCGGCTCCATTGTCAGCATCGAAATGGCTGAGGAGATAATCGGCAATGGCTGGGCCGACTTTGTCGCGATGTGCCGCCCGCTTATGGCGGACCCCGATATGCCCAGAAAATATGCCAACAACAAACCCGAGGACCGCAGGCCCTGCCTCCGGTGCGACGCGTGCACAGGGCACCTCCGCGTTCCCAAGCCAATATTCTGTGCGGTCAACCCAATGTCATTCATGTCAAGAGAACTGACCGACGGCCTTGTCCCAAAAGCGCCCGTAAGAAAAAAAGTCGCGGTCGTAGGCGGCGGGCCTGCCGGGATAACCGCGCTGACAACGCTTGTTGACCGTGGGCATGACGTGACTCTTTACGAAAAAACCAATGACCTCGGCGGAAACGTTATCGGAGCCACGATACCCCCGTTTAAAACAGACTGTCAAGACTACCTGACATGGCTTATCAGGCAAGCCGAAACCGCCCCGGCAAAACTGCTGCTTAACACCGAGGCGACAAAAGAAACGCTTGAAAATGAAAACTACGACGCGCTTATCATCGCGGTCGGCGCCGAACCGATCATACCGGGTATTCCCGGCGTAGACAAACCTCATGTGAGCTGGGCATTAGACGCCGAAATGGGAAATGCCCCTGTCGGCGAAAAAATCATTGTCGTGGGCGCCGGCTCCGTTGGGCTAGAAGCCGCTATTGACTTCAGGCGAGCCGGAAAAGAAGTAACTGTCATCGAACTTCAGGATCAGGAACACGCTATGGAGGCTTTGTTCAAAAGCGCCAGGCTTGTGGCAAGGGAGTTCATGCTGATTCTCGAAAACGAAGGCATCCCGATACACTATTGTACAAACCTCACTGAAATTCGTGACGACAAAATAGTTTGTAAGGATACAACCACAGGAAAAACCGTGGAATACCCCGCCGATACCGTCCTAATCGCGGTCGGAATGAGGCCACTTACAGACGTGGCCGAATCCCTGCGCCGTTGCGCCCCCGAAACGGAAGTCCACATAGTCGGCGACGCCCAAAAGGTCGGAAACATATGCACAGCAGTAAACACAGCCTTCCAAGCAGCCCTGCACATCTAACAATGAAACAGTAATTAAGAAATAAGAATGCAGAAATGATAGCAATTTCGTCATTTCTGCATTCTGCATTATTATCTATTATTTTTCACACTCCACACTTATTTAAGCGCTCCAATGATTTCCGGAATGACTTTATATAGGTCGCCCACAATGCCGTAGTCCGCCACCTCAAAAATAGGGGCGCCCTCGTTTTTGTTGATAGCCACAATGTAATCCGACGTCTGCATACCGGCCAGATGCTGGATGGCGCCTGATATTCCACATGCAATGTACAGCTTTGGCTTCACCGTCGTTCCGGTCTGACCGACTTGGTGCGAATGGTCGATCCATCCCGCATCGACGGCAGCGCGCGACGAACCAACTACTCCGCCGAGCCGGTCGGCAAGCTGCTTTATCACTTTAAAACCATCGGGGCCGCCGAGACCGGCGCCGCCGGAAACAATGATTTCCGCATCCGTTAGAGAAACCATTTCTTTCATCGCTTTGACGACCTCAAGAACCTGCATACGAATATCTCCATCCCCAAAGGAAACCTCAAGATCGATAAGTTCGCCGGACTTGCCGGAAACCCGCTCCGGCTTCTGCATGACGCCGGGCCGCACGGTAGACATCTGCGGGCGATGATTCGGACAGACGATAGTCGCCATAAGGTTGCCGCCAAAAGCCGGTCGCGTTTGCATAAGTTTCTTGTCTTCGGGGTCTATATCGAGTTTCGTACAGTCAGCAGTCAGGCCTGTTTCACACCTTACAGCCAGGCATGGACCCAGGTCTCGGCCGATATGCGTCGCGCCCATAAGCACAATCTCAGGTTTATACTTTAAAATCGCCTGATATATGACTTTTGTATACGCATCCGTGTTATATGTACGCAATTCAGCCGAGTTGGCGTAATACACCTTGTCCGCTCCATATTCAAACAACTCGGAGACAAGCGTATCGACGTTTTCCCCGCAAAGCACGGCGCAAACCTTGCATCCTACTTCACCGGCAAGCCTTTTCCCCTCGCCCAGAAGCTCGATGGAGACATTCATGAGCTTGCCGCCGCGTTGCTCGGCAAAAATCCACACGTCGCTGTACTGCGTGATATCTATCTTGATTTGATTGGAGACGGATTCCTCAGCGACCCTCTCAAAGGCCTCAAAAGGGCAGAATTTCGGTTCAAGGCACTGGTTGCACATGTTGCATTCCGGCCCGATTACAGCAAGTTTATCCTTTATGGAAATAGCCCCCTGCGGACAATTCTTTTCACAGAGACCGCAACCCTTGCATTTTTCATCAATAATTCTTATAGCCATACAAAAATGTTCCTTTCCCGTGGCAAAACCGACCAAATATTTCTTCATTCTGCATTTTTATTTATTATTTTTCACACTACATTCTACAAAACGTGCTTTTCAGTAAGCTTCCCTACGAGCGCCGACGCCATTTCGGCAATCGTGCCTGTCAGCATCTCCCCCGCCCCTTTCGGCGGCGGCGTGAAGCTGCGGAACACCTGTGTCGGGCTTGCGTTTAACCCCACGCTATCCGGCGACACATTCAGGGAGTTCTCGTCCCAGACATTAATTTCTTTCCTGTACGCTTCCTCTATTTGCATAATCGTCATATAACGCGGCTTGTTCAGTTCTTTTATTGCCGTCAACACACAGGGCTTTTCAACCTCTATAACCTCAAAACCATCTTCCAGGGCGCGCTCGACTACAATGGTCTTCTCTTTGATTTCACGTATGTTCCTGACATAAGTCACAGACGGGATCCCGAGGCGCTGCGCTGTCTGCGGCCCGACCTGCGCGGTGTCTCCGTCTATCGCCTGGCGCCCGGCAAAAATAATGTCAAAATCGCTGATCTTCCGCACCCCTGCCGCAAGCGTCGTTGAAGTCGCGCAAGTATCCGCGCCACCGAATGCCCGGCTGGAAAGGAGGTAAGCTTCGTCCGCGCCCATCGCAAGGCATTCCCTGAGCATATAGTTTGCCTGCGGCGGCCCCATCGAGACGACGGATACAATACAGCCGGGGTTTTTATCCTTTAATTCTAGTGCCGCTTCAAGCGCGTTGGCGTCGTCGGGGTTAAGTATGGACGGAACGCCTTCGCGTATGAGAGTCCCCTTTACCGGGTCTATCCTGACCTCATTCGTATCCGGCACCTGTTTTGCCAAAACAATAATTTTCATATCGATTGCTCCTATTAACTCTTTTCTCTTTTCTACATTCAGTATCACTTGCCAATTATGCTGCCGGCAATGACCATCTGCTGAACTTGAGAAGTCCCCTCGAAGATAGTGAAAACGCGGCAGTCGCGATAAATACGTTCGACTTTATACTCTCTGATATACCCGTAACCGCCGTGAATCTGTACAGCTTTCGCGGCAATATCGTTACACGCCTCAGAAGCGTAATACTTGGCCATTGAAGCAGCGGGCCCGGCCTCGGGGCTGTTTAAATCTTTTAACTGAGCCGCCCTGTATACAAGTTCTTTCGCCGCCTGAAGCTTTGTCGCCATATCTGCGATCATGAAGCTAATAGCCTGAAAGTCGACCAGGCGGCTGCCGAACTGCTTACGCTCCTTAGCGTACTTGACCGCCTCGTCAAGAGCCCCCTGCGCGACTCCAACGCTCATAGCGGCGACTCCGATACGCCCGAGATCTAGCGTCTTCATCGCATTCTGGAACCCCCTGTTCTCCTCCCCGAGCATATCGCCCTTATGGACGCGGACGTCTTCAAGTATGATATCTGACGTCGGGCACCCTATTATACCCATTTTATGCTCGGCCTTCCCGCAAGACACGCCGGGCAGCTTCATATCTACAATAAACGCGGAAATACCGCGCGAGCCTTTCTGGCTGCGGTCCGTCCTTGCATATACTATTGTCCAGTCCGCCACAGGCGCCGTTGTTATAAAAGTCTTGCGCCCATTGAGGATGTAGTAATCGCCGTCTTTCACAGCCGTCGTGACCGTCCCCCCGGCGTCGGAACCGGCGCCCGGCTCGGTCAGGGCAAACGCCATTATCTTCTCACCCTTGGCGATGGGCGTCAGATACTTTTGGAGCTGTTCTTCGGTCCCTGCAAGCATCAGCGGACCACCGCCAAGCGAGTTTGGCGCCGACACCCAAATATCGGTCACAGCGCTGACGCGCCCGAGCTCCTCAAGAACGATCGCATACGATAAATAGTCGGAACCCTGCCCGCCGTATTCTTTAGGCGTCTTTATTCCGAAGAAACCGGCTTTCCCCATCCTATCCAGCAGTTCCTGAGGATACTGCCCCGACTCCTCGATTTCGTCGAGTATGTCGTTTGTCAACTCTGCCTCCGCGAAATCGCGGGCCAGTTTCCTGACAAGCTCGTGCCTTTCTGTGAAAACCATTCCTATTCCTCCTAATGTGTTGTATCAACATTATAACGACATGAAAAAGTAATAATATTACATTATTTTATACTTTTTCTTGAAAAAACCCTTTTTTTGTGCTAAATTGATTATGAAAAGATACATGTTACTATGTACCCAACAGAATCGCAGGAAGGATGAAGCAGCATGAGTTCTGCACTATTTGATTATGAGTGGCAGTTCCTTATTCAAATGACGACGCGGATCAACTACTGCACAACCTATCCGGAGACCTGCGATACGTTTTTGCAGCAGATCCGCACTCTTGTACCCTATATCACCGGAGTAGTTTTTCAGGCCGCAAGGGAGAACGGCAGGGTCGTACTGACCAGTCCGATCTCCACCGAGCAGATCGACGACAGGTCCGGGCACGACTTTTTCATCGAGGGGAAGTACCCCCACTGGGACGAGTTTATAATGCTTCCTTACAGTTCCGTTTTTCGCCAGTCGGACATCATTCCGCCGGGGAAGTGGGAAAAGACGAGGGTGTTCAGGGATGTCTGGTCTCCGAAGGGCATGTACTGGGGCATTTTTATTTCACTGGTACATAAGGACGTGCCTCTTGCAGTGCTGGGTATCCTTCGCGACAGGGATAGCGACGATTTTTCAGCTCGTGACATTTATATCATGAATACGCTCAAAGACCCTCTCGAGCGCAAGTTCTACGGCTTGCTTCAAGTCAGGAGGCATTCCGGCGATCCGGGCGCCGACAGGATCATGAAAGCGTCGGCCAGTTACGGGCTGACAAAGAGGGAGGCGGAGATAGTTTCGCTCGTCTGCGCGGGAAAAGGGAGCGAGGACATGTGTCAGGTACTCTACATCACACATGCTACGCTGAGCAAGCATCTGTCAAATATCTACGCCAAGACAAAAGTCAAGAACAGGACGCAGCTTTTTGCGCTGTTCCAGTGAGTTCATTGAAACGTATATTGACACCGGGCGATAATGTGATAAAATGACGCCGTTGTTTGATTCGGACAATCAATTACTATTTTTATCAGAGAGGTCGATGTCAATGAATTCACCAAAAGAAGTCGCTCAAAACTATATTGCCACAGGCTTGGCGAAAACCAAACTACCCGCCGCAAAAATGCTGTTTCTGGGCCTGCTCGCCGGTATGTTCATCGCCCTTGCGGGCGTCGGCGCGTCTATTGCCTCGGTTTCGATTCAGGCGGCGTCGCTCGCTAAACTCATCGGCGCCGCTGTGTTCCCCACGGGGCTTGCGATGGTGCTGATCGCCGGCAGCGAACTGTTTACCGGCAACTGCCTTCTTATCATTCCCGTACTCGAAAAAGAAGCTAAGTTCAGCGGGATGATCAAAAACTGGTTCTTTGTGTATATCGGCAACTTTATCGGCGGAGTACTTGTCGCGGCGCTTACAGTTTATAGCGGCACATTCTCACTGTTCGGCGGCGCAGCCGCGTCAGGCGTGATGAACACCGCTATCGCAAAGGTCGGTATGACCTTCTCTGACGCTCTTGTGCGCGGGATTCTTTGTAACTTCCTTGTCTGCATTGCGGTATGGATGTCATTCGCCGCAAAGGATATCGTTGGCAAAGTAGCCGCTCTGTATCTCCCGATTATGCTGTTTGTCTTAAGCGGATATGAGCACAGTATTGCCAACATGTACTATATCCCCGCGGGCTTGTTCGCGTCGAAGTATTCGGTATATTCGGCCGCTGCCGATACGATAGAGCCGTCAAAGTTCGGAAATCTCACCTGGGGGAACATGTTCACAAAGAACATTATTCCCGTAACTCTCGGTAATATTATCGGCGGAGTGCTGCTCGTGGGTATAATCTACTGGTTCGTCTACCTCCGTGAACCGCAGAAAGCGGCGAAAGCAAACTCCGGAAATAAAAAGAAGAAGAAGTAAGATTTGAGATAGCTCCCGTCATCTCAAACCGACTGGAAAGGAGTGTCGCCTTATGGGACCGAAGCGACTGTATCGTTCGCGCAGCAATAAAATCATCGCCGGCGTCTGCGGAGGGATAGCGGAGTACTTCAACATCGATCCGGTGATTGTAAGGATACTCGCAGTAGTGATCCCCGGGTTCGGGTGGTTCGCGTACCTGGTTTGCGCGATTATTATTCCGCTGGAGCAATAATTCCGCTTGTGTAATAATTCCGCTGGTGTAATAATCACTGCGCGCTCATCAATCTGCGCTCATCATTTTGTCGTAGTCTTCGGGCTTTGCGATATAAGTTTTCTGTTTACGGCGTTATCCCGGCGGTCTGTTCCGGGATAACGCCGTTATTCTTAGCGGGAAAAAACCACAGCGGCGGGAAAAACCTCTTGACAGAAGGCAACGATTCTGGTAGTATTAAAATGATATCAAAAAGAAATCATAATGAATACGGAGGAGAAGGTATGACGGCCGAAAGCGTAAATGAAATGAAGCATGTGGATGAAATCGAACTGAAAGCAAGAAACGGTATGCAAATTCTGGTGTTCAATGTACTCGCGACGATTATCGCCGTGGCTGCGTTCATTATCGGAATAATATTCGCCGCGGGAGTGACGTCTGAGACAGGCAAGGTACTTGTGGAACCAAAAGGCACGGGCTGGGCGATACTCGCCGTCGTCGGCGCATTGTACGGCTTTGCGCTCGGGCCCGTACTCTTCATCGGGCTGAAAATACTCAAGCCGAACGAAGCCATCGTCCTGACGCTGTTCGGCCGATACTACGGTACGCTCAAGGGCGCCGGATTTTTCTGGGTGAACCCTTTTTGCGCCGCGATGAACCCGACGGCGGGTAAGCAAAGTACGTCCTCAGGCGTGACAGGAGTCGACGAGCGGCCTGTCGCGGGGGCGCTGAAGGCTATGAAGGCTGAGAATATGGCGCGGGAGAGCAGGAAAATATCGCTGAAGGCAATGACGCTGAACAATGACAGGCAGAAGATAAACGACCTGCTCGGCAATCCGGTCATCATCGGAATCGTAGTGATCTGGAAAGTCGTCAACACGGCAAAAGCAGTTTTCAGCGTCGATAATTTCAAGGAGTTTCTCTCTATTCAGTGTGACTCCGCGCTGAGGGATATAATCAGGCTTTACCCGTACGATTCTACCAACGACAATGAGAAATCCCTGCGCGGGAGCAGTCTGGAAATTGCCGGGCGCTTGAAGGATGAGATACAGGAGAAGGTCGGTATCGCCGGGCTGGAGATCGTCGAGGCGCGGATAACGCACCTTTCGTACGCTCAGGAAATAGCGGCGGCGATGCTGCAGCGCCAGCAGGCGTCCGCGATAGTGGATGCGCGTCAGATGATCGTGGAAGGCGCGGTCGGCATGGTCGAGATGGCTCTGGCAAAGCTCAGCGAGCATGATATAGTCAATCTGGACGAAGAACGCAAAGCGGCGATGGTGAGTAATCTTTTGGTCGTGTTGTGCGGTAACAGGGACGCGCAGCCTGTGGTAAACAGCGGATCGTTATACTGAAACATAGCGGCGTAAAAACGGATCGGAGAGAATACAGTGGAAGAGAAAGATAAGAAACAGGTCCCGCTCAGGCTTTCTGCTTCGCTGTGGAGAGAGCTTGTGGCGTGGGCGGAGGATGATT
>Ga0082212_10005343_pt1 | contig 17524 bp, 15 predicted proteins | sample TergutNt197P3_FD_71548 | JGI IMG/M metagenome (GOLD analysis project Ga0082212, IMG submission 71548) | Neocapritermes taracua P3 segment gut microbial communities from Petit-Saut dam, French Guiana - Nt197 P3 | ecosystem: Host-associated > Arthropoda: Insects > Digestive system > Gut ... | reverse complement strand
TGTATTGTTACACAACGGTTACCGTATCTCAGATAACCTTTATAGCCAATATCTTGAAAGAGCAGGGGAAGTGTAACACACGCTACGCTGTTGCGGTATAACTCAGGGTGTATCAGGAAATCAACTTCTGGCAGTGTCACTTTTGGGAAAAAAGTGTCACTCGGGGAGAGAGGTATTTCAGAGTGAGGGGCGTTGAGGTCCAAATATATACTTAAAAAACGAGGTGGGGAAAATATGTCTTTGCCTGGTCAAGGGGAAAGATCGGACATTTCGCAAAAGGTAAGATATATTGCTTATGCTGGATGTGCAGAAGCAAATCATATGATTACCTTTCCCATAGCGATAGAAAAAAACTAATGGGTGCCTGGCAGCAAGTGAATGAGGGGTAAATTTATTTTTAATCAAGGCTGTTTTCTTGTTGTAAAAACTTCAATGTTGGTATAATATTATTTTGATGAGTAATATGGTAACTAAAAGGAGAGAAAAACATTATCATATTGAAGGTTAGGCTCAAACAACATTTTTAAAGGGAGCATATTTGATATGGATAGAGCGTATGATATTTTTGAAAAATCTATAGTATTTGCAAATTCTATCAGTAAAAGCAGAAACCGTTCTAGAAAATTTCGGTGTCCTTGTTGCCATAATGAAGTTTTACATGTATATAGTAGAAAAATAACGTCTTATTTTAAGCATCGTGACGGTAATAATAATACTAAATGTGAAAACTATTTTAAGCAAGAAATAGCTCCAAATAATAGCCAGCTTCCACAAAAAAAGAAGAATGAACAAGTTGAGTTTTATTTCGATATAAACAAAAAAATGTTTTTTCTTGGTATTCGTTTAAATGATGAAAAAATAAACTCCTATGAACAAAAAGCAGCTTTATTTGAATTATTGACATCAAAAAATGAAAGGGCATCATCCCCTTTAAAAATAAACAATAAAAATTTTTTTCATAATATTTTCACAATGATACCTATTGAAAAATTTTCTTTTCGTTATTTTTTTAATATTCATAGTGATTCTACAAATAAAAGTGAAGAATATGAAGTTTTTAAAACTAATAGTAATCCGACGTTTTTCAAAATACTTGGTAATGATGACACAAATTTTAAAGCTAAATTAGTACACAAAGATACTTTGTATACAAATATCCCTTATTTTGCTGTTTCACCAATACAATGGGATAGTCATTTGACAGGTGATATAGAAATTAAAAATACCTTGACATTTGAAACAATGGGCAAGAGGTTTGTAGGGAAATACTTAACTATCGTAAATAAAACAACCAAAACAGAGGCTTTGTTGTTATCTTGGGGATATAAATTAGAAAAATCTGAAACTCTTACTCTGTTGTGGCCGCCTGCCTTTATTGATAATGATATTTCTTATGTAAAATTGGATTACGCATACTTCTATTCGACTTTTAAATCCCATCCAAAGAATAAAGAGTCAATTCAATTTATATTCAAGAAATCATGAATAGTGTTTTAAAATTGTCTTTTAAATCAAAAAAAAGAATAATAATATCTAATAGAAATATCGAATTTGAAATTGTTAGAGATAGGAGAGATCATACCAATCTAATTGGTTTGCCTGTATCAGAAAAACATGAAAATGTATATACAGTATCGGATGATAACCAATATTTTTTATTCAATCGTTCTGGTATTAAACCAATGAGCAAAGGACAATCTATAACACTCACTCAATCAACGATAATTAAAAGTTACCTTTTTGGGTATTTAAATATTTGTATTTATCCAAAAATTCAGAAAAAGATAGCTGGTGATCAGTTACTCATTGACATTCTTGCTCATTACAAGCAGATGGAGGTTTTTAATGAGAATGTTTTTGATTCACTTGAGCTCAGCGAAACATCTCTTAAATATATCAAGAGCTGTAGAACAACAAAGTTAATAAATACAGCAGCGAAAAATTTCATTAAAGAGGGACGAATATGAATTACCTTTCTCAGATTACTGAAGATGAAGTGCAGTACATTTGTTCTGTAATACCATTACAAGATGCAGTAAAATATTTTAATCAAAATCCGAAGGATTTCACTAAAATAATGCCTGGATTTCGAACTATGGGTATTAATCAAGAACAATTGGGAAAAATGCTCTTTAACCATCGCAATAAGCCTTTTATATCCTCATTTATTGAACAAAACATCAGCAAGTGGCTTGATGAAATTCAAAAACATAAAAATAAAAAAATGGAAAATAACAACAGCAAAGAATATGCGCTATTACAAACGCTACCATTTTGTTTTTTTGTTGACAATATCAATTTGTATTTCAAACTAACCAACGAAGAATTTTCTGATGAATATTTGTTATTATTAAATGAAGCGATAAAAATGATAAAAGCGACTAATGATTATAAAAATAATACAGAGAATGAAATAAAAAATAAAGACGCAGAAATTAAAATGTTGCAAAAAAAACTAGAAAATGTTCAAGCGGATATGTTAAAAAGCAAGGCAAAGTTAATTAAAACAGCTGATGTTGATAAAAATAAAATAAAGAATGAAATAAAATCTAAAGACTCAGAAATAAAAACGTTACAAAAAAGACTAGAAAGTATTCAAGCAGATATATTAATAAACAAAGATAAATTTAAAAATTATCTAGCTGAGATTAAGGTACTCAAAAACAAAAATTCCAACACAGAAAAACTTAAAGAAATTATTATCAATTATGAAAATGAAATTGCGAGTAAAAATAGTAGAATTAAGATATTGGAAGACTCTATTAAAAATCTAGAGAGCGAATTAGAAAAAGAATACAATAGACACCAACAGCTAGAAATGCAGATTCGAGATGAGTTTGCAAAAAAACAAAAAGAAAATGCTAAAAAGAGAGAGGTTGCAAGAAAATTGTTATGTCCAAAAAACATGAGTGAATTTAAGGATTTTTTGGGATATAACTTAGAAAACATAGGTGTACCAACAAACTCAGAATACTATTCCTTATTGAAGGACTATTTAAGCAATATTCTATTTCAAGGGCTGCCTATCCTTATAAATAGGAATGTCGGTATCGCCTTATTAAAGTGCATTTCGAATGTTCTAAGTGGTACTTCATTGGTGAATATACTTTCATTTAAGAAAGAGCTTTCTGCACAGGACATCGATGAATTCTTGTCAATTGAAGGGCGCATTGTTTGCCTTGATAACTTCATAGGTAATTTTAATGAAACTGAATTGCTTCCGCTGTTTGATAATCATAGAAATAAGATTATTTTTCTTACAGTTGCTTACGACAGAACTGTTTGTTATGTATCAACTGAGTTTTTGAGATATTGTCATTATTTAAATCTTAATCGTATTATAGCACTATTTTCTAATAAAGTATTAGATGAAGACCCTTCTATAATTAATGAAGAAGAGATTTTGCCTCAGGAACTACAATCTAATAGCGCCTATTCATCTTCGCTTAGACTTAAAGAAATGTTTAGCGAACTAGGAATATGCAAAAATTTAATTGAACAAAAATGTGCTTTCATATCAAACGATCAGGATTTATGCTGCGTATTAGCTTTTGATGTATTGCCTTACTGTATAGATGTATTACAGATGGCACCTTATAACACTTCTGAACGGTTTATTAAATACACTGAGAGCAGAAGATGTCTGCTTAAAAATCTCTTCAAAGAATGGTTTGCATTATGAATGAATTACTAAGAGCAATGTCTAATGACATGGAAATCCATCGTTTTGGTGGAGAAATAGAAGATTCCTTTATTTATAGACTTTGTTATTCGGCTCTTGGACAATGGTGTCTTCACACTGCAATGAACTCATCAGGTGATACTACTGGAACAAGTAAAACTAATCAAACAAGAGTCCTTAATGATTTATTAATGCGATTTTCAGAATTATTTCCATCTATCTACGATAGATTTATTAATACAAATAATCAACAGCTAATCTTTCCAGTTCACGTCCGTAGAGTCTACGAAGAGACTGGCTATCTTCTAACCGATGATAACAATCGTAATCAAATAGCAAATTATGGACGATGCATAACAATTGGCGACGATGCACTTTTTTTTGGGTTGCCACACACAAAGTGTTCTGTAAATGGATTCGGTGTATTTGAGAAAATCACTACATTCAAGGTTTCCACTAAAGAATTCTTGATAAGGGATGAATTAACCTGTGAAGAGTACTTTCAATCGCAATTCGATCCTATTGATTTCTATGATAGGGATATAGACTTGGATGAACTGGAATTTTTTAATCCAAAATCGAATAATATTCCATCAAAATCATGGGAAAAAAAGATGCAAACAGATTGCACTCTAGCACGAAAAAGTGAACTTGGTCCATTTTACAGGGTTATGCAGATGGAAAATAGTATTCTATTCGCTGATGAGCCTGTAGAACAGCAAAATGATAATTTCATATCATATGAATACAGGCGTCTTCTTTTCGCTCTAAAAGCATATTACGAAAAACCGCTCAATGCTATTATTACAAGGCAAGATGATGAATATTCTAAGATAAAATTGCGAGGGCAATTGCCTAATCGTGAATATTACTATATGCTATTATTATCATGGCCTGAGAATAATGCTTTTGATAAAGTTAATTTTATAATCAGAAACACACTATTACAGGAGATAGCTACAACACTAGAAAATATAGGAATTGAAATATGTGGAGGATGAACTAATGCATAACCTAAATGGAGTTCAACAATATTATCAGGCTATTCGTAATAGATTGAAAAACTATATAAAGTCTGATTATTTAGCCAATAGTGAAACATTACTGTTATATGTTGATGACCTTCTCGGAGAGCACAGCACTCAATTCACAAATATTGCCAGTGAACCATACATTGAAACTGCGGCATCTTATAAAAAAATAGTTAATGGAATTAAAAATTTACAGCAGATTGAACAAGGCATTAAAGATTCTATGCTAAAACTGGAAAAAGAAAATCTTGGGGTGTTTTCTGATCCCTTTGAACATCAGGTTCAAGCATTAGAATATTTTTTGTCCGGGAACGATCTGTTTATTTCAACTGGTACTGGTTCAGGAAAGACAGAATGCTTTTTGTGGCCAATTCTCGTAAAGTGTTTTAACGAGGCAAAAAACCGTCCGGCGGCATTCAAAAAAGAAGCCGTTAGAACACTGATCATATATCCAATGAATGCTCTTGTTTCCGACCAATTGGCAAGATTTAGGAAAATTATTGGTAGCGAAAAATTCAAAGATATTTTCACAAGAGATACAAAGGCAGCGCGTATACCGCATTTTGGAATGTATACAGGTAGAACCCCTTATTCTGGTGATAAAAAGCTTGGTAGCAGCAAAGAATTGGCTGCTACTTTCCGAGAAAATTATTTAGTGGACGAAACAGCTGATACAGATATCCAAAGACGACAACTGAATAACATAAATGGCTTAAAAAGTATCAATAAGTACCCTGCCAGATTTGGAGATAATGGGCTTCAAAATTTTATTGAAAACCTTGAAAAAAATATCCACATTCCATCACCATATGACGCAGAGTTCATTACTCGTTTTGAAATGCAAGGATGTCCACCTGATATTTTGATTACAAACTACTCAATGTTAGAGTATATGCTTATGCGTCAACGAGAAGCAACTATTTGGAATAAAACAAAAGAATGGCTTAATGAATCAGTTGACAATAGACTTCTAATTGTTTTAGATGAAGCGCATATGTACCGAGGTTCAGCTGGAGGAGAAATTGCACTCTTATTGGAACGACTATTTTATCGTTTAGGAATTTCCAAAGACAGGGCGCAATTTATCCTTACAACTGCTAGTATGCCGCAAGATGAGAGAACTGCGGTAAATAGTTTTTATACAGGTCTTACCGGGAAAGATGAATCTTTTTGCAAATTTTTATTTGGTTCGAAGGAACCAGTAATTGATGACTTTAAAATAAAAGCTGACATTAAAGCGTTATCATCTATAGGTATTAGCCAAGTACAAGGAGAAGATATCATTGAAAGAATTGTCAGTTTTGCTCGTGCAGTTTTTCATGAAAATTTACCTGAAGGCATAAGCCAAAATCAGGCTCAGGAATGGCTTTATGACAGCCTGCCTAAATATGAGACATTTGTTTTATTGAATAAATTATGTCGAGATGGTGCAAAATCATACAGTGAAATAAAGAATACCCTTTTTGGAAATGCTGTGAATGCTGAAAAAGCGCTTGATGCTTTATTGGTTTTGGTTTCGTTAGCTGCCAAAAACGGTAATATACTTTTCCCTGTTCGGCTTCATATGTTCCTGCGTGGGCTTCAGGGGTTATATGCATGTTCTAATCCAAAATGTACTTGTGCAAAATATTCAGAAAGTGAAAAACTACTTCTTGGTAAGGTTATCTCCATTCCAAGGGATAAATGTTCCTGTGGCGGTAGAATATATGAATTAGTTAACCACAGAAAATGTGGTGCGTTATATTTTCGTGTCTATCTTCAAAAGAATGAAGGACAACACTATTGGTATGCATTCTTTCAACGAGGACTAAGCGGAGATACAAATTCTTTAAATGAAATGTTGCTATATATAGTACCAAAGAATTATACGAAAAATAAAAATGAGCAAGTTGGTGCGCTCGATCCCTTTACAGGCAAACTCTATATATCACCTCAAGACGATGAGAATCTACTTACAGTTGTATATAATGATAAATTCAACCAAAAGTCTCAATCTTTTAACTTTGATGTTTGTCCTAAGTGTAAAAAACCTATGCCTCTTATGAAGCCAGTGGATTTATCAACAAAAGGTAATATCCCGTTTTATAATCTAACAAAAGCACAATTTGAGCTACAACCGTCAAAAACAGAGTTAATCAATCAAGGTAAAAAGGTATTGCTGTTTTCTGATTCTCGCCAAAATGCTGCAAAACTCGCTCGGGATCTTTCAAAATCGTCTGATGCGGACGGTTTTCGTCAGGCGGTGATGCTTGCCACTTTGCTTCTAAAAATAGATGAGAAAGAACACTCATTAGTTGATTTATACCCAGCATTTTTAGATGTCTGCGTCCAAAATAATCTTTCTTTCTTTAGTGGAGGAAGTAAAGATAGATTTGAAGATCATAAACGTTTGTTTCTGGATAAAAAGAGTCGAGCAGATAGGCGTGGAAAAACGATAGACTACTCAGAATTGGCGACTTCGGAATATCGTACTTTACCCGATGATTATTATGAGCAATTGCTTACTTTTTTTACAGAAAGCCCTCGCTCTTTTAAGGATATTGGGATTGGTTTTTTGGCTCCAGTATCTAGGCTTCTTGAAGATTGTTTGTTTGACCTAGAGGATGCTGGAATAATGATTGATAAAGATAAATTGTATCAGCTTCTTGTGCTGTCATTCTGGGATGTTATGGATGGTTACGCAGCCTTAGGCGAAACGATTCAAGATGATATTAGGCAGGGACTTCCTGGTAGAAGCAAAGATCGCGAGTTTGGCCTAGGGTTTGATTTTTCAGTTGAACTTGATAAAGCTCTTATCCAAAGAATTCGAGAATATTTGAAACTTGATTATTCATGTGTAATAAAATTAATAAATAAAGTACGCGATCTGTTTTTTGCAGAAAATAATCGTTATTATATTAAGTTATCGGCGGTACAAATTGAATTAGCTGACAAGGATTTTATTTGGTTTCGCTGTGTTAAATGCGGAAAACTATCTCCTTTTAAAATTGGTGATTATTGTGGAGCTTGTTTCAACTCAATTGATTTAATCCCAATCAGTGAATTTGACTTGTCTCGTTTTGATTTTTGGCGCATACCAGTTCTAAATGCTTTAAAGAAAATAGAAAGTATACACACAATTAATACAGAAGAGCATACAGCACAGTTATCACATAAAGAAACCCGCAGTGAAACTTGGAGTCGCACTGAAAAATATGAAATGCGTTTTCAAGACATCAATGTAGGAGAAAACGGCGAAAATTCGATAGATGTTTTAAGCTGCACAACAACAATGGAAGTAGGCATCGATATTGGCTCGCTAACTGCTGTCGGGCTACGAAATATCCCTCCAATGAGAGAAAACTATCAACAAAGAGCAGGACGCGCCGGACGAAAAAATGCAGGTATTTCAACTATCGTTACATATGCTTCTGGTGGCACACACGATAGCCATTATTTTCTAAACCCCGATGAGATGATTTCTGGTTCACCACGTAAACCATGGATAGATCGAGATAATCCAAAAATCAAACAACGACACATTAATATGTTAGTTTTGAATGGTTTTATGTCTACTGTAGAAATGAGTGGCCAATTCGATAGTATTGATGATATAGGTATTATTACATTCTGCGAAAAATATAGAGTAAATTTCATAGAATATAGCGAAGTATTTGAAAAAGAGAAAAAATTATCAACTTCTAAGACTATAACTGATTTCCAAAAAATATCTCAAAGTGTGTTGACGGAAGATAAACGTGATGAGTATATTAGCAATAATAAAGAAACCTCAGCATTTGATATCTTCTATCGTGAAGGTTTTATCCCATCATATTCTTTCCCAAAAAATGTTGTAAGATTCTTTGTTGAAAAGGAATCTGAACGTGGTAAGAATGCACCAAGAGATATTGAATATGCACCAGAACGTGACATTGCTGTAGCACTAAGTGAGTATGCCCCTGGTCGCTTTGTAACAATTGATAAGAAAATATTCAAGAGTGGCGGCATCTATGCCAATCCACGTCCAAAAGGTTTTGTGACAAATCAGGCTGAGTTTTATTTTAATAACACCGATTATTACAAAGACATTTACATCTGTTCAGAATGTAACTGGTTTGGCTTTGAGCAGGATGACTTGTGTCCGTATTGTGGAGCACCTATAGTAAAAAATAAAATGCTTCGTCCCTGGGGTTTTTCGCCAGTTAAGGGCGATGAAGTGAAATTTGAAGACGAAGATGAGCAATATACCTATGCTGAGGCTCCTTATTATTCATATGTTCCTGAAAACATAAAAATGGAAAATTTTAGTCGAAGTCAAATTCGTTATGCCAACCTTCCTGATAGAAATGTATTAACTGTAAATATGGGAAAAAGCAAGAGTGGTTTTAATGTTTGCAAAAAATGTGGTGGTGCAGAAGTTGCGGATACTAATCCGAATGGAACTTTTCGTTTCTCTCAACCATACCACGATAACCATCCATTATGCCATCATGATGGAACTGTTGAAACCGGAGTATATTTGGGTTATGAGTTTTTAACTGATATGTTTATGTTAGATATTTCATACGATTCTTTGAAACTTGTAGGAAATAGCAGTGTAGAAGAGAAAAGTATACTACGTTCGGCGGTTACGACTATGCATGAGGCAGTTAGAAAAGCTATTTCACTTGTATTAGACATAGACTACAATGAAATAAGCGGAGGATGGCGCCCAAGAATTAAGCGTGATGGAAAATCACATATTGAAATGTTTTTCTATGATAACCTTACAAGCGGTGCAGGATATTCATCACTAATAGGTTCAATCCTTAATGATGTCCTTGATAAGGCAACGATCATTCTTTCCAATTGTGAATGTTCACGTTCCTGTAAAAACTGTCTGGATAATTACTGGAATCAAAGAAACCACCAGTTGTTCGATAGAAATTTAGGCCAACAATTGATAAAATATTCTCGATTTGGGCAGTTACCTGATGATTATGATAAAAATGAGCAAGAAGAAATTCTCGCACCGTTACGAAAATTGATAATAGATGATAAAGACATATTACACTCAGATTGTAATATTGCTTTTGAAGTTATTCCTGCTATTAGGAAAAAACCAAATAATACAAATACAAAGATTTATTTTACTCCTTATGATTTGTCAGATTGGCTTCCCAATGCTTTTATGACATACAAAAAAATAATTGCAGGGCGCAAAAATGGCTAAGTCACTTTCACCACTTCGTTATCCAGGAGGTAAGTCAAAAATATATGACAAAGTTAAAACTATTATCGAAATCAATTCACTAGGAGATAAAACTTATATTGAGCCTTTTGCAGGCGGATTTGGAATAGGACTTGGATTAATATCAAATAACATTGTAAAGTCTGCTGTCCTAAATGATTTTGATACTCATATTTATAATTTTTGGTATTCTGTATTTCATCATACAGATGAGTTACTCAAAATGATAAAAGAAACTCCTATAACTATGAAAGAACGAAAAAAACAAAAATTTATTTATGATAAAAACATTGAAGATATTATAAACAATGGATTCGCAACATTGTTCCTAAATCGTGTAAACTTTTCTGGAATAATTAAAGGTGGACCCATCGGAGGAATATCTCAGAAAGGTAGATATAAGCTTGATTGCCGTTTTAATAAAGAAGAAATAGTAAAAAAAATTGAAAAGATTTCCTTGCTAAGCAAGCATATTGAATTATATAATTATGATGCAAGTGAGTTAATAACAGTTCATTTAAAAAACAGGATCTGCAATTCGTTTTTTAATATCGATCCACCATATGTAGAAAAAGGAAAGAAACTTTATTCTAATTACTTTAAAGAGGATAACCATAAAGATCTAGGTAAAATTATCACAAAATATTTATCTAAAACTAAATGGATTGTGACTTATGATGATTGTACTCTGGTTCGAGATATTTATAATAACTACCATCTAGTAGAATATGAAATATTTCATAATGCAGGAGGTAGTGTACAAGGTAAAGAGATTGTAGTTACGAACATACCTAAGAAATTGTTTTTATGGTGAAGATTGTTAAATTGAACTGTAAAAAATTACATGGAATAATTTCATCTTATTGGATTCATTCATTATTTTACTATTTATTTACCCCCTCACCACATTCCCAATCGCATACAACGGATAAACATCAATATCCTCATAGTGGCCGAAATTTTCAAGGGATGTCCGTATACCCCTTTCAATATGCTTTTCTTTCATAAAAAGACGAAGGCTTTGCATACTGCCCTGGATTCCTGATTTCACTTCTATGGGAATAATGCTTGATCCCTTCTGAATTAGAAAATCAACTTGGGCGTTACCACGTGGAGAATTGGAACCTGCCGATCGCTGCCAACAGAACAGTTGCTGCGGTGCATAACAGGAAGCGGCCTTTAACAGTTCCAGACCGGTAAAAATCTCAGCCAAAGAACCGCGATTAATGGCGGAAAAATCAGCGGCGGGCAGTATATTCGAACGGAGACCGAGGGTATATAAAAAGAGGCTGGTGTCACAGGGAATAATCCGGCGGTATTTATGATTCGCTTCGGCTCCGAGGGGAATACCGTTGGCGGCGGTATGGGTAACGGGATGAACCAGCCCCGCCATGATGAGAAGATCAAGCGCCTGTCTTACCGCCGCGCTTGGCGTTCCGGGGGCGGCGCGTTCATAGACAAACTTTCCTTCGGTTTGACGCATGACCGATTCAAACACTTCGTTGAGAAGCAGAAGGGGCGTTCGTTTTCGGTACTTGGCAAAGTCCGTCTTGAGTACGGTTAAAAGATCATTCAAAACAAGTTCACCGCTAAGCAAATCCCGTTTCCTAACATATTGGGAAACCACTTCAGGCATTCCCCCGCAGATTAAAAATATTTTCAATCTGCCCAAAATCTGCTGATGAATGGGATCGGCAAGCGGTTTTTTCGGAGAAGCGGCCTTAACAGCTTCGGAGAGTTCTTCCTCATTGAGGGCGGTTAAGAATTCATCGAATCCAAAGGGATACATAAAAAGGGATCGAATACGTCCCACACCGAATGTAGGAATCTCTTCAAGTGCGAATTCCAGAAGGGAACCGGCAGCCGCTACATGAAGCTCGGCATACTTCTCATAAAAATAGCGAAGTTTTGCCAGAGCGGGCTGGCAGCTTTGAATTTCATCAAAGAAAAGCAGGGTTTCTCCCGGAATTATCGGCGTATGGTAATAGAGCGCAAGCTGCTGGCAAATCTCCTGGGGAGCAAGAGATGATTCAAAAAAACTTCTTACCTCTTTGTTTTCATCGAAGTTGATCTCGACAAAATGTTTGAACTGTTTCCCCAATTGCCTTATGGCCGAAGATTTTCCCACCTGCCTTGCTCCGCGCAAAAGCAGTGGTTTTCTGTCAGACGGCTTTTCTCGGCTCCAGGCGAGAAGGATTTTATCAATATTCCGCTTTAGGTACTGTATTTCCATATTTTGCTATCCAAAAATAGCATGGTTTTTGAGAAAATACAAGGCAAAAATGAGTGATATTTTGAGAAAATTAGGCCCTAAAATACCGGAAAACTCTTTGGAGCTAAGGGGAATTGAACCCCTGACCTCTTGAATGCCATTCAAGCGCTCTAGCCAACTGAGCTACAGCCCCATCGGGGCTGACAGCCCCGTAAGTTACTTACATTATGATAATGAGCGGATAATGTCAAGCAGATGTCGGGCGGGTTTTCTAGTTGTTTCTAACCGGGAAGGAATCAAAACCGGCTTTTTTTAAGTCAAGGGCGGTTTTATTCAGATCCTGCCCGGCGGGAACGGTGACGGCCCAGTGTTCCGTGCCGTTTACCGTTTTGCGGGAAATTGCGGGGGTAAAACCGGCTTTCCGCAGCAATTCGGCCTGGTTACGGGCGTTGGCTTCTCTACCGAACAGCCCGGTTTGAAGGGCTGTAACCGATGCAGGGTTACTCTGGGGTGGCGGGGGGGGAAGCCCGGATTCAGGCGGCCTTGTTTGAATTGCAGGAGCTGGTTGAGAAACAGGTGCTGTTTGCTGTACGGGAGTCGGTCGTTGCATAGGAGCTGGTTGTTGAACGGGTGCCAACTGCGGAGCAGGTGCTGGTTGCGGAGCAGGTACCGTTTGTTGCACAGCAGGCGGCGGCCTGATGATCGGTTCGGGGGAACCGGGGATGCTTTCCGGAGTGAGCAGCCAAAGGGGGCGCTGCACCGTGTTGATCGGAAGAGAAGGGCCTTCTGCGGTAGCCCTGCCATCGGTGTTGGGATTCGCCAGACGCGCTTCGGGGCTTTTGGGGAATTCGGCAAGCAGGCGGGCCCTCCAGGATTCAGCATTTCCCGCCCCTGTGATGCGGGGATTTCCGGCAAGGGTACGCCAAAGGGTGTAATAGATTGTCGGTTTCATGCCGGCGAATTCGGGATTGTCGGCAAGGGCGGCAAGGGTGGAAGCATCACCTGAATTGTTGGCGGATATCCACGTTCTCAGGCTGGCATCAAGGTAACGGGCCCGGAGCATTAGAGGCCCCCGCTTGTTTGAAGCGACCAGAGACCGCAGTGCCAAAACGGCATTTTCCCATTCGCCGATTGCGGCAAGACAATAAGCACCGGAAACAAGAGCGGTATCGCCTTTTTCATCGGGCAGGACAACAGCCGCATCCAGCCAGTTGGCGGCGGCGCCGGCAATATCGCCTGACAACTGACGCAGGCGGGCAAGCTGTGTTAAAACATCGTACTTTCCCGCCGGTGTAATACCCGCATCGGAGAGTTTTTGTTCAAGATTTCGTATTTCTGCGCCTAGTTCACCCGGCTGTCCCGGACTTTGGGCAAACAGCAACGTCCCCACTAAGAAAAACATTGTGAAAAACAGCAGAAACTGTAATATCCGGTTTTTTCTAATCAATCCCATAGCTACTTCTGTCGGAAAATTCGTTTTCTCCGGATGGTTTACCGGAATCTCCGCCGGATTTTTCAGGCAGGCCGGACCGGGCTTGTTTTTTATCCGGCTTATCCGTTTTGCTTTTTTTCCGCGATCCGGCACCAAATATAAACGGAAGGGTGCATATCATCCCCAAAATAAAAGATGTAAAAACAGTAAGATACACGGGAACATCTTTGATCGACCAAAACCCGAAATTAATATCACTTTTATTTGCCAAATTAAAAACAACAAACAGGAGGATTACTGCGAAAATAAAAATAAACTGTATTAATTTCCAGGGCACGGTTTTAACTCCTTGGCACGAAAAGTGTTTCCCCGGAGACCCGAAAGGGTAAGTTCGGCAAACGAGCCGATTAAAGAAGCCGGGCCGGGGGCAACCGCCATTTCATCACGTTCAGTGCGTGTTATTAATTCATCGGCATTTTTTCGGGAAATTCCCTCAACTAAAACAATTTCACGTTCTCCGATCCGGTTTTTCAGGGATTCGGCGGTGTGTTTTTTCTGCAAATCGATGACACGGGCGAGTCTTTTCCGCTTCACTTCCTCATTCACCCTGTTTGGCAGGTCGAAGGCGGCGGTTCCCTCACGGGGGTTAAAATGGTACATATAGGCGTACAGAAAACGCACCTCTTCCATGAGTGCCAGGGTTTCTTCCAGATCTTCTTCCGTTTCGCCAGGAAAACCAACAAGAATGTCGGAGGAAAGGCTGATCTTCGGCATGGCACGGCGGATATCGTTAACAAGTGAGAGGAAATGTTCACGGGTATAACCCCTGTTCATCGCCTTGAGAATCCGGTTTGAGCCGTGCTGGACAGGCAGATGCAAATGGCGGCAGAAAACCGGATTTTCCGCCATTACACGGATCGTCTCGGGGGAAAAGTCCTTGGGGTTGGCGGATAAAAAACGCAGCCGCTTTACTCCGCTGTCTTGCGCTTCGGTAGCGGCAAGCTGCAACAGATCTGAAAAATCGAGATGGGGAGTGGGGAGTGGTGAATGAGGAGTGGGATTCCATCTGTAAGTATTGACGTTCTGTCCGAGCAGGGTAATTTCCCGCACGCCGCGACCGCCCACCAGCCGGATTTCTTCGGCGATGAGATTAGGATCCCTGGAAATCTCCCTGCCACGCACATACGGAACAATACAATAGGAACAGAAGTTGTCACAACCGTGCATAATGGGGACAAAACTGCGGAACTGCCCTTCTTCAAGATGTGATGATGAAAAAGAAAAAGCGGGTGTTACTTCCGGGGCGATTTCCGGAAAAGCCTCTTTTGAGTTGCCGGTGTTTTTTTCAACTGATTCCAAAATGAGGGGGAAAACGGAACGGCTTGCTGTCCCCATCACATAATCGACTTCGGGAAATTTTTCTTTGAGCGTTTCCCCCATTCGCTGAGCCATGCAACCGGCCACCACCAGGGCGAAACGCCGCCCGTGTTTAATAGATTTTTTTTTCAGGCTTGCGTACAGGGCAATACGACCCAGGGCCCGCTGTTCCGCCGTCTTCCGTACCGAACAGGTGTTAATCAAAACCAGATCGGAGGTTTCGCCGTCGGGACCGGCGGTCCATCCCTTTTCCCGGCAGACAAGAACCAGGGCCGCCGATTCGGCCGAGTTCATCTGGCAGCCGTAGGTTTCAAAAAAATACGTCAAAGGCGGTTTTCAGGATCTTTTTCCCAGATCCCAGGCTAATTTGATGGCTTTGAACAGGCCCGTTGCCACAAGTCCGAGTGCACCGACGATGAGGAAATAAACGGCAAACCCTGCAGCCAGGCCGAAACGGGGATTTGAAAGGAGCAGAAGAAACCCGGCGGCGGTTAAAACAAGTGCGGGTTTGAAATTGGCCTTTTGTTTATTCGTACGCATTCGCATCAGCATCCCGATGCCGGTAAAAAAAGCAAACCCGCCGGCGGCCAACCCCAGGGGCCGTATACGGGCGCCGATAAACGCCATTGCCCCCAGTACCAGGCCGCCGACAAGACAAACAATCACCGTCCTGCCCTTATTCGGCAGATCCGCCGTTACAGGATTCGCATCTTTCCATTCAGAATCACTCATAATGCAGCAACCTCCGCAGCTTGAACGACATTTTGCATCAGCATGGCGATAGTCATTGGGCCGACACCGCCCGGCACAGGGGTGATGTACCCCGCAGTTTCGGCGGCAGCGGGATCAACGTCCCCGCAAAGCCGGTAACCTTTTTTTGCCGAAGTGTCGGATACCCTGTTCACACCCACGTCTATTACCGCCGTGCCCGGTCGGATCATATCCCGGGTTATCAACCCCGGCCTTCCGGCGGCGGCGATAAGAATATCGGCCTGGAGGGTGTGGTGGGAAAGGCTTTTGGTGCCGGTATGGCAAACCGTTACCGTGGCGTTCACGTCACGGCGGGCAAGTATATTCGCCAGGGGTTTCCCCACAATGTTCGATCTTCCCACAACCACCGCATGGGCGCCGGAAAGCGGTATATTCAATTCGCGCAGCAGCACCAGAACCCCGTGGGGCGTGCAGGGGAGAAAGCAGGGTTTGCCCAGAACCATGTTCCCCACCGAAATCGAATGAAAACCGTCAACGTCTTTTTCCGGATCGATGGCCGTTATTATCCGGTCTTCGTTAATATGCTTGGGAAGGGGAAGCTGAACCAGTATGCCGTGAACTTTTTCATCAACGTTGAGATCTTTTATCAGGGTGAAAAGCTCCACTTCGGAAACATCCGCCGGCAGGCGGATATCCCGGCCCTCCATGCCGGCTTCGGCAAGGGCCTTTTCCTTCGCCGTTACATAGGAAACACTCGCCGGATCTTCGCCGGCCAAAATCACGGCCAGACAGGGGACAACGCCTTTTTCACGGAGAACCGCCGTGCGCCGTTTTACCTCTTCCCGGACTTTTTGCCCGATCGCCTTTCCGTCAATAATAACCGCCGCCATAACTTCAACACTAATTATGACGCATTATTGTAAACTTGGAAAGACGGGACTGTTCGGGATAAAAATTCCTTGAAATGTTATATAATATAAAGTAGGATAAATAGTGGATATTGTTATTCTGGATAGCGCATTAAAACACAATATAACCGAAGATAGAATCCTTTCGTGTTTATTCAATGTGAGGGGCGATAAATTGCTGGATGATCCTCCGCCAAAGCGTCTGTTGGCAGGTTTTGATAATCTGGGAAATGCACTTGAGATTATTGCGATTGAAGATGATGAGCAGGAATGTTTTGTGGTTATTCATGCAATGGAATTGAGAAAACAGTTTTATTATTTACTGGGGAGTAATTAAATGGATTATAATGAAATTGACGTTGAACGCATAGTAAACGAGGTAGTTACCGCAGAAGGGCAGGGAAAGCTGCGGAATGCAACAAAGCGAGAAACCATGATAGTCCGTCTTGCCGCGCTCAGCGCTATTGTCCGAAAAATGCAATCAATTGTTGAGAATGACAAAGAATTAGTTGGGGTCTAATTTTTATTATCCTCTCGCAAAGGCGCCAAAGCGCAAAAGGCGCTAAATGAAGAAGAAGAATTTTGCCACGAAGGCGCAAAAGGCGCAGAAAGAAAATAGTCCACAGATTAGCACAGATTGCGGTGGTGTCCGAAAAGGCAGACCTTTGGTCTGTTGAAAAACTTGTTCGGACACCTTCCTTATTGCGGCATTTTCGTACCGTTTCAACGAAACGGGAGAAAATGCAAGGGCTGGCCGAGAAGTAATAAACTTCTTGGACAGCCCCATTAAACCCGCAGGCGGAATAATATGATGAGTCCCAAAGAACGGGTATTGGCGATATTTAACCGGCAGGAAACCGATAAGGCCGCGGTAATAAACCCTACATCAATACTGACTATGGACAGCCTGAGGGAGCTTGGCCTTTCCTGCCCGGATGTTCATCTTGACGCAGATAAGATGG
>Ga0082212_10005342_pt1 | contig 17535 bp, 14 predicted proteins | sample TergutNt197P3_FD_71548 | JGI IMG/M metagenome (GOLD analysis project Ga0082212, IMG submission 71548) | Neocapritermes taracua P3 segment gut microbial communities from Petit-Saut dam, French Guiana - Nt197 P3 | ecosystem: Host-associated > Arthropoda: Insects > Digestive system > Gut ... | reverse complement strand
GGCATAGAGCAGACACCAACCTTCGATGATGATGTAGTACGAAAAAATGACGACCGGCATCATGACGAAGAGGGAACCGGCGTACATCACCCGTCGCCGCTTGACGACACTCCGAAAAATGCCGGGAGCCGAATTGTGTCCTCGAACGCCGCCGTAACGACCGAGCGTCCATTCCGCCCAAGCCAGCGGCAAGCCCAGCAGCAACAGGGCGACGAAGTAGGGAATCATAAATGCAATGCCGCCGTACAGTGCCATCTGACCGGGAAAGCGCAGATAGTTACCGAGTCCGACCGCACTGCCGACCACAGCAAGGATGATGCCCAACTGTGATGTCCAACGTTCTTTTTGCTGCATTGAAAATAATCCCAACCGGGACGAGGAATCATGATAAAACACATGAGCGAAGGATGTAAGTCCCCCTGTCTAATGAGTTCAAAATAACGTACCACGTGTTAACCAATGTTCACAAATTCGCAAAGTGCAATCGAAAAATTGTGCGGATACTATTGACCTTCTGGTTCGCTGCATGTTAGTCGTTGAACAGCGGAGTATTCAGACTGGCATACTCGGCAGGATTTACCCCCAGATGTCGAAAACCCTTTTCGGTTAAACGTCGTCCCTTTGGCGTGCAGATCAACAGTTCGCTCCGAAGCAGAAACGGCTCGACTACATCCGACAATGTATCCGACTCAAGATTGAGAGTGCGGGACAGCGTTTCCAATCCCGTCGGACCGCCGTTAAATACACGCAACAGCACATCCAAATACCGCTTGTCCTGCGGATCAAGTCCCAACTTGTCAATTCCCTGCATTTCCAGGGCTTCCTTTGCCACGGAGAGCGTAATCATGTTACCTCCGTTTGCGTCGGCAACGTCTCGAACCCAGCGGAGTCGATTGTTTGCCAACCGCGGCGTTCCCCGACTCCGAAAAGCAATCTCGTGAGCCGCATCGTCCTCAATGCTGATGTTCAATTTGCCGGCACTGCGATGAACAATGACCGCCAGTTCATCGACGCTGTAAAAGTCGAGGTGTTCCTGAATTTGGAACCGATCCCGAAGCGGTTTGGAGATTAAACCCGTCCGTGTGGTTGCTCCGATCAGTGTAAAACGTTTGAGCGGCAGGTTGACCGTTCGGGCACCGACTCCTTCGCCGATGATTAGGTCAATCCGAAAATCTTCCATTGCCGGATACAAAAATTCCTCGACGGCTTTCTGCATTCGATGAATTTCGTCGATGAACAGCACGGAACCTTCTTCGGCGTTGGTCAAATAGGGGGTAACATCTTTCGGGGCTTTGAGCACGGCACCATTACTGATCTGCATCGACACGCCGAGTTCGCGGGGAATACAGGTCGCAAAGGTCGTTTTTCCGAGACCGGGCGGACCATCGAGAAGAATATGACCGAGCGGTTCTTTACGTTTTTGAGCCGCTCGGATCGAAATTTCGAGTCGGCTGTACACATCACGTTGTCCGATCATTTCGGACATTCTTTGGGGTCGAAGGGCACGATCCTCTTCCGGCGACAGTTCCTGCTGCGGAAAGGGGGGCATCGGTTTGTTCGGTCCGTCGGTCGATGTCAGAATCGCTTTTCTTTTCGCCATGTGCAAAAGTGTAACCGGAATCGTCAGATTGCGGCTTGTATTTCTCGACAACCATTATACAATTACAGTGGTTTCATACAACATAGAGCGCAGAGATGACTTTTACCATTTCCCCCCCCTTTGAGGCGATAGGTGAACAGGACATGGAACTGTTCCCATCCTTATCCGAATTGACGGTTGCACAAGCGGCACAGTTACTCGATATGTCGGAAGGCTGCGTCAACGAACTGCTTGACGACGAGATCGTCAAATTCCGATTGGAGCACGGACAGCGTTGGGTTCAGCGGGACAGTTTGCTTGAGTTCGACACTGAATATCGTGAGAAACGAAAAACGATGGCGGAAATCACGCGATGGTCGCAGGAAATGGGGTTGTATGATTGATGCTGTTTACGATGCCTGCATTTTGTATTCGGCAGCCTTGCGTGATCTCCTGTTGGATATTGCGGTAGTAGGTCTTGTTAATCCACACTGGTCGAATGAAATCCACGACGAATGGATTCGTAGTTTGTTACGCAATCGTCCTGATTTAGAGAGTGAATCATTGGAACGTACCCGTCGGCGGATGGATATGAAATTCAAAAATAGTCTGACCAAAGATTATGAACATCTCCTACCGACGCTCCGATTACCAGACCCAAATGACAGGCACGTTCTCGCAGTTGCCATTCATGTAAAGGCGAAACATATCGTCACGTTCAATCTGGATGATTTTCCGAGATTAACATTACAACCTTATGGAATTGAAGCCTTATCGCCGGACGAATTTGTTTTGCGATTGATTCAAACGAAGCAAAATCGTGTTCTTGAAGCCGTCAAAAGTCACCGTTCCGACCTCACACGTCCGCCCAAAACCGTCGAAGAATATCTCGCAACATTAGAAAAACAAGGACTCTCCAAGACGGTTGCATTCCTGCGGGAACACAAGGACGACTTCTAAAACAGAGTCCGCCGCGTGAGCAAAGAGAATGAAAGCAGGGAACTTATACCGATTTTGCGTTTTGTATCAATTTTTCCGATTGTTCTGCCGATAAAGGGGATGCGGATTGATATTCTATTTTGGAACGGAGATTTCCTTGAAATCGTCATTTATCCCCTCCATCGTTTCGGGCGGAATCCTGAGCGTTGTTTTTTACGGCTTTATTCACCGAGGCGGCTTCCAACATCCGCTCGTGGTGCGGTATTTTGCGTCTCATCCCATCGAATACATCATCACCACGATGTTTTTCGTGGGACTCGCCATCCTGCTGGTCAAATATGTTGCCCTTTTTATCCACCGGCAACAATTACGGCAAGGTGCCATTTTGCCGCCGAGCCGACAGCCGTTGTCCGCCTCCCATGCGACCGCCGACATCGAACACGTCCTGAACTACGAAAAAAAGCAAGGCATTTCTCCGCTGACCAATCGGCTGAAAAGTCTCCTGCACACCATTCATCGCAGCGGTTCGACGAGCAATCTCAACGTTGAAATCCGCAATCGTGCCGAAGATGCCGCCGCCAAAGCCGATACCGATTACGGTCTCGTCCGCCTGATTCTCTGGGCAGTGCCGATGCTTGGTTTTCTCGGCACCGTCATCGGAATTACCGCCGCTCTCGATAATCTTGACCTCAATACGATCAGCGAATCGAGTCAAAAACTTTCGGCAGGTCTCGCCCTCGCCTTTGACACCACCGGACTTGCCATTGCGCTTGCCGTGTTTCTCTTTTTCGTGCAGTTTCTCGTCCAACGTGAAGAAACGAGTCTCTTGTCGGAGACCGACCGGCTGGTCGAAATGGAATTGTGCGGACGATTTGAGCAAAGCAATCCCCAAACGGAAGACGATTCCTTCACTACTGTCCGGCGTATGTTAGAAACCATCACCGCTTCCATCGAGCAAGCGGCAACACGGCAGACGAAGGTTTGGGAACAATGCCTAGCAACTGCCGACAAGCGGTATGTTCAACTGACGGAACAAAGTGCGGAAACGCTTAAAATGTCGCTGGCATCGGCATTGCACGACAGTTTGGACCAGCATGCACGATCATTGGTGCAAGCAGAGACGGATCGGCTCTCCCAGGCGAACAATACGACGAAACAGTTTAACGATGCCATCAGCAAGGGTGCCGCCAGTGTATTGGCATTGCGGGAGGAAACGGTTCGGCAAACCGAAGCGGTTCGGGACATTTTGGGAACGAATTCGCAACTGCTCCAACTGGAAGAGCGTCTTCAAGCCAATCTTTCGACGCTTGCTCAGGTCGGCAATTTCGAGGAGACGGTCAACAGTTTGGCGGCTGCCATTCATTTGCTCAACAGCAACCGCCGAAACGAACTGCGGGTCGGATAGAACATTTTCCATATAATCGACACAAACGGAACATGTTCACTATTTTTACTAACCCCCTTGAACGGAATAAGCAAAACAATTGACACGAATCGCAAAAACTAAAAATGTCTTAACGGAAAAATAGTCGGAAAGCGGCGGCAAAAATAGCCGATACCGATAGGAGAGGGTGTGGTACGTTTGCCTCGCAACAACGAGATTTATCATGGACGGGATTAGATTTTGCATTTTTGTTGCAATTTTTGCAGCAGTTTCCCTTGCATACGGGCAGCCCTCCGTATCCGAATTCGATTCGCCGGAGAGAAACAGTATCACCTTTACCAGTCCGGTCGCACCGGGGGAAAGGTCGAACGTCGGCTTTTCCGTGGCGGAATCGGCACCACCCCCGCCACCTACGATGCGCCCAGCGGCTCCGGCTCATGCGGCACAAATGCCCGCTCCGCCGACGCTCGTTGCACAGGCGGCACCTGCACCCGGAGTACCGGCTAAATCGGCACCGGCAATGCAACCCCAATACGGTGTACCGGTGCCAGCCGCCGGAGTACCGGCTAAACCGATGGAGCGTCAGGTTGCTCAAAATGCCGTCAATAAAACTTACCGACTCCGCCTGCCGCCGCAGGTTTTCGAGAGAAATCTCGTCGAAAAACTCGGAAGCCGATTCGTACCCGTCAGAAATGTCCAAGAGGCAACCGGGATTTCCCGATACCGACTGCCTGCGAAAGACGGAACGGACGTGGAACTCGTTATCAATCAGCAGCACGGGGCGGTTTTCATTACAGGCTCGCCGAAAATGGTCGATTCCTGCCTCCAAATTGTGCAGTTATTGGACACAGCCGAGACCGCCGCCGCAGTAACGAAGTTCGTGCCGGTACAGCAAACCAGTGCCGTTCCCGCTCAACGAATTGCCAATATCCTGAATCAAGAAACGCTCAGAGTAGCGCAAGTGGATCAACAAGCGGTTGCCGGAAATACGCCGCCCCCCATCGATTTAGGGGAAGCCCTTAATACGGGCAGTGTCGTCGGTCCCGTCAACATTAACACGATTGAAGGTTGGGACACGATGGTCATTCGAGGTTCCCCCAGTGACGTTGCGGCGATTCAGGAAATGCTCCGTCAACTCGAAGAATTGAGTCTGGCAAACGAGCCGATCATTGAATTGGTGCCGATGAAACATGCCGATTCGACCCGTGTGAGCAACCTGGTGCAATCACTTTATGCGATAGTCTATCAGGCTCGGCGAGGTGCCATCACCATGTTGCCTCTGGTGAAGCCGAACACGATTTTGATTATCGGCAAACAAGAAAGCATCGATGCCGCCAAGGAACTCATTGCGAAATTGGACACACGGGTTAATCCGAATGCAGCATTTAAGATATTTCCCCTGAAACATGCTGCGGCGCAGGACTTGGCAACCCAAATCCAGACGACGATTCAGAACCGACCGCCGGGGAGTACCGCCACGGGTTTTCCACCGCAAATCACTATCACAGCCGATTTCCGCACCAATGCACTCATCGTTCAGGCAAGTCCGCGGGACATTGACGAAGTGGCGGCAATGATTAAAAGATTGGACATACCGGGAAGCGACATTACCACCGAAGTCAAGATTTTCCCGCTGAAAAATGCCATCGCGGCAACGGCGGCACAGGTTCTACAAAATGCCATTGCAGGCGGCTATACACAACGGGCTACGCAACTTGCATTCGGACAGATTGATGCAGAGGGAAACCTCTTACGCTCCAGTGTCATGTATAACGTTACTATCGTTCCTGATACCCAGCGTAACGCATTGATTGTAACGGCACCGCCAGATGCGATGCCCCTGATTGAAGCCCTCATCAAACAACTCGACCAACTGCCGTCGGCGGAATCGAAGATTCGGGTCTTCACCCTTGTCAATGCTAATGCGTATGACTTGACGACGTTACTGACAAACCTGTTTGCAACAACCGGTACAGGCGTGGGAGCAGCAGCGAACCAGATTGCCACGATGCGTCCCGGTGTCGAAGAAGGGGACAGTACACTCGTCTCCGTGCGTTTCCAAACGGATGTCCGAACAAATAGCATCGTTGCCATCGGCAGCGAAGGAGATTTGGCAGTGGCAGAGGCATTGCTGTTGCGGCTCGATGCGGAAAACATCAACAACCGCAAGACGTTCATCATGAAGTTGACGAACACTCCCGCTGCCGATATTGCGCCGATTTTGCAGGCACAGTTTAACAACGAGCGGGCACTCGAAATCCAAAACATTACGACGTTTCTGCCGCAAAGTCCGCGGGAACAATATCAGAAGGAAATCGTCATCACTGCCGAACCGATTAGCAATTCGTTGATTATCGAAACATCCCCACGTTATTACGAAAGGGTGCGAGCGGTCATTCTGGAATTGGATGAACGTCCTTTGACGGTGAAAATCGAAGTGTTGATTGCGGAAGTCAAAATCACCAACAATAAAGAGCGAGGAATGGAACTCGGTTTGCAGGATTCCATTCTGTTTGACCGAGCAATGGGCGGCGTGCCTTCGACGTTCCTTCCCGGTTTTACGGGCGGTCAACCGAATCAAACCGGTCTCGGTACACGGGGAATTACAAGCCTCGGAGTGGGAAGCGGCAACGGTTTTGCCTTTTCGGCATCAAGCGAATCGGTCAGTATGTTCATTCGGGCATTAGAGGAAAAAAAGAAGGGGCAAATTTTAAGCCGACCCACTTTGGTTACGCTACATAATCGGAATTCGCAGATTCAAGTCGGGGAAAACATTCCTTACCTTTCTGGAACCTCGGTAGGCACTGGCGGTAACTTTAGCACAAACACGGATTTGATTCCGGTCGGAACGATCCTTGACATTACGCCACGAATTATGCCGGATGGAATGATTGCCATCGCCCTGTATGTTCAACGGTCAAGTTTGGTGGAAATGATGGACTTGGGCAGCGGTGTTCAGGGTCCCAGAGTTCAGGACACCAACGCACAGACAACGATCAATGCAATGGATGGTCAAACGGTCATCTTTGCCGGTCTGATTCTCGAAACAAAAGATACGACGAATTATAGTATTCCCGGCTTGAACAAAATACCGATCATCAAACACATGTTTGAATACGAGACGAAAAAGTGTGAACGTTCGGAACTGTTGATTGTGTTGACCCCGACGATTATTCGTACTCGGGAAGATATGGAAATTCTGAATCAACAGGAGCGTGAACGGATGCACTGGTGCATGACGGACGTGGTGAAACTGATGGGCGATTCCTATTCCGGCATGCGTCTTCGGAGCGACGAGTGGTTTCCGGGCGAAGTCCGGCACACGCACGGTACGCCGATGATATTGAACGAATCGCAGTTGCCTTCGGAGAAGAAAGTCCCAATGCCGACGCTGGCACCGCCGGTCTCGACGAAGTGAAAAGGAGAAAGGAGAAAGAAGTAAGGAGAACGGAGGATTGAAAATGCAACCTGCAAAAAGTTTTCGAGATTTGATTGTTTGGCAAACCAAAACCTTATTTTCACCTGATTTTATTGACAAAACAACCTCAGTAGCCAAAGGTCTCCCAATAACAATAACCTAATTACCTCATTATATTTGTTTTTACATGAAAAAACATCGCAACATCGGACGGTGCGCCCTTAGTAGCCACGATGGCTCCCCAACAACGCGCCCTTATAAAGAGTAAATAAGGGTATAAGGGCGCAACGAAGGCGACGGCTGTGCTACTAAGGGCGCATATCGTTCGGAATTTTATCTCATTTACGGTACATGACGACGAATATGCGGCATTTATAAAATTTTATCAGCAAACAATCAACAAAAAGGAATCGTCAGATGTAGAATAAGGTAATAAGGTAATTAGGTTAATATATTTTAGATGTACATTACTACTGAGGTTGCACGCCTGCTTGTTTTGTAAAAAAAATAAGGTGAAAATTAGGTTTATATTTTTGTTTGTTTTATTTGCTCCATGCTTACCGAAATGCCCTCCTAACTCCTGACTCCTCATGAGACACATCATTTTCCCCGCAATTTGTTCCCTCCTTCTCGCCTTCACCGGTTGCATGTCGCTCCCGACGGTTGACCTTTCGGCATTGCAGTCTCCCGGTCCGGTTACGTCGATCACCGCCGCTTGGGAACCTGCTGTGAGTAATGACAACCAACCGATGCGCGGCTTTGGCGGACGAGTCTATTTCTACGACGCAGAGAACCGACCGGTCAAAATCAACGGCAGAGTCGTTGTGTACGCCTTTGATGAAAAAGGACGTGCAAAAAGTGACTCCAGACCGAGCGAAGGATTCGAGTTTGACGAAAAGACGCTCAACAGCAAGGGAGTCTATAAAAAATCGAAGTTGGGACATTCGTACAACCTTTGGATTCCTTGGGATGCGGCAGGACCGGAAGGAGAGGCGAAGAAAATTTCGCTGATCGTTCGTTACATTCCGAAACAGGGTGCACAGGCGGTGAGTTCGCAGACGACCGCTTATTTGCCGGGCAGAAACAGTCCGGCGTTGATGGTTGCTCAAATGGAACAGCAACAAGAGCGACCAAGTCCTGTACCGGAGCGGGCAAGGTTGACGGAAGAGCGGCTCATCGAATCGAACGCCAATCGTCCACGGGCGTTGCAATCTGTTATAATTCGGTAACACGGTTAGTGTACCACTGAAAAGAAAAAAAATGGAATATGTTTACGCAGACATTACGTTGTTAAATTCGTTTGATGATTTTGCAGTAGGCTATTTTTTTGTTGTTAATCAGTAAACGTATTCAAACCGTTTCGGTTTTTTAACGTCCACTATCTTCTCTCCAAATGAACATAAAAACAGCAACCGTCCTGTTGTTCCTCACGCTCATTGCCTTGGCGGCAGTGGCGCAGGATGATTCCCGAAAAGCCCAATACGGCGATGCGTTCTTCTTCGCCGATGAATACAAAGGAGACGATTTCGCCAAATCCTTTGTCCAAACGATCAAAGTTCTCACGCCGGAACACACCGCCTACATCAAAGGGGACACGACCGTCGTCTTCGACGCACCGGGCATGACCGACGTGAAGGTCTTCTGCTGGAAACAACCCGACAACAACGATGCTTGGGCAAACGGTTACGACGCAAAACTCGGCGAGTTCAAGTTCTCTGCCGGCAAAGAGACCGGCGAATTCGTTTTTCCTGCCGATAAGTTCCCCAACGGTCCCACCGCCATCCGATTCTACGCCAACAACGCAGACGGCAAGCAGGATTACTTCGAGTTGCAACTCTTCAACCTCGGCGGTGTAAAATGGCGGCAAGGTATTCCCCCCTCCGACCCGCCCGGTGCCAAAGGAATGAAACTCGTCTTCGCCGACGACTTCGACGAATTACCGCCGATCTCCCCCAACGGCATCGGTGCCAGATATGCCGCACACAAAACCGGCGGCGGCGATTTCTCCGGTTGGCAATTTTCCGATCCGGCAGGCGACAAGTTGCCCTTTTCGCATCAAGGTACTTATCTGCGTATTCACGCCAGCAAAACGGGAGAACGGGGACGCTCCGGCATTTTGTCATCGTTGCGCGCGGACGGCACCGGCGTTGCCGTATCGGTTCCCGCCTATTTTGAATGCCGATTCGTTGCCCATAATGCCCCCGGTTCGTGGCCCGCCTTCTGGACGCTCACCAAAGGAACGCTCGGAATGGATCGAACCGATCCCCGTTTCAATGCGGTGAGAGCGCAGGGAACCGACGAACTCGATGTCATCGAAGCCTACGGCGGTTACGGCATGAAGAATCCCAACACCCGCAATGGTGCGTACCACAGCGTTTCGCATTTTTGGCAACAGAATCCGCAGCCCGATTGGGTGCCGGATAAATTACCGGACGGTTCTCGCAATCCGAAATGGCAACCGCACAACTTCCTCACCGATACCGCCAAACTCGGCGAAGGTTCCTGGTGGTCGTGGACACCGCACACCTACGGTCTCGCCATCACCGAAACGGACATCATTTACTATTTCGATAACATCGAAATTGGTCGCCATCCTGTTACGCCGACGACACTTGCGCAGCCGACTTGGTTCCTCATCAACTATTCCGTCGGCGGTATTTCCGGTTGGCAAATCGATATGGAACGCTACGGCAACAAGACCGATATGTGGGTCGATTTCGTCCGTGTGTATTGCGGATCAGCACTTCCGCCGGATGTCAACGTCGAAGGCTTCGCCGGTGCCGAACCCGTCAAAGTGCAGGTTTCCACCCAGACACCCGGAGCGGTGATCCATTACACTCTCGACGGCACCGACCCGACCGAATCTTCTCCAACGGCGGCAAAGGAAATTCTCGTTTCCAAGCCCGGAACCGTCAAGATGGTTGTCTTTGCGGATGGTCTGAAACCGAGTCCGGTGGCGGCGGCAGTTGTTACCGCTCCGCCCGGCATTGCCGGAAGCGTTGGTATCAATTTCATTACGGACAAAGAAGACACGAACCAAGTGTTCGCACCGAACGACATTGCAGGTATCGGTGCCGAGGCGCAGGCAAATTGGAATACCGTCGTTGCCGGTACGAAGACCGCCGCCGGGTTTGTAACATCCGATGGTGCCGCTTCGCCGATGACGCTTACCATCGGCGGCGAAGCCAATCCTGAAAAGGGGGAACCCTGGGGGTTTGATGGCAATGATCTCAAATTGAAACTCGGCAATCTTGTTTCCAATCCGAAGTTTGAAATCAAAGGGGTACCTTATAAAAAGTACGATGTGATTGTGATTCTCGGAGCGGGCATTCACAATGTACAGGGAGAAGTTGCGCTCAGTTCGCCGACCGAGTCCAATGCTTTTTCGTTCGATTACGGCTGGAATGATGGTACTCATGCGATTGCGACGACCAAGCCGGGTCAGGAAGCGAAGAACACCAATTACATTGTTTTTCCCGGCGTTACATCGCCGGACATTACGGTTGCGATGACTCGCAAAGGCGGTCAAGGTTGGACGGGCGTTGCGGCGATTCAAATCATTCCTGCAAGGTAGGCAATTTTTAAGGTAGGCAACCGACCTCCGGGCGGTGCCGTCGGCGATAGCCGACTGAAAGCAAACACGTATGACGTTTCTAAAAGGGCAAAAGGGTTCCCGCCAGTAATTTCAACTTTGTCCATCGGGAAAGTACAGGACGTTTTTCCAAGACGTTGTATTGAATTCGTTCAATCGCATCGAGAATTGCCAAGCCGCCGCAGACAAACAGTGCAATGTCCCGACGGAGTAACGACGGAGCGGATGCTATCAGCGGTTTGCCCGCCTCGAATCGATTGCGAGCATCGGCAACGAGTTCCTGCATCATTCGGCGGAATTCCGGCGAATCGTGTAAATTGGCAAGATCGACTCCAAATTTCCGGGCAACATCCTGTGGAATGTAATAGCGTCCAATCTGTTTGTCCCGCCGAACATCCTGCCAAAAATTGGCAAGTTGCAAAGCGGTGCAGATGGAGTCCGACCACGTCAACTGTTCCAGTGTCGGAGTATCAACAAATTGTGAGTCTGCTGCCGTCTGCCGTCTGCCGTCTGCCGTCTGCGAAGCCGCTGCTAAATGCAACACGATACGCCCCACCGGGTTGGCAGAGTATCGGCAATAGTGGAGCAGGTCATCGAAAGTGGCGTAGCATTGCTGCGTTTGGTCTTGTCGAAACGCAACGAGCAGGTCGGCAAACGTCTCTTTGGGCAATTTGTATTCTCGCAGAAGAGACCGTAAAGCGATAAAGACCGGATGCGTTTCGTCGTTTGGTTCGGTCTGGTCGAAACATTGGTCGAGTTGCCGCCGCCAATCGTCCAAATTTTTCAAGGCAATTTGCCGGGCTTCCGGCGAACCGTCGTGTTCATCGGCAATATCATCGGAACATCTGCAATAGGCATAGACGACGTGAAACGGCTGCCGGAGCGATTTCGGCAGAAAAAAACTGGCAACATGAAAATTTTCGTAATGCGATAGTGCCAGTTGCCTGCAATAAGCAAATGCTTCCGCTTCGGTCATGGGCAAACATCCTTCGTTTTCTACACTTTTTTCACAATACCATTGACTTTCAACCTGACCGTTTCGACGCTTTCGAGTCCATCGTTGTCCACGGCTTTGACGGCAACCGTATGCTCCCCTGCACTGAATTGATGCGTCTGTTTGCCGTCGTAGTCCACCACTGACGATGCCCGAAAACCCTTTTCTGCATCGTACTCGAAGTCCCAACTGAAAAAGTTGATGCCTGTTTCGCTTTTCGTCTTTGCCGTAAACTCAATTTCGGCAGTGCCTTTCATGTCCCTCGACAATTCCCGCATCTTGATCGTGATTTCCGCCGGTCCCTCCGCAATCGGGACAATGTCGCCGACTTCCACGAGTTCGAGGACAACGTTTTCTTTCACCTTCAATCGTGCCGCCTCTTGTCTCGCACCACTACCGAACGAAAACGCAATGATGTAACCCACCGGCTTTTTCTCCTTGACGTTTTTCTCGTACAATTTTTTGTCTTCCCGCTTGATGGCGGAGAGAAATTTATCGACCACGTCACGCCCGATGTTATCACTCCGTTTGACTTGAATCGGAATGTTCTCTTTTTTGCCGTCGATACCGAAATCGCCGCGTTTTTTGGGATTCGGCACACCGGCAAATTGGTGAATGATCCAATCTTGAAACTCGAAAGCGTCTTCGTACCGCAACTTGTTGTAGTTGTATTTGTGGAATAGTACCGAGCAGGACTCGCTGAACATATCCGACTGTTTTTGCAGACGTAGTTCGGTAACTTTGACGGCAATGGCTGATTGGTCGATGCCGATGAATCGCCGCCCCAAGCGTTCTGCAACGGCAACAGTTGTACCGCCGCCCATGAAAGGGTCGAGAACGATGTCTCCTTCGTTGCTCGCACACTTGATGATACGTTCCAACAGGGCTTCCGGCTTCTGCGTCGGATAGCCGATACGCTCTTTGGAAGTGTTACCGACTCGGTCTATATCAATCCAAAGATTACCAAACATTGCCCCTTCGGCATCGGAAAGATACATTTTCATACCGTCTTTTCTCGGCTTGCCATTCTTTTGCAACTCGATTAACTCCTGTTCGTACAACTCTTCCAATTTCTCCTCGGTGAATCGCCAACTTCGATTTGAGCCGGGATGCACACCGCGCCATATAAATTGCCGAGCCTTACCGGGTGAAGTAAGATCGTCGCAACGATACAAGCCTTTGTCGTCTTCCTGTTTGTATCGGGACATTTGTTCGGGAGAATACCCGCCGCGTAACGGTTTGAATTTACATCTGCCTGACTTGGAGTAGAAATAAATCGAATCGGTATTGATCGCAAACCGCTGGGTCATATTGCTTTTCGCATTTGTCCGCCGCCAGATAATATGGTTCCGAAAGTTTCTTAATCCGAACACACGATCCAGTACGTCCACTCGAATATAGGCATCGGCGTGCCAATCGCAGTGCAAGAAGATACTCCCCGTTTTTTTGAGAACCCGGTGCATTGCTTCAACCCGCTCTTTGAGCCAAGCGATGTAATGGTCAATTCCCCCTTGCCAGCGGTCTTGAAAACTACGCATTTCCCCTTCATCTCCCCAGATAATTTCGTACTGGCGATTGCTGAAAAACGGCGGATCGAGATAAATTAAATCAATCGACTCGCTTTCTATCTTTTTCAGAATTTCCAGATTATCGCCCCAAATGATTTGATTCAGAGGCGAAAGCGGGGCGTTTGACATTGGTCCAGAGAATAAGCCGTTTCGATGGTCGATAATTCCAGTATAACAGATAAACGCATTTCAGTAAATTGCGGACTCCATAAAGAAGTTTGGAGTGGCAGACGTAAGCCAATCGGCTGTCCTGTTTTTTCTCCATACTCTTTTCTCTTTACTCATACGCATTGTTGATTTGCTGGACAAGCGGATACCGTACGATGTCGCTACGGTCAAGTCACAACATGCCGATTTCAAATTTTAAGTTGCGGCGGATTACTCAATAAACATAAAGATATTGCTCCCCGCTTTTTCTCGCCGCTCTATCGGTTACAATGGACGATACGATATGAAAGCGGACGACTATTATCAAACACTTGGCGTTTCCAAAACGGCTTCGCGGGAAGAAATTCAGAAAGCGTACCGGCAACTTGCCCGAAAATACCATCCTGATCTCAACCAGGATGATCCGAAAGGGGCAAAGGAAAAATTCCAAAAGGTGCAGGAAGCCTTTGACGTGCTGGGCAATCCCGAAAAACGCCAGATTTACGACCAGTTCGGTGTTCCGCCGGATCAAATGGGCTCCGGCGGCGGACAGGGACCGTTCCAATGGTCGTTCGGCGGCGGCGCGCCCGGTCGAAAAGCCAATTTTCAGTACGATAATCTGGACGAAATCTTGAAAATGTTCGGCGGCGGATTCGGCAGCGTGCCTCCCGAAGAGTTCATCAACGCCAGTCGCCAACCGAGTCGCGGAAGGGATGCCGAACAAGCGTTGACGATTCCTTTCACTTTGGCAATTACCGGCGGGAAAACCGATGTAACGCTTGACGGTGGGCGAACAGTTTCTGTTACGATTCCTCCCGGTATTATTGACGGTAAAAGAATCCGGCTACCGGGATTGGGGGAAATCGGTGCCCGCGGAGCAGGAAATCTGATGCTCACCATTCACGTCGCCGAACATCCGTGTTACAGTCGGCAAGGAAACAATTTGTACGTTGATGTTCCTATTTCGCTCAAAGAAGCGGTGTTCGGCGCAAAAATTGACGTTCCTACACCGAAAGGAAACGTAACTCTAACGATTCCACCCGGCGCAACGAGCGGAATGAAACTTCGGGTCAAGCAATGCGGAGTTGCCTCGCCGTCGGGAGGAGTGGGAGATTTGTTTGCAAAATTGCAGATTGCTTTGCCGCAAAAATGGTCGGACGCAGACAAGGCTCTTTTGGAAAAACTTCAAATTGAATCGGCAGAACCAACCCGAAGCAAACTGCATTGGGATTAGCGGTATTTCGCTTGAAAATAATATACCGCCATTTTACGAATGATTCAAACACAAAATCTTTGCGTTCCTTTGCGGTAAATTTTGAACCGCAGAGGACGCAAAGAGCGCAAAGCACGATTTCAAATCAAAACGGTAATTTGCCACCGTTTTTGATATAATTTTACGGCATAACCACCCGAAACGAGTTACGAACCGGCTGATGCGGATAATAGACTTGCGGTTTAATCACGACCCCGTTCGGATAGACCAGTTTGGGCATTCCAACTCGGCTGGGAACGACCTGTGGTACGAACACAGATACGACAGTTGACGGAGCGGCAAACGGAGCAGATGTGTACACCATCGGAACGGTTTTTACCGGAGTGCCTGGCACAACTTTGGTTCCGTTGAAAAAATAGACGAACGAAACGGGCACCGCAGATACAGCAGGCTGAGGTATTGCCAGTACCGGAGCAGGTGCGGGTTGTTTTTGCTCGACGGGTTGCGTTGCCGGTCGCGGAGCCTCCAATAACGGCGGAGTAATCGTGCGGGGACGAACGTCGAAAACATTCTGAGCAAAGGGAGCGGCAAATTCTGCTGACACTTCACGGGGTACGTCTTCCGTTGTCGGCATCAGCGGGGCAAGCAATGCTGCCTCTTCAGATAGAACCGATGATTCCTCGTGTCCGACGGGCAACATTTTTGCCAGAAAACCGCCCACCAGAATAAGTAATACCAAAACTGCGATATAAACTCTCATTTATGTTCTGCCTCCAAAGAAAAGCGTATCATGTGACGAGAAAAAGTCAAAAATTAGGCAAGGAACAAAACATCAAAACGTATCTTTTACTACCGGTTTTATCGATTGGAACGAATAGACCGGAACGACAGAGCCGCCGGTCGAAAAGGTTGTACAGTAACAATCTTTATGCACCCAAAATGCACCTTGACCCGTTTCGGCGATTTCTCTAACATGCCCCCATGCGTTGCCGATGTATTTTATTTTTTCTGCCGCTACTCGTGTTCGGGGGGTGTCTGCTCGATCCTGAATACTGCCGGTATCCCGATCTGTTCCATCCCGGTCATATTGACAACCAGCGGGAGCGTGCCGAGCAGTTTGATCCGTTTAGCCGATCTGATGTCGGTCCCAAAATTGTCGGCGACCGTCCCAGCGGTGCGTTGGATGCGACTCCGGCGGATCAGAAACTTTCTCCGCCAAAAATGTAGCGTGCTTTGCGGCTAAAACGCAAGCAAGCCGCCAACCTTTTTGTTCTGAATACGTTCGAGTCTTTTTCGGCATTGTTCCCAGTAGTCTGGTGAGAGTTCAAAGCCCATAAATTGCCGATTCAATTTTTTTGCCGCCACGACCGTTGTGCCGCTGCCGAGAAAAGGATCAAAAACCTTTTCTCCTTCGTTCGAGGAAACCGAGATAATCCGTTCGAGAATCGCTTCCGGCATTTGGCAACCGTGCCAACCTTCCCGCTCCTTGTAGGTGCCGCAAACGCGGGAAATGTGCCAGGTGTCCTTGTCGGCACCGAATTCCTGGGCGAGTTCCTGCGGGCGCAAAATCCAAGTGTCGTCGGGAAGCCGACCCTTCGGATTGGCACGCTTGTCGTTGTAAATGAGTTGCCGGGCACTCGGTACGCGAATGCTTTCGTCATTGAACGTAAACTTGTTCGGGTCTTTGACGAAATGAAACAGATGCACGTGCGACCGGGTGAATTTTTTCTTGCAGTTTACGCCGAAAGTGTAATACCAGACGACCCAACTTCGGCAGGTGAGACCGAGTTCGCGCGTCGCACAGACTTTCAATTCGGCGGCGAATTCATCGCCGATGGCAAGCCAAAAGGTGCCGTCCGGTTTTAAAATGCGGCACACTTCGCTCATCCATGTTTTCGACCAATGCAGATATTCGTTGTCCTCGAGTTTGTCGTGATAGGCATCGTAAGAATAACCGATGTTGAACGGCGGGTCGGTGAAGACGAGATCGACCGAACCGGCTTCCATTTGTTGCATACCGGCTACGCAGTCCTGATTGTAAACGTCGTTCCAGTTCATGCTTGTTAGTCAAACGTGAGCCGGAACTTGTGGTTCCGGGACAGGTACGTTGAATGGTATTGACAGCAGTGCATTGTAGTGTGCCTGAGGGATTTTTTCAATGGTCTTGTCCCATTCTTTTGGCTGTCCGATTACAAGTTTGAGGATAGAAAAAATAGGGAACGTCATTTCCTATTTTTGTCTCTATTCCGAACTTGCAATCGGTCTGCTCTTCACGGCTATTTCACTAAGTGTAGCCGTTCACGACTTTCCCACATTCTACCCTAAAATTGGTCTTCCGTTAACAGGCGGCAAAGAGTAATATTCTCTCATGGATTGGAAAGACAAACGTATCGCCGAACTCGAAGCACTGCTCAAAGCGGCACTCGCTGAAATCGCCGACCTCCGATCACAACTTGCAAAGAACTCCAGCACTTCCTCCAAGCCGCCCTCCTCCGATATCGTTAAACCTCCCAAACCAAAAGACAAAGAACGTCGCAAACGCAAAATCGGAGCCCAAAAAGGACACAAACAACACCTCCGACAACGCATCGCTCCCGAACTCGTCGACGAAATTGTCAAACTCGAACTCACAAACTGTCCCGATTGCGGACACAAACTCGATCTCGACAACATCGAACCGAAAACATCCCAGCAGATCGAA
>Ga0082212_10005341_pt1 | contig 17538 bp, 15 predicted proteins | sample TergutNt197P3_FD_71548 | JGI IMG/M metagenome (GOLD analysis project Ga0082212, IMG submission 71548) | Neocapritermes taracua P3 segment gut microbial communities from Petit-Saut dam, French Guiana - Nt197 P3 | ecosystem: Host-associated > Arthropoda: Insects > Digestive system > Gut ... | reverse complement strand
GCGTTTAATTCAGGATTACCATTCCCAATTTTCGCCTGAAGCCATCCAACACAGCCAAACCGAGCCTCGCGACTGTGCTACGCATACAGTGCAAATCGTTGATAAAAATTCAAAGCTAAGCATGATAATGCAGGGAAGAGATACCATACAAGTTAATTCATTTCATCATCAAGCCGTAAAAGAAGTTGCACCCGAATTTATCACAACAGCCATCTCACCTGATGGATTGATAGAAGCGATGGAGCATCCCGAATACCCCATATTCAGCGTACAATGGCACCCTGAACCTATGGCGGCAGGTGGCAATGATGAAATGTTGGCGTTGTTCCGTTACCATATTGACTGTGCCAAACGATTTGCGACGGCTAAAAAATTGCATAAAAAAATAATCACAATCGACTCGCATACCGATACGCCCATGCTTTTTCCCGGCGCGTTTGATTTGGGGAAGAAAGAAGGCGGAAAAGTGAATATTCCCTTAATGACGGAAGGGTATTTGGATGCAGTTTGTATGGTTGCTTATATCCCACAGGGAAAACGAGATGCTATTTTGTCGAAAAAGGCGACAGATTATGCCATCGAACGGTTATCTCAAGTAATCAGGCAGGGAAAGTTACATGTCCCGCGTATGGCTATTGCCCGTACTCCCGATGATTTGCAGCATTTAAAAAAAGCAGAGAAAAAGGCTGTTTTCTTGGGAATAGAAAACGGCTATGCCATTGGAAAGGGAATTGCCAATCTTCAATTATTTAAAGATTTAGGCGTTACCTATATAACATTGTGCCATAACGGAAATAATGATATTTGCGATTCGGCAGCTGACAAAACTGAATGGAATGGGTTGAGCCCTTTTGGTAAAAAAGTTGTGACGGAAATGAATCGGCTGGGGATAATGATAGATGTTTCGCATGCTTCGGAAAAGACATTTTATGATGTGCTGCAATATAGTCGGGTACCTGTTATCGCATCCCATTCGTCTGTTCGCGCACTGACTGATCACCGACGTAACCTTAGTGACAAACAGATTAAAGCGTTAGCTGCGGCAGGGGGTGTTATGCAGATTTGTCTGTATAAGGAATTTATCAATCAAGAACCTGAACAAGCATCGTTAAGTGATGTGATTCGTCATATTCGTTATGTAGTGGATTTGGTCGGGATAGACTATGTGGGAATCGGATCTGATTTTGATGGCGACGGCGAAGTGATCGGATGTCGTGCCGCCAATGAGTTGATTCAAATAACGATGCGTTTGTTGGATGCAGGTTATGATGACGAAAGTATCCGAAAAATATGGGGGGGAAATTTTTTGAGGGTCATGCAAACGGTACAAACTAATTGAAAATTGAAAATGAATACAAATTTTGATTCTTTGCGTCCTTTGCGAAAAAACTTTGCGACTTTGCGGTAGAAGGCTTCTGAAACAACCTCAGTTCATAATTGAGAAATAACTGAAAACTATATAAAAAATGAAAAAAATAATTTATTTACTGACAGGATGTTTGTTTTTGTCATGTTGTGGACAAAAGACAGTAACGAATAAAGGGACAACAATAACGCCCGAAACAGCAAGTAATACGTCTATCCCTGTTTTCAATCAGGATAGCGCCTACGCTTTTGTAGAACGGCAAGTCCGGTTTGGCCCTCGCGTTCCCAACTCGGAGGCTCACAAAGCCTGTGCCCGCTATCTTGCCTCCGAATTGGAACGGTTTGGCGCACAGGTGTATGTACAGGAAGCTGTTTTAACTGCCTACAATGGCGACCTGCTGCAGGCAAGCAATATTATTGGCGCTTTTAATCCCGAACAAACGAAACGTGTGATGCTCTTTGCGCATTGGGATTCGCGTCCGTATTCAGACCAGGACCCGGATACGGACAGTCATTATAAACCGATTGACGGAGCAGACGATGGCGCAAGTGGAGTAGGGGTGTTGCTTGAAATTGCACGACAGATAAGTTTGAATAACATCGACAAAGGGATAGATATTATCTTTTTTGATGCGGAAGATTATGGGCCGCCGGCATTCTTGCACGATTACAGTCAGGATCCTTGGGCGCTTGGCTCCCAATTTTGGGCAAAGAATCCGCATGTACCGAATTACAAGGCAGAGTATGGTATTCTGTTGGATATGGTCGGGAGTAAGAATGCCACATTTTATAAGGAATCCACATCTGTGCAATATGCAGCGCCGGTTGTGGAAAGGGTTTGGAATACTGCTCGGAATTTAGGATATGGCAAATTTTTTGTGAATGCTTCGGGAGGTTATATCACCGACGATCATCTATATGTAATCAAAGGGCGCGGAATACCCTGTATAGATATTATCTATTTAAATCCTTCTACGTCACATGGCTTTGGCGCTCATTGGCATACACAGCAAGACACGATGGATAATATCGATCGTGAAACACTGAAAGCAGTCGGGCAGACGCTACTTTATACAATTACGAATTAAAAATTACGAATCAGTGGTTATCGGTTAATATTCAATGATGAAAATCAATTATTGCTTCCCTTTGGAAAGCCAAACATTATATATTTTTTTACGCTAATGTAAAGTCAGTTATTCAATTATTCATAATTTATTTATGACAATTAACGAGATACAAAACAATATCATCGACGAATTTGATGTGTTTGATGATTGGATGGATAAATACGCTTTACTTATTGAAATGGGCAATGCGTTGCCGTCATTGGAAGATAAATACAAGACGGAGAGTAATTTAATTGCAGGATGCCAAAGCCGTGTCTGGCTGCACGCCGAATATACAGAGGGAAAAGTTTGCTTTCAGGCAGAAAGCGATGCGTTGATTGTGAAAGGAATCGTAGCCTTATTAATCAAAGCGCTATCAGCTCACACACCCCAAGAAATCTTAGAAGCCGACTTGTATTTTATTGAAAAAATTGGTTTGAAAGACCACTTGTCCCCTACCCGCTCCAACGGCTTAGTATCCCTCCTGAAACAAATGCGTATGTACGCATTAGCATTTCAGGCAAGCACGTAGCTATATAACAATTCAATACTATTTTTTCCTAATTAGTGAAAAATTAGGAAAAAATATTGTTGTTTTTCTACACTTCATCACTCTACCCATACAACCCATAAATTTGTATTCGTGAAGCCTTTTCCAAAATCAGCATACCGATATTGAGAAATGCACGGAAATTGAACAAACCGATTGTTGTTGTTTTGGTAGCGACATTAATGTCGGGAGCAAAAAGTACAATTTATTTACGGATTTTCTTCTTCCTCGTTATCAGCCTGTTTTGTTAATTCTTTAATGACCCTGTCAAAATCGCTTTCATACTGTAACATCTCTTTATGCCGGTATGCCTCAAATGCTTTGATTGCCTTTTCAACAGCTTGGACATGCGAAATGGTTCCGAGATTGTTGAGTAATGGACGATTTCCCGCTGATAATATTATGTCCAATCGTTCAATCCATTGTTGCATGTTCATTTGGTGTTGCTCAATAGCCTGTAATTCTGCAAAGTCAAGGTATTGAGACACTAATAAGTTGAGAATATGCAGTTCTTTTTCAGATAAATAGTTCTTAGCAATTTTGACATCATCCCGCGTAATATAATTCCCTTTGAAATTGGTCATGCCAACCATTGGTTTGTTGGCATCCACACGTTGATAAATAACTTCTGCTGCTGTATGCTGATGGGCTGCGAAGTGCATTTTGTTTTGTACAGTGGCGAAAAACAGGCGGGTGATATCGGCGTTTGGGTCGTAATCTATTGCTGTGGAGTAGATATCTGTTATTTGTTGATACAAATTGCGCTCGCTTGAGCGAATATCCCGAATTCGCTGAAGCAATTCACGAAAATACCGATTACCGTTTCCTTTAAGACGTTCATCGTCAAGAGTAAATCCCTTTTGAATGTATTCGTGCAACCGCTGCGTAGCCCATTGTCTGAACCGCGTTGCCACTTGTGATTTTACCCGATAGCCGATGGCGATAATCATATCTAAATTGTAATGTTCAATTTGTCGTTTTACCGACCGACTACCTTCTTGACGAACTAACAAGAAATACTTGTGAGTTGCTGCTTGGATTAATTCGCCTTCATTCAATATTCCGTTAATATGCAGGCTAATATTCTGTTGCGAAGTATCAAATAATACCGATATTTGCTGTTGGGTCAGCCAAACGTCTTGGTTGTCGAAACGGACGTTTACGTTGGTTACGCCGTTGTCGTCCTGATAAATCAAAAACTCGGAATCTTTTTTAACTAATTCGTTTTTCATTTGTTATCTGTTTTTACCATACTATTTCGTTCTCTACCTATTGTTACATCCCCACCGATTGCCGCAAAATACTCCTCAACCATAGCAAAATTGACGGCGGAATACGCTTTTGCCCGTGCTGAGGTCAAAATGTCCTTTATTTGACCATAGCGTTGATTTTCAATGTTTATTGGCAAATTGCTGTTTTTCATTGGTTCTATTTATTTTGTATGGCATGAATAATGTCAATTTTCAAACTTTCGTCAAAATCTTGACAATCAACTATATTTTGCATGATACGCAGTAACAGATTTTCATCAATGCGTGATGCTGCAATTTGGTAAACAATGGCTTCCATACGTTGCATAAATTGTGTGGCAGGCCAATAATGTTTGTTTTTATGCAGGAAATATACGCCGAGCGTTATAGCAATCCGTTTATTGCTGTCCATAAAAAAATGTCCCGTACAAAACCGAAAGACCAAATAGGAAAGTTTAGATACAAAATCAGGATAATATAGGTCATTTTGAATAAATTCCAGAATACTCTTTATGCCACCTTCATCGCGGATACCCGAAAAACCGCCACCACTTTTTTCTATTGTTTTTTGATAGACGTTCAATGCTTCTTCGTAAGTAATATATTGAATTTCACTCATTTTCTGCTTGTTTTAACCGTTTCAAAACATCTTGATTTGCTTCTAAGATTGTTTCAAAATCAATGGATTCGTTGCCAATAAAACGCTCGTATTCTTCGGGTGTGACCGCTTGCAAGTACTCGGCGATATTTCCATGATATGCGTCACGGAAACTTAAATCACGCGAAGCCATTTTTGTGCGTGCATCGTTAAGATGAGGCTGTTGAAAAGGATGCTCTGCAAATTTGGCTATAATATCATAAACCTCCTGCATTGTGAGTAATTGTTTGCCGTTTGCTTTAAATTTTTCCCGTATTTCGTAACCCACACCGTTTTCAAACGCAGCAATCATCAAAAGGACTTCTGAATACATTGTTGCACGAGTATTATCGTTTCTTTGTAATTTCAATATTTCGCGGTATTCTTTTGCATTTTCTCTAAAAACCGCTTTGTAAATATTATCTGTTATTTGAGCGTATTTCAATGTATGATGTCCGTCAACACATTCATTGATAGCCGAAGTAAGCGATTTGCGATAATTAATTTCGGCAATTGCACTCGGTAAGTAATTCACATCGCGGCGATTGATGTATTTTGTGCCACCGCCGGCGTGTTCGTGGATGGTAGCAATTACAATATCGAGTATCAGGCTGCGTACCTGTTTTGCTTTTTCACTTTCCGAAATCAGCATACCGATATTGAGAAATGCACGGAAATTGAATAAACCAATTATCGTTGTTTTGGTAGCGACATTAATGTCGGGAACAAAACGCAATTTCAATTCTTTCAACAATTTACCCTTACATAAAAAATAACCGTTGTGCTTTAATTCCTCTTCGTGACTCTGTAGATATCGCTCAATGGTACGCTCATCTACTTCGTAAAAATCTGCCACCATTTTTTTGGTAAAACAGTATTGACCGGCAAAAAACATCGCTTCTATATTCAATGTTTTTTGAATTGCCTCTATCGCAAAACGATTATTCAGGACGTTTTGCCGCTCTATGGTTGATATTGCTAAATTTGTAGTCATTGTTTATAACTGTGATTATTATTTCCCTTCTATTATTTTTATCTCCTCCTCCGTCAACTCATAAAACCAACCTGTGTAGCCTTTCGTGTGGATTGTTTGAAATCATTGTTAATATTATTTCTGATGTTATCGACCGCAAAGTTACTTTTTTTCGTAGTTTTTACAATAGAACAATAAATGACATAATGACAGAAATGTATGCATGGCATGTTTTTTGTTAAGTCTTTTACAGACTATTACACAATAATAAAGGCAGCTTGAAATAGTTGCGACTAAAAATTGACATACTATGGCAAAATTTACAAAAGGTCGCCTTGACCAAATTTGGGACAAAGGACAAACTGTTAGAGGAAGGAATCCTGATTTATATCGTAAAGATAGAGAAGGAAATGTAATGTATAAACATTCATATGGAAAATTGTCGGAAATGGCTTGGGAAGTTGACCATTCAAAACCTGTTTCAAAAGGTGGAACAGACCACTTAAACAATCTGCAACCGATGAACCCTTCTGCAAACAGAAGCAAAGGAGACAACTATTAAAAAATGGTGGAAGTTTGAGAAAACGAGCTTTTATTTTCTTGTAAAAACCGCCTGAATGTTGAGCGATGCACACCTAATTGCTTTGCAATTTTCACTTTCGGCGTTTTTTTGTTTAATAGTTTTATTATCTGCTCCTCTTTACCTGTTAGTTTAATAGTTTTTGATTTGGCACCACATGGCCTGCCTATATGGATACCTTCCGATTTCATACGGGCTAATGCTTCTTTTGTTCGTTGCGAAATCAGATTTCGTTCAATTTCGGCAGACAATCCAAAAGCAAATGCAAGTACTTTTGAACTGATATCATTACCCAAACGATAATTATCCTTGATCGTCCATACCTGCACTTCTTTTTCCATGCAAACATTAAGAATTGACATAATCATCAATAAATTACGCCCTAATCGCGATAATTCGGAACATATAAGAATGTCGCCTTTAAACAACATGCTCAATAATTTACCTAATTTTCGTTTATCTACTTCCTTTGTCCCCGAAATGGTTTCATCAATCCATTTCTCTACCTCAACGTTATTCCGCTTGCAAAATTCATTGATCTCGAAACGTTGATTTTCTACTGTTTGTCTGTCGGTGCTTACCCGAATGTATCCGTAAATCATATAATATTTATTTTTAGTCTAATATACTAAAAAAGCTCCATTTTACGGTCGGGTTTCTTAAAGCAGACCCAAAGGCAAGATACCAAGGATATACGTTCTATTTTAAGGAGGGCTTTTGTTGGTCTGATATAAATACTACTTTTCTTAAATGTAGAAAAAAACAAAAGAGTATAAACGATGTGAAAAGCATGAGTTTATATTCTTTAACAGATCTTACTCCTGAATTTTTTGTTATTTGTTTAATCAATTCGAGTTATATGAGTTTTTATGTTAATGATTTTGTTAATAATACACAGACCTTTCAAATAAATGACGCAAGGCAACTTCCAATTATAATACCAACAATAGAGCAATTAAATGAACTAGAAAAATTATTTGATTTAGCTATTCAAGTTAAAAAAGCTGGTGTTTTAAATCAAATATCTGAAAATAAAGCAGAAAATAGACTTTTTGAAATTCAAGATGTTTTAGATAAAAAGGTAAAGCTATTGTATGGATTTTAAATGCAATATAATTCGGTAATTGCCATATCTAATTCAGTTTGTATATTTTCTAACATATTATCTGTTTCTTTTTCTGAAATTAATTTTTTTGATTCATTTTGTCTAATTTTCATTGCTTTATCAAAAAGAAATTTAAATTTTTAAGTTTCTCTTCAGTTGGGACAAGTATAGGTATTAGCTTTGCATCCCCTGTCGTACAATGGGAAGTAGCATTGACAAAAGAATTTACATAATAAGCTATAAATCGAGAATTTATAATACAAATCATATAATATTCAGGAACACAATCTGTTACTGAAAAAAAACTCATGCTTTCTGTACTATGCACAGTTTGTTGTTTTTTGCGACATTTTATATGTGTTGTTAAGACATTAGACCAACAAAAGCCCTCCTTAAAATAGAACTGTGGATTTCTTACTACAGGCATACCTTCGCCTTTTTTCCCTGAATTTGCTTTAAGAAACCCGACGTTTTTTTGCGACCATGCAATTGCAAAAGGTGTTTCGAGATACCATCGATTTCCATCTTTATCTCCTTTATCATAAGGCACATAATATTTCTTTGTTTCGGAAATGCCGTTTTGTTTTTCATCTTCTGTTAGGGAATCCACATCTGCAATCTCATTGTCATCAATCAATCTGTAAATGTAACCCTGTCCGAAGATATCTCGTCCGTATTTTTCTTTTAGACTGTCAAATAAGTTTGCTATTTGAGTTTCGTTCAAGTTTTTCAGATATTCGGCAGCGTCAATGTAATGCTCAAGTTCGGGAATTCGTATCTTGTTTTCCTTAATGGCTGTTGTCAATTTTAGGGGTCGGGATTCAATAATATTCCTTGCCCATTTTGTGGATTTACGCACTGCTATATATTTGCCATTATTTGCTGTTGCCAAGCCTTGCCCTCCTTCTGTCAAACATCCCAACAATGCAATATCCCCTGGTCTAAGATTTTTACGGTATGCCTCCAGTTCTGCTTTGTTCTTTTCAATATTTTTGCTTGTAGAAATCTTATCCCACCATTTGTTATAAAGTTCCTTCACTTTTTGTCCGTACAATTCATGAATTTTCAGGTTTTCAGCAGTAGGTTTGAAAATTACAGAATTTTGAGTGTTTAAGTAAATTTTTTGTTCTATGGAAAAAACCAATGGTTGAGTCAGATTTTTGCTGCCGTCAAGAAATTTTATTTTGTTGGCCTTAGTCTTTTCATTAGCAACAGAGGTAATACAAGTATCTACCATTGCCGAAGAAAAAGGATTTGCAGTATCAAAAATGTAAAGAATACGTTTTGATAACAGTAAGTTACGAAGATTTTTCTTTGTTTGTGTAGTCCAAAAAGTCTTTGGAGTGATATATGTTATACTACCACTTATTGACAACAAAGGTATTCCTTTGAAAAAGAAATGATTGTATGTGTCATCTGCAAAGCCGAATATCTTCTCAAAAATTTTCTTTTCTGCTTGAGTTGTACCCTTTGTAGAAATATACGGCGGATTCCCTATCACGATATCAAATCCGCTGTTTTCGCGCCATACTTCGGAAAAGAACAGTTTGAAATCGAAGTCAATTTTGTAGCTGGCAAAACTTTCGGCCGAATCCAATAGTTCGCGTATCTTTTTATTGATCTCTAAACGTAATTCTTTTTTACGCTGCTCGTTATTCTCGGTAAAAAAAGTTTCTTTCAGGTTTTCCAGTTCTTTTTCTACACGGTAATCGCGCATGGCATTTTCGGGCATACCTATCAGCGAATTGCCGCATACAATTTTGTAGTCCAAGTTCGGCAGCGCTTCAATGTTTTCAAAATCCTCTTCATCAACCACCAGTGACAGCCACAGCCGCAAACGGGCAATGTCAATGGCGCTTGCGTCAATATCCACGCCGTAAATGGATTCCTGAATGTTGTGCCGCTTCACACGACAGGCATACTTTTCGGGGTTTCGGTCGTATTCTTCGGGACGCAATCCAATCTTTTTCAGTTTTTGAGATAAATAACTGTCGGATAAATGGCGGATAAGTGCCAGCTGTAATGATACCAGTTCGTTAAGCAGGCCTACGGGGAATGCTCCCGAACCGATTGCAGGGTCGCATATTTTGATATTGGTCAGCAATTTGTCGATTTGGTCAGCGTTTTGCCGAATGGTTTCGGGCAGTTTGTAAGTGTAGGTTTCAGTTTCGACGCCTTTGTCGGCAACCTGATTGTCATTTTCAATATAGAAGATGCCATTATGTACGAAGTCTTCAATTTCGGTTTTCGTAACGGGATGTGACTTGTATTCTGACTTGTCGCCGAACAGTCCGATAATTGCTTTATTTTCAAACAAATCGGCTTGCTTTGCGCCAAAATCTTCAGGAACGGTTTTAGAGTTCAGCGCATTGTAGAGATAATGAATCAAGCTTTCCTGACACATATAATGCACAATCTCGCGAGGCGTATAAAATGCGCCTTTGCTTTTGCGTTCGGTTATTTCCAACATGTTTTCAAAAACTTTTCCAAGCATTTCGGGGTCAATGGCCACTTCTTTTTCAAGCGGCTCATCTTCGCGTATGGTAAAGTTATAGCGGTCGAATACATCTAATATGCCTGTGCCGACGTCGCCTGTTTTGCCTGCTTTTTCGTTGTTGCGAAACAGTGTGTTGGGTAGATTGATTTCAAAGTTTTCCCAATCGTAATTGGCTTCAAACAGTCCGCCGTTCAGGAAAGGAATGCGGCACTCAAGTTTTGCATAATAATTGTCTTCACCGTGCTGACGCGCCAGGGCGTCGTAAAACAGAAAGCGCAAACAGGCGTTGAAAAAGTTTTTGCCGCCGCCGTCTGCTTTATCAAAAAGGGATTGAAGAAAGTCCTTCCGGCCTGTGCCCCATCGCACGTTTTGATGAACGCCTAACCAGCCTTTTTTTTGCAGGAAATAGAGAAAAACGATTTGTCCCAGCAGTTTTTTTGTAAAACGAGGAATATCTGTCCCTGCCCGTTCCAACACACTTTTCATACTTGTGTCGGTAGCCAAATACTCCGATACACGGAGGAACAATTCTTTGTACTGTCCGAAAAACTCGTCCGTAACGACCTCTATGCTGAATGCTTTTTCAATGTCTGCTATGGCGGGATTGTTGTAATCATTATGCAATAAAGGCAAAAGCTGGCGTTTGATGGTGTGCGATTTTTCGTCTTCGCCTACCAGAAACGAAAAGCGTTTGGCAGGGGTAAACTCTTTTTTCTGTTTGATTTTACCGTCAGCTACGGTGGTAAGATGTTCTAATTTGACAAACGAAAATCGCCAGTTTCGTCCGCCTTCTGTTTTGGCATAAAACGCAGCCAGGGCATAGTCTTTCTCAAATTTTTCGAGGTGGTCAATCACAAAATTTCGCAGACTTGCGCGCGCCCTGTCCAATTTGCTTTCGTCCTGTACTTCAATGGCAAGCACGTCCAAGGCGATGCCGTTGGGGTCAATATATTTGCCGATGCGGGTGTATTGAGCAATATGTGTCCGAAATGATTCTTTGATAAGATTACCTCTGTATTCCCGATATTTATTTTCGGACATATCAATATCATTCAGCAGATTCCCAACAAATTGAATAAAAGTTTGTTTGTCAAATGCTTTATCAAAGGTTTCTTCTATGATGGCTGTCGCTTTATTTTTATCCATGATTTATAAAATATTCCGATAAAATAACTTCCCGTTTCAGGTAACTTGGCGCTTTTCCCGCATTTTGTTCCATTTCCACAGGTTTGATATGTGTTCTTAACAGGTAGAGTACCTTCATTGGGTCGAGATGATTTTCTGCAAGCGCCAATTTTTCCAAGTCTTTTTTGATGACTTGAGCCGTCTTTTTGGCTATAACACCGCTTGCCAGCATCATTCGGACAGTACCCAAAAATGCTTCATCCGTTTCGGTAAACTTTTTGTAATTTTTAAAGGTAGCGTCTTTTAATATTTTTCCGATAAAGTCGGCATTTGATTTTCCGCCTTTTTGAGCGGGCAGTTCACTGTTTTCTATTGTGTCATGCCGGAATTGTGCCTTATTAAAATCCAGCATATCAAAATAATTGCAGGGAACGGGTTGACGGCGCTCGTCGGGCGCACATTCCATTTCATTCATTGCATCAAAAAAGTTGATTTCTTCGGATTTTTGTTCGCCGTAAAGATAGAATTTTTTCAAATTTCCGAAACGGAAAAACGTAATCATTTGGTTATCTATCTTTTTAGTTGTCATTCCCGAACGCGCCTGTTTCGGCAATTTTTTGATTTTGTCGAACAGTGCAGGGTCGGTATCGCGAATTGCCCGAATCATTGTCAGATATTTTAACTCGGAATTTTCGCCCTCTTCCTCGCCTGTATAGGTCGCTTTGCTGTTTAATGTCTGGAACAATTCCTGACTGCCGATAACTTCGCCGTCCGACAAATATTTGGCATCTTCGCCCATGATGAAATGAAACATTTGCAGCTTGTTGGTGATATTTGCTTCCAATCCGAGGTGAATATCCGCCTGCGTTGTCGGGAAAAAGTTAAAGATATGGATATTACTGTGTTCAGACCCCAAACGATTCACACGCCCAACCCGTTGCAGTACGCGTGTTGGATTCCAAGGTAAATCGTAATTAATCAACACATTAGAACGGTGCAGGTTGATTCCTTCCGCCAAAACATCGGTCGTAATAAGAATTGAAATATCATTGGAAATACGGTCGGCTTTGGGGTCGAAATTAGCTTGAATTACAGCTCTCGATGCCGTATGGTTGTGTTTTGTTTTACAATCCCCGAAACGTCCGCCGACACTTGAATAAAACATCACTTTTTGATGAAACCTGTTGAAAAGATGCTCGAACAGATAATCGCCTGTTTCCTTTGATTCCGTAAACAAAACCGTTTTCTTACCCGATAAGACTTTGTTGTTTTTCAATTCGTTGATTAGCTTGTCCAATTTCGGGTCTTCGTGTATAGGAAACCAGATCTCCCGTATTTTTTTCAAGGTTTGAATATCCTGTATCAACAATTCTTGATACTCGGGCTTGAAGTTGGAAGATTCGTACTTGTCGGCTTTATCCTCTTCAACCAAACATTCAAGGGTTTCAATATCGTCAGCGTCCAACAAGTCGAATACATTCACTTTCTTGCTGACATAGATCGTTCCCTTGTTGAACATATCCAAAAACCGCTCGTGCAAATCAACGAAACGGTCAATGCTTTTTTTGAAAGCGCAAAAACTACTCTCTAAACGCTTTACAAGCAGGCCTTTCATAAATCCGCCCAAGTTACGCTGCTGTTGGCGTTGAAATTCGGTCAGTTCGCCTGTGTAATAAAGCAAGGGTACATAACGCGTATAGTTGAAACGACGCAGCAATTCGACGGTTTGTTTAAAAACGTTTTCCAGCTGATTATCAAATTGATAAATCATTCTATCAGGGTCGGCTATTTCAGGAAAAACAATTCCCTGTTTTTGCAAATCGTCTTCGAAATAGTTGCGCACATCACTTCTTGTTCGCCGAATCATCACAAAACGAAGTATCTTGTCGCGTATTTCTTCCGATACAGCCTTAATCGCTTTTGTATATGTATCGTTGGCGCTTTCAGATTCGGATAAGTCGCTTTTGGCATTTTTCAATGTCTTTTTAAGCCTGTTGAAAAACTTTTCCAAATCGGGAATACCCGGAATGGTGGAGGCTTTGGGTTGTTGGAATAATTTTAACTGTGTAAAAATATCATCTATGGTGTTATTTAGCGGCGTAGCCGTTACTAAAATCACTTTTTTCCCTCTGCAAATATCCAGCAAATCTGCATACGCCTGCGTGTTTTCGTTACGAAAACGATGCGCTTCATCTACAACTACATATTTATATTTGGAAATATCCCGTCGCAAAATATGTTCCAATTTTCCCAACGACTGAACTTCAAAACTTCTTACGCCGAAATCACGGAGCGATTCATTCCAGTTATCCAGCAAAACGGGCGGACAGACTACCAAAATTCGTCCCAGCAACTGCTGCAACAACAAAGCCGTAATAAACGTTTTGCCAAGACCAACCACGTCAGATAAAAATACGCCATTGTAGACGTCCAGTATCTTCCTTGCATTGGTGGCTGCCTGCGTCTGATATCTCAGTTCCATAAATCCTTTGGGCAAAAACGGCTCGAAATTATCCTCAAGATTAATATCTTCCTCCAAATATTCATAGACGCATTTGAGATACAGTTCGTAAGGGGTTATCGTGTCGTTCAGCCACGTTTTATGAATAATCGTATCCGTAAAATCTTTGGAAACATCCACCGCATCTTTCCACAGCGCTTCAAATTGAGCTAAAGCAAAATCAACGTCGGAACGGTCTTTCAATTCTACATTAAATTCACGTTGAGCCACCAAACCCGATTCCGAAAAATTGCTCGACCCTGTAATGACAGAGCCGAATTGAATGTGATTGATATGATTGTTATATCGGTTGATATAGACTTTTGCATGAATGTTTTGGGAAGGATATACTTTGATTTCCAACTTGTCGGACTTCAGCAGGTCAATAAACTTCATGATTCCCGACTGCACCTGTGCGTTGTTTTCCGTGACGGATTCGATTTCGCTGATTACATTTCTCTCATATTGAAGTTTTGTGTTTTTATCGGATTCAAAGTCAATCAAACCCTGTTCCCGATGATATTGAATGGCGTCGTATGTTGTTATATCTATATTTAAACCAACAAGTATGCGTGTTTTTTCAATGTTTTCAAATGAATCGCATAACTGATGAAATCCGCTAATACGAAAATAACCCACTAAAATGTCAAAATATTGAGCGTCTTTGAGCGTAGCCTTAAAACGGTCTAACAGCGTTAAGCCCTCATCATTTGTGAAGAATTTTGTATCAGTCGTTATATTCATTTTTAGATTTTTTATTAATTTTTCTCGCAAATCACAACATATTCCCACAACATTGTATTTACGGTCTTTCCTGCTTTATTTGTAGGAGAATTTTTACTTGGCATTGATTTATTGCTTAACGCACGCTCGTAGGTTACAAGGTGTTTAAAACCATTTTTTTCAAATTTTTCAGCAATGAATTGGTCGGTCGGCAACTGTACATTTTTTACAGTTCTGTTTCCAACGACATAAATTGATTTTCCGCCTTTGCGAATGCTTTTTGCAACCTGTTGAATGGAATTGTCCAAATCGTTGTAAAAAGCCGAAACCTCCAACGCCCGCTTATTATCAACCAGGTTGATTTGTGAAATATAATCGGCAATAATTCCATTTTGAATGTTTTGCTTTGGTTTTCCACCTCCCATTAACATTCCGTCAATTTTTCGGGCATAATCAATTCCAAGCCATTCGTTTGAAAGTGTTGAGAATTGTCCGTAAGCAACAGTTGTACGACTGTCGCCATAAGGCGGGCTTGTTAAAACAACATCAAAATATTCATTTTTTGGTTGAAAGGTTGAATACTGCACACTTACACTCACTTTATCATCTAATTTTGGAAAATAAAAATTGCTGTATAGAAATATTGTATCTTCCAATTTTTTCAAATAAACACCTGCAACGTCGGGATTAAAATGCAATAAATCTTCGGACTTCATACGGAACAACTTAAATTCATTATTGCGAGTATAGGAACATTCACGCACGGTTTCCGAAAACGGAATTAAAAAGAAACGGCGAATGTCTTCATCTTGAACTTTTTCTACAAAATGCTTTATAACAGTCAAATTGTCAATGACTTCTTTTGAAAACCAAAAATCAATATTTGTAATTTTAGGTCTTTTCAGCATTTCAGCATTTTTTTCGTCTTTCAAAAATTCGTAAATGTTATTCCTTAATTCTCTTTTTGTCTCTATGATTTTATTTACCGATACTTTCGTAAATCTTACCTTTGAAATCAAGACTGCCAAAGGGTTAATATCAAAACCGCACATCTCGGTCATACCACACTCCAAACCGCATGCAAATGAAGAACCCGAACCGCAATAAGGGTCTAGAAGTTTTCCACTCTTTATATCCAATTCTTTGAAAAGTTCAATGCCGATTTGCGGTAACATAGTCGCAGGATACTTATGCAAGTTTGGGTAAATGCTTGCGTATGACTGACCGATAAAATCGTATTTTTTATTCCGAACAACTTGATACATAGTTATAAATTTTCGTTTATATAATTGGGTAAAGTGGACATTCTCGCAATAAAATCAGCATCTATATTCTTGGCAATAAATGATTTGTCGAAAAACTTGAACATCCCTCTGTGTTGCGGGTTGTTAATTTCGTCATAGAAATTGACTGTTGCAAAGCCGACTAACGGTATTATTTCGGGGTTGTAACCAATGTTGTATTTGTCCTTTATTGGATTGTCGGAACTGGCAATTTCCATTAAAAGTTTCCATTTGTAAGTTTGTCCCGCCCGCTCTCTCAATGAGGTTTTGAGCGACAAAATCAAACATTTTTTCAAAGTATCATCTTCATTCAAAGAGTAAACAACAAGGTCGCAGTCAGGCTTTTGAGTTTCGCCGTCAACATTTATAATCGAAACTTGTTTGAATGACGGGACTTTTGAAATCTGGCTTGTGATAAAAATATCTTCACGAATGTTGCCAAATTCTTTGTTTTTCAAGAAAATATAAATCAATACCGAAGAAAAAGAATTACCTGCAATAGACTTCAAGGCTTGTTTTTCGTCTTTGATTTCGCCTTTTTCTTTGCGGTCTGCTAAATATTCATCAACAAAAGATCTTGCCTCGTTAAGAATACGAAAAATTTCGTCAAAAACAGCCAAACAGGCAATTTTCCGGTTTTTGCTTGCGTGATTTTCAACAAATTTTTCCACCAAAGCAATCGTTTTCTGCATATACAGATTTGCCTTGATACTCTCTAAAACCTTATTTTCTTCTTTATTGAGCATATTGTTGCACAGTTTATGCCTTAAATTCTATTCGCAAAGTTACAACTTTTTTCTGATTATTCCGTTTAGTACTTTTTTGCCGCTCGCACTTCTGCTAAACTTGCTGCTAACTGATGAAATCCTCTAATACGAAAATATCCCACTAAATGAAATACATTATTTGATAATAATTTCACTACAACTTCATTCTTATTCAATCGGCAGTTTTCTTTTTAAATCCGGAAGCAGCCAGGCAATAAGCCCCAGCAAAGGCATATAAGCGCATAAGTGATAAACTGATTCGATGCCTTGCGCATCGGCCATTTTTCCGAGTATGGCCGAGGCTATACCGGCAATACCGAAAGCAAAGCCGTAGAACAGACCGGAAATAAGGCCTAACTTGCCGGGAAGCAGTTCATGGGCATAGACGATAATGGCGGGAAAAGCCGACGACAGGACGAAGCCGGTACAAAAACTCAGAATAACCGTCCACAACAATCCGACGTGGGGCATCAGTAAAGCAAAAGGCGAAGCGCCAAGAATGGATATCCAGATGACATATTTGCGCCCGATCTTGTCGCTTACAGGACCGCCTACCATCGTCCCGATGGCTGTAGCGCTCAAAAACACAAACAATAATATCTGTGAATACTGTATCGTCACATCAAATTTTTCAATCAGATAAAACGTATAATAACTGTACAAACTTGTCATATAAACATACTTGGAAAATATTAACACTAGCAGGATGACAATCGTAAATACGATTTTTCCAATTGGAAACGACGTTTGTCGACCCTCATTTTGCTCCCTGCCTTTTTGGGCAATCAGCTGCAATGTTCTTCGGTACCATTTGCATACGGGTATGGCCACGACACAGGCTGCCAGCGACAGGACAGAAAAGCCGGCCATATATTGACGCCCGAATGGCGAAACGAAAAATGCAACCAACAGGGGACCAAGCGATCCGCCCAAATTGCCCCCAACCTGAAAAAGCGATTGTGCCATTCCCCGTCTGCCGCCCGACGCCATCGAAGTCAGTTTGGCTGCTTCGGGATGAATGACCGACGAACCGCTTCCAACTAAAAAGACAGCCATGTAAACCATCCGGATGTC
>Ga0082212_10005340_pt1 | contig 17539 bp, 19 predicted proteins | sample TergutNt197P3_FD_71548 | JGI IMG/M metagenome (GOLD analysis project Ga0082212, IMG submission 71548) | Neocapritermes taracua P3 segment gut microbial communities from Petit-Saut dam, French Guiana - Nt197 P3 | ecosystem: Host-associated > Arthropoda: Insects > Digestive system > Gut ... | reverse complement strand
TTTCCAAGCAACTCATAGAATTACAAAAGAAGGGCGTTTTTTGATTGTCAATACTTCGCCAATAATTATTCCACGTGTAAGCCGCTCACATTCAAGCAAACGCTATGGTATTCCTTTTGATTTGCACCCCTATTTAGTAAAAAACGGTTGGGAATTTATTGATGATATTGTTTGGCTGAAACCCGAGGCAAGTGTTAAAAATCGCGTTGGTGGTTTTATGCAGCACCGTAAACCGCTGGGCTATAAACCAAATTCCATAACCGAATATTTAATGGTTTATCGCAAATCTACCGAAAAGCTATTAGATTGGAATATACGAAGCTACGACAACAAAACAGTTGAGGAAAGCAAAGTTTCAGACGGTTACGAAACCACTAACGTTTGGAAAATTGACCCTTGTTTTGACAAAGTACATTCGGCAATTTTCCCTGTTGAATTGTGCAAAAGAGTCATTCAATATTATTCATACAAAGGCGACTTGGTTTTCGATCCGTTTGGCGGCAGTGGCACAATGGGTAGAACCGCCAAAGCATTAGACCGCTCATTTTTCCTAACTGAACAAGAACCAAAATACTTTGAATATATGAAGTCAAAACAAAAAGACAGTCAATTATTTAAAGAACACAGAACCCGATTTTTAACATTAGAGCAATTTAAGGAGGTGGCCAAATGACACTCACAGACCAAATAGTAAAAAATATAATCACACGAGTAATCAAAACGCAAGATTACCGTATTGAAATTGTCAATCTTTTAAATGCTGAATTTTTACAATTTGCAGTAGATTTCTTTAAGAAAATTGCTTATGCAAAGTTGGATTCCAAAGAAATTACGATTGAATGGTACAAAAAAGCATTTATGGACGAAACTTTACCGTCAGACTATATTGCCATAAATTCAGGGCTTAATATAAAGACAATCAGTAATATGTACAGAACGTCAAAAAAAACAATTGTAATTGAAGCTGCAAACGAACATTTTGAGTCGCTTTACAATAGTATTCAATCGCTTGTTGAAATGGAAAAAGAAATCGATTTAACATTGACAATCAAGATGAAAGGTGTTTCTGTTGATTTGAATGTATCTGAGAGTTTGATTGTTATCAATACTTTAGCAGTAAAACGTGCTGCTTTGCGTGGCGGTTTATGGAGTACAGCAGGCAAAAGTGTTGAAAAATATCTAATGCTGACTTTATGTAAATTATATCAAGTTCCTGAAAGTAATTACGATGCCTCGCATTTCGTAAAAGACAAAGGTAAAAAAGTTGATAGAGAAATTGACTTCTATTTGCTGAATAACGGCAAAGAGTATTTGTGCGAAGTCAAACTTATGGGTAAAGGAAATCCCGAAAGTGCAGACGCAATCATTGCTCGTGACACAAATGTGTTTGTTGCCGATACGCTTTCAACGCAAAACAAAAATCAATGCGACCAACTCGGCGTAAATTGGGTGGCGTTGAGAGATAAAGACGGGTACAAACGTTTTAAATTGGCATTGGACAAGTTGGGTATTCCCCACACAGACTATAATGGCAACTTGGACATTGACTTGTCAAAAATTTTAGACAAAATTGTTTAATTCATTGAATAGAGAATGATAAAGAACGTACGCACAACAAATATGGTTTTGCGAGATGGCGGCGGAAGTGATTACACAAAGGGACGATGAATATGGTTTGTTTTATCGAATGATGTTTTTTTTGAAGAATTAGTTTTGTAACTAAAAAATAGTTACCTTTGCGAAAATTTTAATGATAGACATTTTGGATTTTCTGAAAAGAATTAAGGTAATTAATGATGAAATAAATAATTAAGAAAATGGATAATGTACTAAAATACAATGATTTTATTGCTTCTGTAAAGTACAGTGAAGCAGATGAAGCATTTATCGGGAGAATAGAGGGTATTAACTCAATTGTTTCGTTTGAAGGTCAAAGTGTGAAAGAATTGAAATTGGCTTTTCAGCAAGCAACAGAAAGTTATATGGATTTTTGTCGCCGAAAAGGAATTTTTGAACCCCAAAAATCATATTCAGGCTTGTTTAATGTTAGAATTGATGCTGATTTACACCGCAGGGCAGCTATAAAGGCAAAAACGCAAGGACACACACTTAACGCTTTTGTAAAAAAAGCAATTGAACGTGATTTGGAACTTGCTTATTAAAATCATTAATTGAGTAATCCGTTGAATGAGAGAATGGAGCCGATTTTGCTCCGGAATATTTGTATGAAATAAGTTCCTAATGTAAAAAAAGAAATGAAAAAGTTTACAAGTAGCGCGTTGGCGCTTGTGTGCATGATTATGCTGTCGGGATGCGACATAACCAAAGTTTTGCAAAGCGCTTATAATATGACGAATTGCAACTACAATTACAAGTCGATTACAAATTTGAAGGTTGCAAATATGAATCTTTCCAATGGTATTTCTATTTTACAAGCGCCCCAAATACTTGCTATCCTGAGCGGGTCGGCTTCTTCCATCCCCCTTGACTTTACTTTGAACTTAGACATTCACAATCCCAATGCTACACAGGCTGCTTTTCAGGCGTTGCAATATATTATTCAGATCGATGATGTGGAATTTACAAACGGCCATCTGACACAGCCATTTAATGTAGCGGCGGGCGAGACACAACAGTTACCGATACAAATCGGGTTTGACATAGCAACCTTAATATCTAACAATTCCACATCGGCCATCCTTAATATTGTGAAGAATTTTATCGGGCTGGGAAATGAAAAATCGAATGTGACGGTACAATTAAAACCGACATTCAATATGGGAGGCTCTCATATTACTTCGCCGGTTTTTATCCCGGTCAGTTTTTCATTCGGCGGTAAATCGGATTGATTGTTAATAAAAATTTAATAGGCTGATTATCAGCACCCATTTATTTTTCTTTATTTTTTTAAGTTTTTTTAACTAAAAAAATTTGGAGGGAATGTTGCGCATTTCAAAAATGTATCTACCTTTGCGGTGTACTAATTAACTAATACATTAAATTTGTAAAGATATGATTACATTAGAGAACGTAAATTTCGCTTACAAGCGCAACAAACCGGTACTGGAAGAGTTGAATATTGGACTTGCTCCGGGACACATTTACGGTTTGTTAGGAAAAAATGGAGAAGGAAAAACAACCTTGTTGGATATCCTGATCGGTCAACTGTTTCCCCTTAGCGGGACGTGCACGGTTTTGGGGGCAAACCCATCGGAACGCAACGTGAATTTTTTGCAACAAATCTTTTTGTTGCCGGAAGTATTAAACTTTCCCGATGTGAATGTGGCTGAATACAGAAAAATGTATGCCCCTTTTTATCCCACTTTTCGGGAGGATTTGTGGAATACATGTGTGACCGAATTTGAAATTGAAACCGGAGACAGGTTACAAAAAATGTCGATGGGGCAAAAGAAAAAAGCGGCTATTGCGATGGCGCTTTCCGTACAAACACCTGTTCTTTTGATGGACGAGCCAACCAATGCGCTGGATATTCCTTCGAAGGCTGTTTTCCGGAAATTAGTGGCTTCGTGTATCGGAGATGAGCAGACGATCATCATTTCGACACATCAGGTTCGCGACCTTGAAAGCCTGATAGACGCTGTGCTTATCCTTGAGAATCACCGGATATTGCTAAACAGTGGATTGGACGATGTAAGCGAAAAATTATTTTTCCGCCTCGTCGGACAGGACGAAAAAGTTTTGTATGCCGAACCTTCGTCGGCAGGGCTGATGGGCGTAGGCGAAAATAAGGATCATGAGCATACGGATGTATTTCTGGAATTATTGTTTCAGGCCGTAACTCAGCATCCGGATGAGATAAAGAGAATTTTTAACAATTAAAAACGATTAGTCATGAAAAAGAATTTTAGTTTTCACAGAATCGGCTTGATGCTGAAAACAGATTGGATTGAATATAAAAAATCATTCCTGCTATTTGCCGGATTGTTGTTGGCAGTCAACTTGTTTATATTTTTGATCGACAGAAATGGATTTCAGATATTTGTATTTTCGGCAACCATGTTTGGCACGCTCATGTTTTTTTACACCTTTACAGGATGGAAAGTGCATCGTTCGAAAAACAGGTTTCTGACGCTTCCTGCAAATACGGTTGAGAAATTTGTTGAATTACTGATTGTAGGGATTATCTTCTTTGGTGTATGTAAACTGATCCATCTGACGGTTTTAGGATGTTCGCACCTGTTTATGGATACCCAAATCTGGTTTATGAACGATTTACCCGTCGATGCGATTGCAAGAGCAGACTTTTTTTCGCAAATAAGTATGGCAGTAATTATGCTTTTATTTATCAGTACGTATTTTTTGGTGTCTTGTCTTACCTTCAGGAAATATCCGCTTCCGCTTGGCGCATTAATCCTGATTCTTTACGGGATTGTATGCGTATATACGGTATATTTTTTCGTCAAAATCGAAAATTTCAATACAATTAATATGAGCGACGGATTTTTCCGCTCCAATGCAATGATAGAAACCATTTTGTTTCTGAATACCTACATCGGCTGGGGATTGGGTATCGCAACGGTTGTGTTATTGTACGTTTCATTTCTCAAACTTAAAGAAAAGCAAATACGATGAACTACAATACAAATCAATCCATATTTATCCAGATAGCCGACAGGATAAGCGACCGTGTGCTGAGCGGCGATTATAAAGCCGACGAGCGCATCCCTTCGGTAAGGGAACTGGCTGTGGAGATGGAGGTAAACCCCAATACGGTGATGCGTTCGTTCGAGCGTTTGCAGAATTATAACATCATTTACAACAAGAGGGGAATCGGCTATTTTATTTCCATCGAAGCCAATGATAAAATCAGACAGATGCGCCAAAGCCAGTTTGTGGAAGAAGTGCTGCCTACTGTTTTCAGGGAGATGCAACTTTTGTGCATCGGAATCGAAGAGTTAAACAATGCGTATGAAATATATAATAAAAAACAATCATGAAAAAGAGTAATATTATTTTAATCAGTTTGCTGGTAGCGCTTTATATTATACCGGCTTTTGTGTGGGGATTCAATAAAATAAACGCCGGAGGCGACTATATCACCGGATTCGGAAATGATATCCGGATAGTAAAAATTGAAAACAATGCCTTGAAAAAAGAAAATATTGTGGTCAATACCAAACGGGCGGCCGGTCCGTCTCAAAAAAGTCTGAATAAGTACGTTCAACTACCGTATCTGTATTACATGGGAAACAGGAAATTTGTCCCTGAAATAAAAAAGGAAGATGATATGCTTGTCGTAGGGCAAGCAACCAATGCACCTGCCGACGCTAATCTGAAGCTACATATCCGCATCAACGACATTACAGAAATAACGCTCAACGGTGAAACGGTTTGGCGAAAATAAAGTAAAACATGTGTTTTTTTAATTCGCAAAATAAGAGGGCGTTGGCGTTAGCCGGACGGTATGGACGCAAGTCGGATATCGTAGAAATAGCGCGGGATATTATCGAGGAACAAAAACAATCAGTTACCGGTTATAGTGGTTCAGGAATTGAAGGTGCGGTCGAAGCAGCAGCAGGGGATACGGATTTTCCATCACAAATCACGCATCACGCATTACAAAATGAAGTGGAATTTCCTGTACAAAAGGCTTTTTTATATCCGGAATGTTGGATTGTTACTTCCAATCCGGCGCTGCAACAGGCGAAGTGGGGGTTAATTCCGTTTTGGGTACGTGAAATTGAAAAAGCAGAAAGCATCCGGAAAATGACGGCTAACGCCCGATCCGAAACAGTGTTGACGATGCCGTCATTCCGCGATGCGATCAGAAAACGGCGTTGTTTGATTCCCTCTACCGGTTTCTATGAATACCACCATCAGGGGAAAGAAGCGATACCTTACCGGATTTTTGTGCGGGATACAGAGGTGTTTTCGTTGGCAGGGGTATGGGATGCGTGGCGGCATCCGGAGACGAAAGAACTTATTAAGACGTTTTCGGTGTTAACAGTGCCGGCCAATGAACTGTGCGCCTTTATTCATAACGGGGGGCGTAATCAGGGAAGGATGCCGGCCATCATTCCGATCGGGGATGAAGACAGGTGGTTGTCGGCCGAAATGCGAGAAGATGAGATGATGGGGATGCTGAGGGCGTACGATAATTCGCAAATGGAAAGCTGTGTGATGGACAGGGATTATTTGCGGAGGGCATGATCGGAACCGTATTTCATCCACATTTCATTATGAGCGCGATCGCTTTTTCCATATCTTCCGGTGTATCAATGCCTGAAGTTTCCTGTTCGGAAATCTCTACTTTGATCCTGAAACCGTTTTCCAACCAGCGCAGTTGTTCGAGATTTTCGGCCAACTCCAACGGCGACTGCGGCAAAGCGACAATTTCTTTTAAGATATCCGCCTTGTAGGCATACAATCCGATATGTTTATAAAATATGTGGGATTCAGGCCATTGCGTTTGTGCCTTGTCGCGGAGAAAAGGAATAACGGAGCGGCTGAAATAAAGCGCTTCGTTAAGTCGGTTGATGACGACTTTTGGTGAATTGGGGTTAAGCAGTTCTTTTTCATAATTGCAGGAAGCGCCAAAAGCCTTAACTAATGTTGCGATTTGCGTATCGGTAGTTTTCAAAAAACAACTTTTTAACAATTCGATTTGTTCCGGTTGGATAAAAGGCTCATCGCCCTGAATATTGATTACTACATCGTAGTCGCCGTTGATTGCACAAAAGGCCTCATAACAGCGGTCTGTCCCGCTGCGATGATTTGCGGATGTCATGACTACATTGCCGCCAAAAGCTTTTACAGCCTTTTCGATACGTACATCGTCGGTCGCCACAAAGACAACGTCGACAGTATGTTGAACCTGTTCGTACACACGTTGTATCATGGGCTTACCCAGCATGTCGGCCAATGGTTTTCCCGGAAAACGGGTTGAGGCATAGCGGGCGGGTATTATTCCTAAGAAATTCATTTGAGTTACGGATTAAAGCACAAAAATAATCATTTTTTGGCGCAAGTATGCAACTTGTGCCAAAAACGACATTTTATCCCCCTTCGGAGGGGGCAGGGGGAGGTCACAAATATATCCCTCTTCAGAGGGTGCAGGGGGAGGTCACAATTCCTCATTATTGATCACCTCATTCAGATTATTGATCATTGTATCGAGCAGGCGTTCTTCGGGGAGGATCAGATTAAAGTTATTCCAAAAGTTTTCGTCGTAGGCGTGTTTGGTTTCCGCAAAAATATGGTCGGGCGACAGCCGTTCGGATCGCTGAAAAGGTTTTACATGATCGGTATCTATTTTGCATGTGACCATCTCAAACCAGAAATGCAGCGGGTTGCTGAACAGGTGATTTTTCTTCCTTACTTTAAAGACAATATCGCCCCGGATATGGTTAATATAATACATCCCGTCTGTTGCAGGTTTGTACGAAACCATGTATTTGGCTTCCTGAAGCGTGAGATTGATGTTGTGCGCTTTTTTCGCAATGAAATAATTGGTGGCTTTATCAACAAGTTGCGGATTCATTTCAAACCGTATTTCGACCAATGCCTTGCTTTCGGCTTCAACATACAGATCGCCGGCATACAAAGGTTCTTTTACAGCCGGCTTTTGTTTGAAATTTACGATGTGAACAGGCCGGTTATCAATCGTAGTTATATGATTAAATGTATAGGTATAGAGGTTATTGTTTGCCGGGTCAATGAAATCGGGCAATTCTTTGATAATATCGAGGACTAAACAGGAGTTTATTCCCGATTTCATGCGCGGGAAAATCGTATCGTTCATTTGCTGGTTGACAATTCGGCGTTTTTTTATCAGTTTGACCTGATCGTGACCGGAATTTTCCCTGCTTCCGCTTTTGTAAATCTGTAAAACCGCTTCGGTTATGTCAATATTGCGTTGCCGAAATTCGATTCCCTCGCGGTAAAAACTTGTCAGACAGGCCGGTGTAAGCGAGTAGTTTTGTTCTTTATAGTTGAGTATATCTTTCAAAATCTGTTGAGGGTCGACAAAATTTACCGTGATTTCCTGCAACGTAATGGTATGGGGTTTCAGAAAAAAATCAATCAAATGCCCGGCCAGCAATGTGTATTCAGTCTCTAAGGTTTCATAACCGATATGAGATATTTTGATGGTGGACGCATCTACGGGATCGTGAATGATTATTTGAAATTCGCCGTTCAGATTCGAAACACTTCCTATCGTTGTGCCTGTGATGCCGACATTCACATACGGAATGGGTTCAAGTGTTTCACTGTCGTAGATTGATCCGCGCAGGATGATGGATGCGATACTGTCTTTTTGATTGGTCGGACGATCTGTTTGATCGGCTGATAACCTGAGCAGGATATGGTTTCCCAGCACATCCATTTGTAACCGGTTGTTGCCGGTAATGGCAAAGATGGCATCTCTCAATGTATATTCGCCTTTCCTGACAGTTATTTTTTTATCATTTTCGATGATATCGCTGTCATAGATAAACGAATAACCGGCCTGCACGGATATTTCTTTGAGCAGCAGGTAAATGGTGCTTTTTCCGTTGGATAGTTTGATTTTTTTTGAGAACACATCATCTCTGTCATCGGCATGTACATGTATTGCCATGAAAGCAAGGATTATACAGATGAGGTGACGGGATGACAGGAGTAGATGAGAACTAAGACCTCCCCCTGCCCCCTCCGAAGGGGGATAAGAGAGACCTTCTCCTGACTCCTCTGAAGGGGGATAAGAGAGACCTCCCCCTGCTCCCTCTGAAGGGGGATAAGAGAGACCTTTTCCTGCCCCCTCCGAAGGGGGATAATGGTATTGAGAAATGTTTTTTTGCAATTTATTGTGTAATGATAATTTTATTTTGTTGTTGAGAATAATGTAAGTTTAATGCCAAACAAATTAAGTGAGCAATCTCTTGGGACGTTTCGCCTGAGTAATCAAAATTAAGTCGTCTGTTTTCCTGTTCTGCGGCAACTTCTATCGGGATTTGGTTGGCATTATCGTTGATTATCCGCACAATATCAGCCAGCCGCTCATCTTTGAAACACAACTTTTCAAAGTAGTTATTAAACTGATGTATACCGGTTTTTGATAATTGCAGAGAGCCGGAAGCCAATGATGCCGTTTCGCCGGCCTGTACATGGATAGTCTGACGGGTATGCTTTAGTGTGACTTTGACTTCGCCATTTCTGACAGACAAGTGAAAAGATGATTTATCACTGCTTTGTACCTCAAAGAATGTACCGAGCACTTCTATTTCTGCCACCTCTGTATCTATTACAAAAGGGCGTTCCTGTTGTTTGCTGATTTCAAAAAAGGCGTTACCTGTTAATGTGACGGCTCGTTTATCCTCCTGAAAATGTGCGGGATAATAGATAATTGCCTGTGCTGACAGATACACGACAGAGCCATCTTCGAGTGTTGTAACCAACGTGGGTGCATTCGTTTCGTTTTGTAGAACCAACAATTCGCTTTTCGAAGTGTTCGTAGTTTGTTTTAAAAATAAAACAGTCAGCAGGCATACACACAGTATCGCTATGCTTGCCGCCCATCTGAATCCGGTCGACTTAAACAAAATGCGTTTGAATGATATTTCTTTCCGGGGGAGCAGATTGTCCTGTTCTAATCTGATATACAGGCGCTCCCATGCAAGGTCTGTTGTATTATCCTGTTTCGTTTTAATGATCATAATTTTTATTTGTAAATATTATCAACTTCTTTTCGTAATATGCGGTATGCTTTCGTCATTTCCGCTTCTACTGTTTTAACCGATATCGAAAGCCGTTCGGCAATGTCTTTGTATTTGATGCCATCCATGCGGTGCATATTAAATATTTGTCTGCTTCGCTCGGGTAACTTTCGGATTGTTTGTGCCAGTATATTTTCTAATTCTTTATATTCCAATAATTTGTCGGGGGGTGTTTCAACCGTCGCGTCGGTTTGCAACATCATATTTTCACTATATTGTTCGCGAACGCGGAGATGTTCAAGGTATTGAAGTGAACGGTTTCTGACCGTTTTGTACAGATAACTATGGAAGGACTGAAAAATTTGAATTTTTTCCCTGTCTTTCCACAGGATGTAAAATGTGTCTTGAATAATCTCTTCTGCTGCTTCTTTTTGTCCTGTTATACCGAATGCATAAAGTTGGAGAGGCGAATAATATTGACGAAAGATTCGTTCGAATGTCTTCATATCGCCTTCCTTGATCTTTGCAAAATCAGCTATATCATTCAGCATATCAGGATAGTTTGTAATAATTATCCCCCTCCGGATGGGGCAGGTAATCGTACGTTCACTTATCCCCCTCTTGAGGGGGCAGGGGGAGGTAATCTTTGCAGCATTTATCCCCCTCCGGAGGGGGCAGGGGGAGGTAATCAGTTTATCTTTGCAACCTTTTTAATCTGCCAACCGCATTTTCCAACGATTCGGTTGGTTCGATGATATTGTATGCACCCCAGAAATCTTCGTCATAATAGGCTGCAACTTCAGCGCTTAACGATTTTCTCATCGAAAAAGCATCTCTTGCCGCAATCCTGGCGATATTTTCTTCTTCGGTGTCGGTAATGACGGTTTCGTTGACAATGGTGTAGTTGGTTGCAAACAGCCTTCGTCTCCAGTCGCATTTGAACCTGACTTCATTCCGTATATAATTCAGGTAGGTCTTGTCATTTATTTGCTTGTAAGTGACGATATAATCAACCCCTTCGGGCGTAAAACGAAGTCCGGCAGGTTTTGATTTTAAGATGGCATCGGTCACTTTCAACCGGTTAGACATATCCATACTGAACTCGGCGCGGGTAAAAGCGTGTGTTTCACGGTCAATATATAATGTGCCGTGATACAACGGAAAATCCAGCGTAGCCTGTGGTTCAAAGTGAACGACAAATTGCAGCCGGTCGTTGATGGTCGTTGTTTCGCCCATTTTATACGCATAATACGGCAGAAACTCTCTGCTTAGCACAACATCCGGATTTTTGACAATATCAATGTAAACGGGCATGTTAGGGCCGCCAAGGAATTTCACATCCAACGTATCGCTCTTTTTTGGACTTACTAACGACCGTCCTTTCAGCACCTGCGATCTGTCGTTATCAACATTCTGACGATAAGGTGTTTTATATACCTGAATGACGGCTTCGGAAATATGAATATAACTCCGGCGTTTTTGGATGGTTTCGCGATAAAACCCGGTAAGAAGATTCGGTCTTGCGCTGTAATTCTGTGCCACCTTATCTATGGCTAATTCAACAAGGTCGCGAGGGTTTTTCCAACTGAAAATTTCTACTTCGCTTAACAGAAAAGCTTGCGGAGTGATAAAAAATGTCTGATTTTGCTCCATATCTTTCGAAATAGTCACTTTCGCATTGATAAATCCTATGCAAGAAAGCTCTATTTCATTGACTGTCAATGGCTCAATAAGTTTGAGTACAAATTCGCCATCTTCGTTTGTGACTGTGCCGACGTTGGTTCCTTTAGCGGATATATTAACCCCTCCGATGGCTCTTCTCGACCGTGTGTCTTTTACGATTCCGCTAACAGAAAAATAAGTCTCTGTCTCCTGTGCGGTAACGATGCTGCTGCTTATTAATAACAGTATGGCTGACAATGCTGTTAATGTTCGTTTTGTTATCATAAGAAAAAAGAATTAAATTAAAAATTAAAATTATCTATACATATATGATAGTTGAAGTCCCAAAAACCCTAAAAAAATATGCACCATTAACAGGGCGAAAGCGTTTCGCCCCTACAAACCAATAATCATTTTCTATCCCCCTTTGGAGGGGGCATGGGGAGGTCATTATTTACTACTAAAAAATCCAACTAAACTCTAAACTCTATACTCTACTAACTAATATCAACCTTTTTCTTTCGAACCGCAAGCGCCCAAAGTCCCAAAAAAGTAAATAAAGCATTGATAAGCAACAATTCATAACTGAACTGATAACCATTAAACCACCTTTCCGAATTTTGCTGAACTACAAAGCAAAGGACAGGCGAAACGAATGCTACAATCGGAATAAATTTGTCGCGTACCCTGTGTTTCATCACGATGCCGAAAGTAAACATACCCACTATCGGCCCGTAAGTATACGAAGCAAGCGTGTACACAGCATCGATTACCGTCTTGTTATTCAGCATGCCAAAAACAAAAACCACGACGCCCATCGCTACCATCATTCCGAAGTGAACCTTTTTGCGTAAGCGGCGAACCTCATCTTCGGTCTTTCCTTCAACGCCCAGTATATCAAGCGTAAACGATGTGGTAAGCGCAGTTAGCGCCGAGCCGGCTGTGGCATAAGCCGACGAAATCAAACCGACAATAAAAAGAATTCCCACCACAATCGGAAAATATCCTCCGGTCGCAATCATGGCAAACAGTTCGTCGCTTTTCTCAGGATTCTGTATCCCGTTACGGGCAGTAAAAAGGTACAGCATAACGCCCAACACCAAAAACATCAGGTTAATCAAGAATTGCATCAGACTGCTGGTAATGATATTCTTTTGCGAATCTTTCGAATTTTTACAACTAAGGTTTCGTTGCATAAAATCCTGATCAAGCCCTGTCATTGCGATCATCGTAAAAACGCCTCCGAGAAACTGCTTGAAAAAATAACGCCTGTCGTTCATATCATCAAAAAAGAAAGTACGCGACAAATCACTTTCCCCGACCGCGCGTATCAATCCTCCAAAATTCAGATGTAAATTATTAGAAATAAAATAAATACATAAACCAACCGAAGTGATCAGGCAAAACGTTTTCAGCGAATCAGTCCAAACTAACGATTTGACCCCGCTGCGGAAAGTATACAACCATACCAGCGCTACCGTACAGACTACATTCAATGCAAAAGGAAGGTGATATGCATCAAAAACAAGCAATTGCAATGTCAGGCATACAACAAAAAGACGCACCGCCGCACCCAGTATCTTGGAAATGAAAAAGAACCATGCACCCGTTTTGTGGGAAGAACCTCCGAAACGATTTTCTAAATAACCATAAATAGAAACTAAATTCATCCTGTAAAACAGCGGTATCAACAGAAAAGCAATAAGAAACTGCCCCACAACAAATCCCATCGCCATCTGCAAGTATGAAAAATTGGCCGTTCCCACCATGCCGGGCACCGAAATAAATGTCACGCCCGAAATACTTGATCCAATCATCGCAAAAGCAACCACAAACCACGACGATTTGCGGTTACCAACAAAAAAACCCTGATTATCACTCTTTTTACCGGCAATATACGATACGGCAAACAAAACCGCAAAATAGGTTGTAATGGTTATGAGGACAAGCAAAGGAGACATAGGAATTAAGAATTAAAAATTAAGAATTAAAAATTTTATCTAAACGCTAATCCCCAAACGCTTCGATTTCCAACATCGCACAAAGTGAATGGTAAACAGGCTGATGCAGTTCTTGTACACGGTAGACTTCCTGAGCGGGAACCTGTATGGTTACATCGCAGATTTCACTGAGCAGGCTTGCTTTTTCTCCCGTAAATCCAATTGTTCGAATGCCCAGTGCCTTAGCGATTTTACAAGCATTAACCACATTTTTGGAGTTACCTGTTGTAGACAGTCCGATAACCGCATCTCCGGGTTTGCCATAACCCATAACTAATTGAGCATATACCATTTCGGCTTTCACATCGTTGATGAAAGCTGTCGAAACAGAGGTCTGACTGATTAACGAAATGGCCGGAATCGCCTGTTGAAGATTCTGAGTAAAAAAATCACCGTCAGCCGGGAACATTGTATGGATCAAAAGATGTTGTTCCGGCGATATGGGACGCCTCATCTTAAACCCTTTCATCAATTCTCCTACAATATGCTCCGCATCGGCAGCGCTACCGCCATTCCCACATACCATGATCAATCCTTTTCGATAATAACAGTCCTTTAAAATCCGAAAAGCCGCCAAAATACTCTCCTCGCACCCCCTCAAAGCAGGATAATTTGCGAAAAGAACATCTATCTCATTTTTTATTTTTTCATCCATACATTTATATTCAATTTTTTAGTTCCTGATTGCTTCCCTTCCGAAAGCCAACATTATTTTTTTACACCAATGTATATTCTCAATTCTCAATTCTCAATTAAATATGAGGCTACCGACAGCGCCGCATAATCCCCTATGCTTTCACCCAATCCGGCCGGAACGATTTGGCAAACGCGGTGCGAATGACTGACACATTCCTGTTGAATCACTTTCTGCATTTCCGTTTCAATCAGTTCCTTGGCTCTGCCATAGATACTACCCAGCACAATAACCTCCGGATTCAGGATATCGATCAGTATAGCCAATGCAGACCCCAGATACGAGGCGCATATCCGGTATACTTCGATAGCCGACGCATCGCCTGCAAAAGCTGCTTCGGCAACTGATTTGGCCGTTATGCCGGTTAATTGTTCAATATGCTCGCAGAACGCAACCTTTTCACCCATCTGCAATTTCTCAAGCGCCTTTGTCTGTGCCAATTGCGCTATCCCTCCGCCGCTGCAAAAACCTTCAAACGAGCCTGCTTTCCCATACCCGACAGGGCCGTTTTTGTCTAAACGGATATGTCCTACTTCGCCTGCCATATCGTTTGTTCCTGCATACAGACGGCTATTCAATATCAATCCCGACCCCATCCCGGTGCCGAAAGTCAGGAAGATGACATTTTCATACCCACGTCCTGCTCCGAATTTCCATTCTGCCAAAGCACACGCATTGGCGTCGTTTTGCAGAGCCGTTCGCACACCGTATTTTTTTTCGAATAGCCCGACAATCCCGACATTGTCCCATCCCGGTAAGTTTGGAGGCGACATGATAATCCCCTTTTTACTGTCTAACGGGCCGCCGCAACTGATGCCGATTGCCGAGAGATCGTCCGGAGTAATACCGGTATCTTGCAGCAGTTGGTCGGTCGCAGAGAAAATGCGACTGATGGTATGCTCAAACCCTTTGGGTGTTTCCGTAGGAAACGAAATTTTCCGGATTATTTGAATCATACCGGTTTCGTCGATTCGTCCGATAATAACGGCACATTTGGTTCCACCGATATCTATTCCTGCAATTGTATGTTCCATATTCAATAATAACTGCTTAATTCCACAACTGAACTGCAAAAATACAAATGATTTTTCATGATTTTTTAAAAAACGATTTTTTTTAGTGATTTTGTGCTTAAATATTTGCAACGTATTAAATAATGTATTTCTTTTGCATTTCGAAAAGTCGTAGAAATTTTCCTTTAAAAAAAATAATTATGTTTGGAAATAGAAGTTTTTTAGTACTTGGCGATAGTCCCGCCGACATACAGAGCCTCGAAAGCAGAGGTTATGAATTACTTAAGTGTAATTTTACTATTGAACAAGGAATACAAATGAATGGGAAAGTAACGACACGCGTTTATGTAAGCGCGATTGAAGTCAGTTTGTCTCAGTTCCCTACAAAAGAATTGTTAGAATGGGGTATTAATGCCCGAAATTACAAAGATGGCATGATTGTTTTGCTTGATGCAGAAAACATTCCCATTGAGAAAATAATTTTTAAGAAAGCAGCCTGCACAAAGCTTGTTTTGGATTATATCAAAAAAGGCGAGTCATATACATCCGTCAATATGAGGATAGTATCTGATCAGTTGCTACTTGGAACAGGAAATGATATTACTGTTTCAAACGAATGGACTTTTTAATTTTAAAACGAATCAAATGAATTTAGCACTGGCACACGTAGAATCATACTTATTACTGGATGGGAATAAATATGAAATTGTAGAATTTAATGTTGCGTTTACACAAGCAACTGACCACAAGGGGAAACCCCAACATGAAGTAACAGGTGGGAAGATTTTTATTACCCTGCCTCAAAGCGCAGATAATCTTTTGTTTGAGTGGGCAAAAACGTCTACTCAATTAAAGAATGGAGAAGTGGTCTTTTTTTCTGAACTTAGTGGAACAGTATTACATGTTGAATTTTTCAACGCATATTGTTTAAGATTAGAACATCAAATAAAATCAGCCGCAGGGTTGTCTATTAATTTAACGATTTATCCGGAGCGATTGATTGTTAATGGTATTGAACACGATAATTTTTGGGAGAAATAAAAAAAAGAGCCATGAAAATTTATTCAAAAGATGATTATGAATTTTTAGTACGCAATGGTTGCTATCCGGATGGTTATGTGGAAGGTTTGGGAATAGTAGGTAGTCAGACAGTTAGTGTAATGAGTACAGCGCCGGTTTATCCAAATACAAAAGCGTTGGGAATAGATAGAAGAACGCAATTTTTGAGTACTATAAAAGTACCTGTTGTTACTCCATTAGTCGTGCCTGAAGTTAAAAAAGTAACGCATGAAGAATTGACGTCTGTATTGAAAAAAATAATGGATGAAAATACATTAATGCCTTCCTTTTCGCCGGATCTAAGGGCTATGGTATACAAACTTAAAGAAGAAATAGCAAAGATGCGCACTAAAAATTATGAGACAATTCAAAAGGAAAAAGCGAAACTGGAAAAAGACCCCACTAACAAAAGTGCGCAAAAGAAAATCAAAAAAGCAGAAGAAGAAAACGAAGAATTGGAAAATGTGGAAAGAGAAATCCGCATTTTAGCAACCTCCACACAGCAGTATGATATGGTGACAAATTATCCTTTGCCGGTAGCAAATGAAAAGACTGATTATAAAGGATTTTTCGCCTATAATGATAAAACCGAACATGCAGAGCTCCGATTTACAGCACAAAAACCCACTTTGGGTGTTTTTGCTCACGAATTGAAACATGCTTATCAGTTTGAAACCGGAACACTAAGTAGTCCAAGCTATAAGAGTACATTTTTTTTATATGACAAAGAGGATGAACGAGAAGCATTCAGACGAGGACAATTGTTTAAAGAAAATAAAACGTTTGCAGAGAGTGCATCTGGTTATCAAGAAATTCCTGATAGCAGAGAATTTAACGATTTCATTAAACATTCTGAATCTCTAATAAAACATTCATGGATCGATTCAGGTGTTAATTATGAAACAAAAGTAATAACTCCGGAAGTTTTGCATAGATTTGAGATTGTTTTGAAAGACCCTCGAACAACTCAAGGAGAAAGAGCAGAAATTGAAAACAAAATTAGAATTTTATCCGAAGAAAGCCATGTTGCATTCCGTGTGAATGGAAAAACATATTATACACCACCAACAAGATAGTAGATGAAAAAAAAAGTATTATGGCAATTATCATTGTTTTTTATAGTATCCTGTAAGCCGCCTACGGTGCTTTTTTATAGCGCCGGTGGAATGGTACAGGAAGATAAGACGGGAGGATGGGAGAGCATAGAACAAGTAATTCTTCGATATCAGAAAGGAGATACATTACAATATATGGTCGATTATTACGCCAGTTTAGAGGATTATCCAAGGGAAATACATTCTCCATATATCTGTTATATACCCGAAGAGCAATCAGGTGTTCTTGGGGTTCATGTAGGTAAAGGTGGAATGCCACCTCTTGATGGTAAAAGTATACTACATTCATTGGATGTAGTTGATTTTCAAGATATAGAAAGTCACAATATCTATTATCTTC
>Ga0082212_10005339_pt1 | contig 17539 bp, 13 predicted proteins | sample TergutNt197P3_FD_71548 | JGI IMG/M metagenome (GOLD analysis project Ga0082212, IMG submission 71548) | Neocapritermes taracua P3 segment gut microbial communities from Petit-Saut dam, French Guiana - Nt197 P3 | ecosystem: Host-associated > Arthropoda: Insects > Digestive system > Gut ... | reverse complement strand
AAGTAAATCCGTCAGTGCTTTTTGCTGCAGGCGAATTTGGTCAACGCTATGATTGTCTATCTTCAATGCTTATCTCCATTACTATCGGCAAACCGCGGCAAACGCCCCTACAGCATCCGCTCCAAAGGGGCGACGTCAGCCTGTAATACGCGCAGCCCCTTGTCGGGAAAAGCCACGGTGTAAGTCAAGCTCGCGGCGACGCCATTGGTGCTGACCACCACGCCCGGTCCCCACAAGCGGTGATTGACTTTATCCCCTGGTTTGAAGCGCTCCTTCTTCGGTAAATCAGCCGGAGTCCCTTCGGCATACGCGCTGCTTTGGGCCTCGTCATAATCCGCATGAAATGGCCTGTTTCCATACCTCCGCGTATCACTCGGACGGCTCTGGGCGTTGACCGTGCTCCTCTGTGCGTTGGCCGTGCCCCTCTGGGCGTTGACCACGCTCCTCTGTGCGCTGACCGTGCCCCTCTGGGCGCTGCCTCCGCTCCATCGCGAACCATACCCATCGTTCTCCACCAGCTGCTCCGGGATTTCTCGTAAAAATCTGGAAGGCAGCTGATCCGTATAGCTCCCGTATTGGTTGCGCCTTTCCGCCCAGGATAAGTACAGCTTTTCCTCCGCCCTGGTCATCGCCACATAGCATAAGCGGCGTTCCTCTTCGATCTCTCCGTCAGTCAACGACCGGGCATGGGGAAATATTCGCTCCTCCATACCCACCATGAAGACCTGGCGGAATTCCAGCCCCTTCGCCATATGCATGGTCAATACTTGCACTGCGCCTTTGCGCTCCCCGTCCTCCGCCAGATCGAGGTCGGTGATCAGCGAAATCTCTCCCAGAAAATCCGCAAGGCTTCCCGGTGGTGCGCCATCATACTCTGCAGCTTGCCTGCGGCTATCTGCTGCTTGCTTGTCGTACTCCTCCGCCTTATTCAAGAATTCCAGAAGGTTGTCCCATCGGTCGCGATTCTCCAAGGTCTCTTTTTCCAGCAGCATTTTGCGGTATCCGCTCAAAGTCAATATGCTCTGTACAAGCTGTGCGACGCTTTGCTCCTCAGCCATCATGCGCAGCTCGCGATAGAGCAAGCGAAAAGCCTCCAACGCATGATCAGCGCGGCTGGACAAACCGAGGCCTTCTTTGTCATACAGCGCAGCAGACAGACCCCTGCCTCCCTCACCGCTCAAAGCGATAACCCGACTCACTGTGACATCCCCTATTCCGCGCCTTGGTTCGTTGACGATTCGCCGGAACGCGACCTGATCCTCAGGATTGGCGATGAGCTTTAGATAAGCCAGAATATCCTTAATTTCCTTGCGTTCGTAGAATCGGATCCCGCCGATCATCACATAGGGGACCCGGTTGGCAGCGAAGCATTCCTCGATCACCCTGGATTGCGCGTTGGTCCGCATCAACACTGCGTGATCGCTGAAGCTTAAGCCCATCTCCCGACCTACCTGGACGCGGCTGCACACGAACCCGGCTTCGTCCTTGTCGTCTGAGGCGCTGTATACATACAGCTTCTCCCCCTGTTGTTTCTCCGTGAACAGGTTTTTGCCTTTTCGCTCCTTATTTTGGGCGATCAGCGCATTCGCCGCCTCGAGTATCCTGCCCGTGGAGCGGTAGTTCTGCTCCATCCGGATCACCGCCGCCCCGGCGAAGTCGTTCTCGAAATCCAAGATATTGCGTATATCCGCCTGGCGAAAGCTGTAGATCGACTGGTCATCATCTCCCACCACACAGAGGTTCCCATGCTCCTGGGCGAGCATTTTAACCAGCATGTACTGGATGTGGTTTGTATCTTGGTATTCGTCAACCATGATAAAGCGGAACCGATCCTGATACTTTGCCAGGCATGCCGGCTGCCGCTGAAAAAGCAGCACCGTCTGGAGAAGCAGGTCGTCGAAATCCATGGCGTTATTCTTCATCAGTTCTTGCTGATACCGTGCGTATACCAAAGGCCTCAGCTGTTCCAGCTTCCTTGATGACGCAGTATACCCCGCAATAGGCATCCGCATATTGCTCTTTTGGCTACTGATCCAGTTGACATATACCCTCGCCGGATGCTCCTTTTCCTCCAGATTGAGTCCGCGCAGGATCCCCCGCACCACCTGCTCCTGATCACTGGCGTCGTATATGGAGAAGTCTTGGTTATACCCTTCCAGATATTGGCTTTCTCTTTTTAGTATCCGCAAGCATGCGCTGTGGAAGGTCATCACCCACATGTCTCCCAAATCCCCGTCGATCATAGCTTCCAGACGCTCGCGCATCTCTCGGGCAGCTTTGTTCGTGAATGTGATCGCCAGGATATGATACATGGGAACGCCTTGCTGGCCGATAAGCTCCAGCATATGCCGGGTTAACACGGGGCCACTCCCTTTCCCCTGCTCCCCGAGATATTGCGCCATATATCCAAGCGAATCCTCACCGATACTTCCTGCAGGCAGGCTATCCAGGTCGTAGACAGGCCCAAAAGCGAGCAGATGCAAGATGCGGTATACCATAGCGGTTGTCTTGCCGCTCCCAGCCCCGGCAAGGCAGAGTACAGGCCCATACCCGGTCTCTGCAGCCTGCCTTTGCCCAATATTCAAGCGGGACAAAATCATATTGCGGATTTCGTCCCTTAAGGATCTATACTGTTCTACCAATGCCTTCCTCCTTGGCTTGTCTTTTTGCTCCCTGGCTGCGCCCACATCCTCAAACCGCTCGATCACGTACCATCTAAAGTACGCTCACTCGCGTTTTCGTCGTTTGCCTTGCCAGGAATCAAAAATCCTGCGCCACCTTGTTGTCTTTTTACTCCCTGGCTGCAGCCACATCCTCAAACTGCTCGATCACGTACCATCTAAAGTACGCTCACTCACGTTTTCGTCGTTTGCCTTGCCAGAAAACAAAAATCCTGCGCTACCTTGTTGTCTTTTTGCTCCCTGGCTGCAGCCACGTCCTCAAACTGTTCGATCACGTACCATCTAAAGTACGCTCACTCACGTTTTCGTCGTTTGCCTTGCCAGAAATCAAAAATCCTGCGCTACCTTGTTGTCTTTTTGCTCCCTGGCTGCACACCCACGTCCGCGTCGTCGCGGACTTCACGTAAGCGTTTCCACAGAATGTGAAAGCTATTGTTTTTCCTGCAATACAACCATATCCTCTCCAAGCAGCCCCTTAAGCTCGACCAATAGCGCCTGACTTCCGTCCGCCTTCGGCAGGAAGCAGGCTGTCGTTGCCTCTCGTTGCTTCTGATAAAACAGGAACACCGGTATACTGCCCCGATTAGCCAAAAGCCTCTCCCGCACGCCTCCCAGCAGCGTGATATCGCCATTATCCCGATCCGGCATCGACAGCCAAAGCTGCCGCCTCTCCGGCGCTTGCCCCTTGCGCTTTTGGTCGTTCTCCCTGCCAGTGACCCAAGGGGGCAGTTTATCCTCCGGCGAGCCAAGCATGTCCGCTTCTCCCGCAGCTACCGCGCCCATCGCGCTCTCCGACGCCATGCCCATCGCGCTCTCCGACGCCATGCCCAACGCATCCGCCGACGCCATGCCCAACGCATCCGCCGACGCCATGCCCATCGCGCTCTCCAACGCGGCGCCCATCGCGCGCTCCGACGCCATGCCCATCGCGCTCTCCGACGCCGCGCCCAACGCATCCGCCGACGCCATGCTAGTCGAACCTGCCTCGCTAAACACGCCCGTCATGCCGCCAGCGCTACCTTCGCTCGCTCTGCCGGTTTCATTCGCGCGCGCCTCCGTCTCGTCCTCAGCATCCCCCAGAACGGTCACCCGCTCCAAAAAGAGCTTCGGCTGCTCCTCCTGCCCCTGATACCGCCCCCTGACAACCACCGCCATATCATTCGCGATAGAAGCGCCGACCTCTTCAAAAAGTCTCGGGAAGACCAGGACGTCCACGCTGCCGGTCATGTCCTCCAGGCGAAAATTCCCCATCATCTGCCCGCGCTTGGTCACCGTCTTGCGGTATTGATTGACGATCCCCCCCAGCACAACCGGAAAATCCTCTTCATCGGACAAGCTATCGATATGGTGGCTTACCTTCTTTTCCACCTCATCCAGATAAGGCGCCAGGGGATGCCCGGACAGATACAATCCCATCACTTCGTTTTCCTTTTGCAGGACGGTCTTTTGATCCGGCTCCTGCCGCTCAGGCAACGTCAGCGTATCTTCATCCGGCTTAAGCTCAGGGGAGAGGTCAAAGAGGGAAATCTGATTGCTGTTTTTATCCCGCTGCCAGGCGATCGCGATATCCATCGCAAAAGGCAGGATCGATAAGAGCTGGGTCTTATGCCCGGGCATGGAAGAGAAAGCCCCTGCCCAGATCAGGTTTTCCATGACCCTGCGATTGACATGGGTAAGATCCACCCTCCGGCAAAAACTCTCCATACTGGTGAAGGGGCCATTCTCCCGTTCCGCCAGGATAGCCTGGATCGCCGGGTCGCCGACCTGCTTGATCGCAGCGAGGCCAAAGCGGATGGCGTCCCCCTTCACGCTGAATCCCGGGTAGCTCTCGTTGACGTCCGGTCCCAGTATCTGGATTTTACGTCGTATGCACTCATTGATGTAGAAAGGCACCCTGCTCTTCGTCTCCATGACGCTGGAGAGCAATGCCGCCATAAACTCCACAGGGTAATGGGCCTTCAGCCAGGCTGTCTGATACGCAACCAAAGCGTAGGCTGCAGAATGGCTCTTGTTAAAGCCGTAGCCGGAGAAATACTCCATCAGCTCAAAAATCTTCTCCGCCACATCCTTCGGCACGCCTTTCGCCATTGCGCCATCTACAAAAGTCTGCCTATACGCCGCCAATACTTCCGGTTTTTTCTTGCCCATAGCGCGCCGGAGTTCATCGGCTTCACCCATGGTGAACCCGCCCATTTCCCCTGCGATCCGCATGACCTGTTCCTGATAGAGTATGACGCCGTAGGTGCTGTCCAGTATGGGTTCCAGCAGCGGATGAAGATAGGCTGCGGGTACCTTGCCGTGCCTGCGGTTGATGTAATCGTCCACCATCCCGCTGCCCAGGGGGCCTGGTCGATAAAGCGCGACTAACGCAACGATATCGTCGAAGCGGTCCGGTTTCAGCTCTCGGATGATCTGCCGCAGACCGTCGCTCTCCAGCTGGAAAATGCCGATGGTGTCCCCTTTCGCCAGCAGTTGGTATGCCTCGTCGTCATCAAGGGGCAAGGCGTCAATGTCTACTGCAATACCGCGCCCCTGTCTGATCAACTCGACCGTGTCGCCGATCACCGTCAGGGTGCGCAGCCCCAGCAAATCCATCTTCAAGAGGCCGATCGATTCTACTGTATCTTTCTCAAATTGGGTGCAGGGCAGCCCGTCCGCCGTCCGCTGCAGTGGCAGATAGGTCTCTAAGGGCTGCCCGGAGATCACCAGGCCGGCGGCATGCACGCCGCTGTGCCGCGGCAGCCCTTCCAGAGACTTAGCCATATTGATCAAGCCCGCCACTTGCTCGTCTGCCTGTACAGATTCCCGCAGCTCACGGGAGAGCTGCAAAGCCCTGTCCAGGCTAATGTTCAGCTCCGATGGCACAAGCTTTGCCGTTCGGTCAACGATCGCAAGGGGGACGCCCATCGCCCGCCCCGCGTCGCGGATTGCTGCTTTGGCCGCCATAGTGCCAAAGGTGATGATCTGGCTGACCTTGTCCCGCCCATAGCGCGAAATCACATATTCAATGACCTCGCCCCGGCGCAGGTAGCAGACGTCGATGTCGATATCCGGCATGCTGATCCTGTCCGGATTGAGGAAGCGCTCAAAGAGCAGCCCGTACTGCAAGGGGTCGATATTGGTGATGCCCAGGCAATACGATACAATACTCCCCGCCGCCGACCCTCTCCCGGGGCCTACATAGATCCCCTGCTCCCTGGCGAAGCGGATAAAATCCCAGACGATAAGGAAATAGCCCGGGAAGCCCATATTCGAAATCACAGACAATTCGTACTGCAGGCGTTCCCTCGGGCGTATCCCGTCATCGCCAGGCTGATCCGCCCTACCGGGGTAACGCTGCTCCAGCCCTGCCTCGCAGAGTTTCGCCAGATACGCAGATTCATCTTGTTCCCCTGCCGGCAAAGGGTAAGGGGGCAGATATAAGTTGTCAAAAACCATCTCCACCTGGCAGCGCCGCGCGATTTCTTCCGTATTTGCCAGCGCCTGTGGATAATCCCCGAAAAGCAGCGCCATCTCCCCGGGGCTCTTGATATAGAATTCCTGGGAGGCGAACTGTATGCGGTCCGTATCAATAAGCGTCTTTTGCGTCTGTATGCACAGGAGGACGTCTTGTACATAGGCGTCTTCCCGGTGGAGGTAATGGGCGTCATTGGCTGCCACGAGGGGAATCCCCGTCTCCCCATGGATGCGGATCAAGCCAGCGTTCACCAAACTCTGATATTCCAGGCCATGATCCTGCAGTTCCAGGAAGAAATCCCCTCTACCGAAGACCTCGTCATACGCCAGGGCGGCTGCTTTCGCTTCGTCATATTTACCCGACGCCAGCAATCCGGCCACTTGCCCGGACAAACATGCCGAAAGGCAAATAATCCCTTCGGCGTGCTCACGCAATATCTCCATGTCGATCCGGGGCTTGTAGTAGAAACCTTCCAGCCAGCTGCGGGAAACGAGCTTGATCAGGTTCTGATACCCTGTTTGATTCTCAGCAAGCAGCACCAGATGCCAGGGTTTGTCGTCCAGCCCGACGACCTTATCCCAGCGGCTTCTGGGCGCCAGGTAAACTTCGCAGCCGATGACCGGGTGTATCCCGGCTTTTTTGGCTTCCTGATAAAACTCTACCGCCCCGTACATGACCCCATGGTCGGTGATGGCGACGGAATGCATGCCCAGCTCTTTGACCCGGGCGATGAGCTCGGGAATCCTGCAGACGCCGTCCAGCAGGCTATAGCAGGTATGGGTATGGAGATGGGCAAACTCGGTATTATGCATGGAACAGATCCGGTTGGTAATACGCTGTCTGGGGATGCCCGGGTACGTCAGGGAAGCCCTCGAGCAGCTTAGAATACTTCAGTGAAAATGTGAAAGAAAGGGATATCTCTGGTTTTTGTATATCGTTGGCCCGCAACACGATTTTGTCGGCATAAAACATATACCGATACTCATCGTCCCGCCAGGTCAGCCTGCAATTGCCGATCTTTAGCGTGACATGCCCCCACTCATTGATCGTAAAGCCGAGAAAATCCCCGTGGGAATACATGATCTGGCCATACTTGATGCTAACGCTCCGGTCCGGCTGGTCTATGAAGGTAGATAAGTGCTCGAGGATCAGCCTACAGGGCGGGCTGACTTCTTCGATCAGCCTGCGCTCAGACGCTGCCAACTCCTCAAGGTGCCGGAAGCGGAGAACCTGGGACTGGAGTTCCGGCTCCTTATCCTCAACAGGATTCTCGTGGGTAATCCGCCTGAGCGCCTGGGTCATATCCTCAAGAACGGCGATATATCGCTCGTCCCTATTCTCACGATCTGCGGTCATGAAGCACCCGCTCCTTCCTCATTCGCATCCCCTTGCAGAGCCCTTACAGGGAAACACATGCAACAAATTCCGCAATACATACCGCAGCAAATTCCACATTGACTATTTCATCCATCATGGCTATAATGACTAAGTATCACGCGAAGGGGTAGCGTAGGGTCAGCCACGGGATGTAGCGCAGTTTGGTAGCGCGCCTCGTTCGGGACGAGGAGGCCGCAGGTTCAAATCCTGTCATCCCGACTCTCCATTTTTACGGCGTCGGACCGGCGTCTATGCTTCAGCTATAGATCCACACTCTGGCGCCGTACACTGCCCGCTTCGTTCCCGTACCCACGCCCGCGCGCTTCTCCGCAAGCGTGCTTTTTCGTTTCCCCGCCTCACTCCATATAGGGGATGAAGGACAAGCCCTTGCTGCCCCGGACAAAGGAAGTATTGGTATATTCCGTCTCCAGAATCATCTGCTCAGAGCCGATGACGATCCGGACGCCGGGGTATGCCGATTGCTTAATATTGATCGTGCCAAATCCCAGAGTGGACATTTCTTCATTCACCAGATAAATTTCGGTCTGCAATTCAGACAGGTTCTCCTCCATCACTTGGTAGGTCGACCTTGCCTGATTCAGGGCTTCCAGCCTGTCTTCGGACAGCTCCCCTGTCTTCTCCAACTCCTCCAGCATATGGATCGCTGGTTGTAAGGAATTCATCTGGTTGGTCAATCCTTCGATCTGGGCTGTGAGCTGGCGGTGCTTTTCGATCACTGCCGGATCATTGCCGACTTCCAGGGTGGTTGGGATCACGCTGGTCCTGCCTCCGACGAACGCTGCATTGATGGAGTTTCTTGCCACGACCCTGCCGCCGGTGAGCCTGCTTTTGCTGCCCACCACATTGACCATGGTATTGCTCTGGATCAGGGAATGCTGGATAAACGTAGACTCGATCTCTCCGCCTGCCTTCACATTGGCGTTCTGGATATACTTTGCCTTGATATACCCCCCTGCCTGGACGCTTCGCTGGCTTTCCTGCCCACCGCCGTGAATGCCCTCTTTGAGCACGATATTCCCGCCGGCGATCATGGTCGCGTCCTCCGCGCTTCCATTCACCGTAATGTTGCCTTCTGCCTGTACGGTGAACCCGGCGCGGACGTTCCCCTGGACAAGGATGTTACCCACGAAATTGATATTCCCTGTGGCATTATCCACATCACCAGTGACCGTGTATGTATTCAGGATCTGCAGCTTCCCGCCAATCAGGTCGACCTGCCCGTCACAGGCAGCCATGAGCTGCAGCTCATCTTCTGACAAGACTGTATTCTTCCCCATGGGCATGACAGCATCCTTGCCCGGTACCGGCTTAAGCTCTACCCCCAGCACATTGTAGCCGGTAGACCCGGGGGTCGCCGGCGTCTTGATGCACAGCACATCCCCCTCCCGGACATTCTGGATGAGGCCGAGGTCTTTGTAGTCCACAGAGCCATCCGGGTTTTCCTTTGGTTTCAGGTCTCTGCCAAGCTCGACCTCATACGCAAGCTGCGCGGGCGTTCCGTCAACGGCTTCGACGCCTTTGGCCACCACATAGGCTTTCTCATACTGAGGGCTTTTTGCTAATGCTTCTACCAAAGTCATATCGATCCCGTAGGTCACCCTAAAGGATTCCAAAGCGGTACGGATATCCTCCGCGGATAGATCAGGTCCGCCTTCTTGCGGCGCGGACAGAGTCAGCTCCGCCCGCATTCCGTCGGGGGAAATAAGGACGTTGGCGATAGCCCCTGCCGGTTCGCTGACCGGCTCGCTGCCCGGCTCATTGGTCACATCATTGTTCGTCGCCATATGTATCCCTCCCGTAGCATTATGCGTGATATACATATATTTTACCATATCGGGTAGTGTAATTAAAGCACCAATTACTCCCGCGAAGTGCTCTGCAGTTCCTCCCACACGGGCGTCCCCTCAAGGGTCAGCAAGTCGATGGCAGGCTGGCTTTTGATGACGGACTCCCATGCCCTGGGGATATCTGCCCGGTCTGCCGCGCCGAAAGTCTGCCTTCCGGACTCCATCTCGGCGAATGCCAATTCCAGCGGCCAGACGGTATGCCTTGCGTATCCCAGTCGGTCTCTTTTCTGTGTGTAGATCGGTATGTAGCCGGCTTCTTTTAAATATGGCTCCCCTGTAGCGCCGTCCACGCCAATGGTCAGTTTGAGCAGCAGGCTGCATAACCTATCCAGGCCTTCCTGATTGGAGACGAAGTTCCCTTGGGAATACATAACGAATTTGTATTGATCCTTTCCGGACGCCCGATAGGCTACAGGCAAGTCGGCTGAATCAAACAGTTCTCCATAATGGATCATTTCGCCCCGCTGCAGCACGTGGGGGTGATTGCCCAGGATCAGATCCGCGCCGCCCCGGAGCAGATTCACCGCCAGTGCAGCCTGTTCCTTGTTTGGGCTGGCTTGATATTCTACACCCCAATGGAACAGGAGGATCACGTATTGCGCGCCCTCTTCCCTGGCTTGGCGAATTTCTCCCAAAAGCTTCTCTTCATGGATGAAGTCAAGGGCATAGCTGTTCTCCCTGGGCAGCGTCAATCCATTGGCGCCGTAGGTCGCCGCGATAACGGCGAAGCGCACGCCTTTGACGCTAAAATGCAGTATCCGGCTTTGCTCTTCAAGGCTACGGTAAGTCCCCGTGTGCATGAGTCCGGCGTCATCCAGATTGTCCAGCGTTGCGCACAAGCCTTGAAACTGCCTATCCAGGCTGTGGTTGTTCGCGGTACTCACCAGGGTAAAGCCAGCATCTTTCAGGTTTCTCGCCAGGGCTTCTGGCGCATTGAACATAGGATAGCCGGTGAAGCCGCCGTTCGCTGCCCCTGCCAGCGGGGTTTCCAGGTTGCCGATCACCAGATCGCCTCCCTGTAGAATCGGCGCCACCTTCTCGAACATGAAGCCAAAATCGTAGCCAACGCCGTCCGGCAGCCGCCCCGCATTGGTCTGGGGGCTGTGCATCATAACGTCGCCTGTAGAAATAATCGTCAGTGTCCAGTCTTCCGGTATACGCCTCGGTCGCCTGGCCTTGCCGGGGATCCCCTGGCTGCCGCCGGCGTCGTTCTCTGGCGCCCCGGTCGACGCCTCAATGCTGCCTGCCGCGAATAAGCCCCTGCTGTGCAAGGCTGGCTCCCCCTGCTGCGTGCAGAAGAGAAAGATGAAAAAGAAGGACAAAGAAACAGCGGCAAGGCATAGGGTTTGCCGCTGTTTCCCATTCTTATACATGGAGTTCTTTTTGCTCATACATCAATCCAATTTATCAAATATTGCCGTCCCTTTAGTAGAAGATTGCCGTCCCTGTGTCGCCGTCCCATCCCACTGCTACACCAAGCACCTGCTCCCCCAGCACCCGAAATGGCAGGAACGTCCTGTCGTCCCTGATCACCGGCGGCTGCGGTATCTCTTTCATCACGCCATTGATCCACATCTCATGGCTATCGATGGTCAGTACGGCTGCCCCATTGCCGGTATCGATGGCCACCGCCCTTGTTTCCCCGTTCCACCGTACGCTCCCCTCGGGCAGCCCCAGGGCCCTGGCGACAAAGCTAACAGGCGCCATGGTATACCCGTTCTCGATAAAGGGCGCCACGTCCATGGCGACGCTTACGCTGCCGATCTTCATTTCCATACTCCCTATGGTCAATGCGACTGTGCCGCCCGAAGACCGTTCCACTACATCCGCGATCGCCGCTGACGCCTCATGGGTCAGTGCTGCGCCTCCCGCGGTAAGAAAGACCGGACCGCGGTAATTCTCATCCGCGGAAAGATAAAAGGTCAGCTCCACTTTCGCCGCTTTATCGCTGAGGGTACTCAGGTTCTGTACGGTTAATCCGTTTGCTGCCAGGATCCAGGAACCGCTTTTCTCTGTATTGAGTGCGAAAGCGTTCTCATCGATGCGCCGGATCAGCGTATCCCTAGGCAAGTCTGTCGCCAGGTTATACGTGCTGACAACCACCGCCCTGGCGTTGACCCCTTCCGGCAGGGTAAAAGCCGTCCTTCTGCTGGCTTGCCACCTACCCGGCACAGACTCTTCCAATGTTACTTTCAGCGCCCGCAGTTCCTCCGCGTTAGCCTGGGCTGGAGCATACCCGGCGACCAGTTTCGGCAGACTCAGGCTTTCCGCTGAGAAAGTGTAGTACACCCGTACCCGATTCGCTACCAGCACGCTCTCCCTCTCCATATTGCATCCGGACAGCGTGATCGACACGTTTCCATATGTCTCATTCCCCGCAATCGCAGCGAGTTGCAGGTTCCTCAATGTGATCGCCCTGGCTTCCTGCGGGTTTTCGTTCAGCGTTAAGCCAAGTTTGAGTACGTTCGGGTTTGCCGAGAGGTTCGCGCCTTCGTTGGAAAGCTCTCTGGAAGAAATCCCGGCGCCGCCTGCGTTGCGCGCGCTAAGCTGAACCTGATCCACATTGATCCACTGGTACCCTGCAGGGGCTGCTATGGTCAAGGTACTTGCCACCATCGCCCTGGGCGCCAACTCCTGAATGGTCAGATCCGGCAAGAGTACAGTCTGACTGAATTCCTCCACATGCCCCGGCTTGACCTGGGTAGTGATCCCGCCTATGGAACCGCTGGCGAAGGTATGCGCTCCATCCAAGGTGACGTCATTGATGAAGTCGTCATAGATCGATATAGAAGCCAGGCTCCCGGTGATTTCCGCCAGAATCGGAATGTAGATCGCTTCGTAGCAGGTGACTGCGTAACTGGCATTCAGCGTGAAAATCGCGATATGATCCTTATCCCCTACCTTTAGCTCATACATGACGCCGGGGATCTCCTGACCTCCCGTGAGGTATCCGTCCCGTGTATCCAGCGGTGTGAATACGCCGTCCTGGTTTACCTCGCCATAATTATCCACGCCTCTTTCCCTGAACGAGAAGAAGTCCCATTTGGCATTGCTTAACACGAGCTCAAACGTGGCTTCCTCCAGCCGGGTATTGCCTACAGGTTGAATCACAAAAACCGGGATCCTGTCAGGGTCGGTTAGAATTGCTGTAGAATAGCCTTCCCTCCCACCGGACAAATTGAGGATACTATTCTCCGTTTCCCCATACAGGCTCCCTGCGGACATGACGAATACAAACAGCAGCACCGATACAAAAACAGCCCACTTCTTTGTCATCCCATACTCCTCCCATCGCTGGCCACGTCATAAGCAGGCAGCGCCTATGCTTTATGGCTCATGTTTCCCTTGATTTCCGTTATTTTTCCTTGATTGTATCACAATTCCATACAGGAAGCTATCGAAATCCATGCGCCATCCCCATCACGCCGGGTCCATTACACGATATCCATCAACTGACATGCGATACACGCCGCTGCCATGACCGGAGCAAGAGGGAGCGTTACGGTCCTATCCTTTCTCAGAATCCATAGAGCGCCGGAAACAATCAGGGAAAAAATACAGAAGACTTCCAGGTACTTGAGCCAGTCTTCCCAGCCCAGCAGCAATCCCGTCACCAAAGCGAGCTTCACATCCCCCGCGCCCATGGATTTGCGCAGATAGGGAATCCAATGCAGGGCAAATGCCAGCGTCCCCGCAGCCATACAGCCAATGAGCCCGGCCATATCCCGTAGGAGGCATTGCCTGGCTGCCATCGTCAAGAATGCAGCCAGGCCGGAGCAAATCAAACCATTGGGTATTCGGCGCCATGCCAGGTCCGTGCCGGCGGCGCCCAGGAGCAGTCCACACAGGATGATCTTGCTGAATTCCATACCAATCCTTTCCTACCCAAGCGTCCTCCACGCCCTTGGCAGCGCATCTACGAAACCGGTCCCAAGTCGCCGGCTGCTCTCTATCCCGCCGTTGGCGAAAAATAGATCCTGCCTTCCTCATTATACCTGATCAATGCCTTGATCCGCTCCAGATCCTCTTTGTCTATCATCAGTGTGACCACAGCAGGCAGCATGTCTCTGCTGAAGCCTGCCTCCCTTTCCGCCTCCCCCAGGCGAATCCCATTGGCGTTCTTTTTGTCGATCACCCGTAGACCGCTTAGCAAAGGGTCCTCTTCGGGCCCTATGATTTGCGGCGGCTGCGGGTCATCATAGCTCTCCCTTCCGGGGATATAGACCATGGCGTCCACCAGCATCCCTGGCCAAAGCCAGTCGCCGCTGCTCCTGACCAGGCTTGTCTCTACCGCGATCAGGCGGACGTCGCTTCGCCGGTTGAAGTCCCATAGCCAGTCCCCTCCATGATCCGCAGCCAGTGACAGGCGGCTGGGGCGCAAGACGTCCCCTGCGGCAAACCCAATGCTGCCGATATACCATGGCCCTATGTCCATGAGCCTGTCAATACTCTCGGCGCAGTCCGCGCCCAGCCCAAAAGCCGGCTTTTCCGCTAGTTGCAGCATCTCATGGGTCAACACCTCCCCCGGCAGTAAATCCACCTTTGCCGTCACCACGATGGAAGTATCCGCCATCTCCCGAAGATAGACCTGATTCAAGTAGAAGGTTACGCCAAAAACAGCGGCAAAACTAACGCAAATGACGAGTCCTTTGAGAAAAAAGCCGAGAAAGCCTTGCTGCCACCTTCTCAACGCCCACTCCCCCTTTCCTTTATCTATAACTGCCCTGATAATTTATCTTTTTATTGATGGTGATCTCCCGCCTGCTGCTGCCGGCTAAAGCGCCCAGTAGAAAAGGCGTCTCCACCCTTGCTTGCCCCTGCGCCCAGATCTGATTATTCTCCTGAAACATATCGAAGCTTAGGCTCAGGCTCTCCGATAAATAGCCGTCCATATTCTTCAGCAGTATTTCCCACGCCATATTCATCGCCTTATTCTTGTGGGCGGCATGCCTGCCCCAGATCAGGTCGTCCTCCACGACGCCGCTGACCAATGCCGCGTCCAGGGCAAGATCCAGGCCTTCGCTGAGCCTGTTGCGCACCACCCAATAGGAAGCCGAATCTGCCACCAGACAGACCAGCAAGAACATCACCCAGAGCCAGAAGAAACCTCGCATTTCCTTATCCCCCCTCTCATAAAAACGTTCGGATGTAAGTGTGGGCAAGCCCATAGAGCCGCATCCGCAAGCCAACGCTTAGCTCCTGGCCAAAGGGGCGCAGGCTTCGTATCTTGTATCTTCCTTGTACCCTTAGCTCGAGCAGGTCGCCTCGTTGCGCTGTTTTCGGCGTCCCCTCAAGCCTAAGATCCAGATCGTCCAGATGCAAGGCTGCCGCCAGCTCGCGGAACCTCTGCTCCATTGCGCCGTCCAGGCCATTTTGGCTCTTCATCATTTCCATAACCTCGCCTGCAGCGCTGTAAAGCTTCCATGCGGACATGCTGTAGGCGGCGACCTCCACGGCGGTAAACAGGAGGATCGCCAGGATGAGTATGATGTATAAGCCGCTCATGATCCCTTCCCCGGATTGCCCATGAATAAGCCTGCCCATTCCGCGCTTCTCCCCTTCTTTTCTTTCGTCCTGTATTTTTCTTACGCTCTCGCTTGCTTGCCCCATACCTTCACCTCAAGGGCTAAACACGCGGTCAAGATGGGTAAAGATCGTATTCACATACCCGACGAGTTTGCCATCCATGATGCCCTTGATAAGCACCAGCGCTAAGGCCATAACCGCCATCCAGCCAAGAGAGGATACCAAGTCGCCCTTTTCCTCGCTTAGGAACCTTGCCGCCCCTCTCCTCATCTTGTTCGCAAACCCGCACCAAAGCACGCCTGCCGATATAAACATTTGCATCTGTCTTCCTCCTTATTTCAATTTTTCTCCATTTCTTAAAGCCGCTTTGTCGTTTGTATCCTCATCCGAACAGTCGCCCGACCTGGCCAAGGATTTCCCACCCTTTGAGCGATAATGCCGCGACAGCCAAGGCGAATAATATGGCATACAGCTGGTAGATCTTTTCTGGTTTTGTCCTTACCAGAGACTCTGCCGCTTCCAGCCTAAGCTCTGTGATCTCGCTTTCTATGCTGCTAAAGTACGCCTCCGCAGCCCCGTACCCGCTCTCCACTGCCAACGTAAGCGCGGAGGCCAGTTTCTGGATCGCCGGTAAGTCAAAGCTTACCGCGAATAGGTGGAAGGCTTCGGCAGTCCCTATCGTCTGGATGTCATGGATAAGCTGGCTAAGCGCCTGTGCCATCGCTGTCCCGCCGGACGCCTGTGCCTGGCGTAATGCGGATAAGTAATCCCTCCCGCCTGCGAAGCAAATACGCAGTCGATCAACGACCTCCGGGATGTCCCGTGCTAATTCCTTCTGCCATTTGTCATATTTCCGGTCCAGCTCTTTCATTTCCATCCGAAAGAGCGCTATGGCCGCGAATGGATACAATCCTGCCATCCACCAGCCTCCCCAAAGCAGGGGTAACGCCAGGATCAAGGTCGAAACAGCCAGGCTTCTGATGAGCAAAACAGTCGCCATTTCACGAGCGCCTATCTTCTCTCCCATCATGGCAAGCTTCCTGCCCAGCCGATCCCAGTATGTCTGCTCGACGCGGATGAATCGGGCGCCCCGCTCCATCACCCGGGCAGCCCGTACCAAGCCCCGGCTGTCCTTGCGAATTGTAGATTGCGCATACCCGCCTTTTGCCGCCAATCGGATCATTTCGTAAGGTCTTCTCTTCCTGTCTATCCACTGCAGCAGGCCCAGGAGCAGCCAGGTGAAATACATTGCCCATACCAGCGGCGTTAAGTACAGATACTGATTGAGTTGCGCCCCCACCGGATCGCTCACCTCCTTACAATTCATCCACATTCAGGGATAAGTATTCCTGCCCTTTTGCCAGCACATAGAGAGTTAGGGCAAGAAACGCAAAGATCAGCAGTTTACCGGGCGTCGAATATAGATAGATGTTGCGCTGACCGGTATCCATCATAGACAGGATGAGAGGAAAACTCCAGGCAGTAGCGATAGCGAGATACAGTTGTTTCTTCCGGCTGGCTGCTTTTTGGGCGACCAGGAGCACCGCTTTCAGATCGTTTTCCAGAGCTGCTACAGATTTATTCAAGGCTTTTAGCGCCGCCGGCGTCCATCCGTCCGCGTTCGCCTGGATCAGCGTCTCCGCAACATTGTCAAATTTACGCAGCCCGACCATTTCCTGCCATAGCCGTATGGCGTCCTTGGCATTGCCGCCAAGCCTTATCTCTTCAAGCACCACGCGAAGTACGTCGGCGCCCCCCCTCGCTTGCTCGCTTTCTACTACCATTTCCATCGCCCTCGTGAGGCTGCCTTGGTCAGGAAGCCTGGCAGAGAGCTGGCGCAAAGAATCTGTCAGCGCCGTCAGTGTCGCCAGCCGCATATGATGCTTTCGGTTTTGAATGATGAACCGTGGCAGGAATAGGAACAATAGCCACCCGGCGCCAAATAGCATCAGATTCCCGGTGACAAAGTAGAGCAGCCCCGCGATGGCCAGGCTGACCACCCAGATGGCTATGGTTTCCCGGCTGCCCCAGCTCACCCCGGCTTGTTCGGCCTGGCGGCGGATTCTGCCTGCTTCCTTTTCCCAATACCCTTCGCGTGTTTTCGCGGCTTTCCCTTTGCCGGCGGCAAGCAGCACCGTCCATACAAACGCGAGCCATCCGCAGCATATCGCCGCAATCATAATTGAATGCATCCTACCTCCATCCCTTCTGGGCGCTGCCCCATGCCTTCTCTGCCCCGAAGCATGCAGGATCCGCTAAGTCATGTCCTGATCACCTCCCTCTCGCGGAGCCTCGGTTTCCGGCGGGGCTTGCCACTTATGGATCAGCGCGGGATCCACCAGCGCCTGGTGGAGTTTTTCCGCCAGATTGCCGGATATACCGGCCATCCGCACATGGCTGCCTTTGACAAAACCATCCTCATCCAGCCCCCTCTGGCGGAATTGAAAAAGCGTCCTGCATACCGGCTTTCTAGCCCCTTCATACCCGGTCAGCTCCACAACTTCCGCTATCACCCGGCTTTTCCCCATCTTCTGCTGAAAAAGGATCAAGTCTACCGTATCAGCAAGCTGCGATGCGATGACTTCGTCGTTATAACCGTCTCCTGCCAGCTGGACAATCCGAACCGCTGC
>Ga0082212_10005338_pt1 | contig 17541 bp, 3 predicted proteins | sample TergutNt197P3_FD_71548 | JGI IMG/M metagenome (GOLD analysis project Ga0082212, IMG submission 71548) | Neocapritermes taracua P3 segment gut microbial communities from Petit-Saut dam, French Guiana - Nt197 P3 | ecosystem: Host-associated > Arthropoda: Insects > Digestive system > Gut ... | reverse complement strand
GAATGTTCCCTGTTGAATATTGGATGTTCCCCAAGGCTTTCAGCCTTCGCGGCACGCGCAGGGCAAGGCCCTGCAATCATTAGCGTAGGGCAACGCCCTACGTCAGGGCGGAAGAAAATTTTCAAGGCTGTAGGCCTTGCATCATGATGGTAGGCCTTCAGCCTACAGGCATGGGGCGCGGCGGACATAGGGCGTTGCCCTATGCTAGTGATATAGCCCCTTCGGGGCAGAGAGGGGATGGTCGCCCGCCATCAATGCATAATTCACAATGCATAATTCACAATGCATAATTCACAATTTCATCGCGGCGGGAGGGGATGGTCGCCCTCCCATAGCGCATTTAACTTGGACGTTGAATGTTCCCTGTTGAATATTGGATGTTCCCCAAGGCTTTCAGACTTCGCGGCACGCGCAGGGCAAGGCCCTGCAATCACTAGCGTAGGGCAACGCCCTACGTCAGGGCGCAAGAAAAATCTCAAGGCTGTAGGCCTTGCATCATGATAGTAGGCCTTCAGCCTACAGGCATGGGGCGCGGCGGACATAGGGCGTTGCCCTATGCTAGTGATATAGCCCCTTCGGGGCAGGAGAGAATGGGCGCCCGCCGTCAATGCATAATTCATAATGCATAATTCACAATTCCTGCGCGGCTCGCGGGGACGCTCGCCCTCCAATCGGGATACAAAACCGAAGCGCATTTCACTTGGACATTGGATATTCCGTGTTGAATATTGGATATTCCCCGCGGGCCTTCAGCCTTCACGGCTCGCGGGGACGCTCGCCCTCCAATTGACTCCTAATTACTCTTTCCCCCACTCGGTCTCTTTGAACTCGACCTCGAAGGGCAACAATTCGGGGAGGACGGGGCGGATGGTGAAGGTTGCGGGCGCGTCGGGCGGTATCTGACCCAGATACCGGCAGGAGCCCCCTCAGCCATACTCGAAGTCGCCGCGCCAGAATGATGCCCCTTCGGGGGTGACCGCCTCGAAGCCGAGCTTCTCTATCGTTTTCTCAACCGTCATCCGGTTCCCAGCGGAGTCGGTCACTTCGGCACTGAGGTAAATCTGGTCGTCCCCGCTCTTGTGCGCATGGATGGAGGCGGTGAGCGGGAAGCCGCCCGGGACAACGAACACCTCGCCTTGCGCGACCGAGAACGGGTTGTCAGATACGCAGGACATCTGCACGTTGCCCAGCGCGAAGTCCAGTCTGGCCGTGTCGTAGTCCCCGGCGGGTATCGTCATGCGGTTCGTCCCCACGGCACAGACATGCCACTGGTAACACGGCTTCTTGTCCTGCGGGAAGAGGAACAGGTTCACGTTCCCGTCGCCGGTGTACGGGAACTCCATCTCCGCGACCGCCCCCTTGTAGGTCCCCGCGTCGAACGTCTTAGTCGCATAACGCGCAATGTCGCGGCGCCATGAAGCAACCTGACAGGTTATCAGTGAAACGACAAGCAAAAACCAAAGCCCGGCGACAGCCGCCATCGGCTTCCCGCCCGATTTCTTGCGCCGCCACCTCGCCACGCCCCAAATGGCCAGCGGCACCCATACGGTCGCGCCAATGACAGCAAGCACCGATATCCACGTCCCCGTCCTTGCCCTACCTGAACTCTCGGCGATGGTCCAGATAAACCACGTGGCGAGCAGCGCCACCCAGACCCCCGCGACCGCCAGCTGCCACCCGCCGCCCGCCCCCTTGCGCCGTCGCGCGACGCCGCGAATCAGGAACGGGAGCCAGCCGTAAATGATAACCATCAAGAGACAGAACGCCGCGATATGAAACAAATACCACGCTACCACTTCGATGACCTCCCCTTACGCTCTTTAACCACAATAGAATGCACAATGGACACTATGCTTGCGCCTATGAAGTGTTTGCACGTTTTAGGACAGGTCTATTCTTATCGCAAGATGAGTATCGTGCCGCCTTGGGTGGTGAGCCAGAGTTCGGTGCCTTTCTTGAGGGTTTTCCACTTGGGCTCGAAGCCGTCGAGGGTGGGGATGCCCGCAAACCCTGCGGCCTCGGCGATGACGTATTTGCTGCCGGGGGGGAGTTCGGATGCGAGGTCGCTGGGGACGATGGTCAGCCCCGTGAGGTCGAGCGTTCCGGCGGAGGTGATCTTGTCGCAAACGCCGTCGTCGCCGATGACGGCGGTAAGCTCGGCCTCGACGGTGAGCAGTGTGCCGGAGCCGTCGTCGGCGAGCTGGATGTAGTTCGACAGGCCGCCGGCGGTCTGGTCGTTGCGGCCGAGGGGGTCGTAGGACAGGCCGCCGACGAAGGGGGTGTCGTTGGCGCCGACGTTACCGGTGTTGTCGCCGTAGCGGATCTCGATGGGGTGCGGGCCGGGGGTGAGGGTGTGGTTGACGTACACGGTGCCGGTGCCGGTGTTGATGAGTATCTTGCCGTCGAGGATGAGGCTGACGTTGTCGTCGAATTTCCCGCGCCATGTCCATGTGACGTTGGTGGGGTCGCGGTTCCAGACGTAGCCCTTGTACGTCCACATATTGCAGTTGTTGGCCCAGAAGAAGGTGCGCGGGTCTGTGCCGTTGGCGCCGAAGGGCTGGTTGCCGGCGCGGGTCACGAGCTGGGTGGAGACGAGGGTCGTCGGGATGGGCGCACCGAACACCCAGTAGGTCAGGCCGTCGGAGGCCTTCCAGTGGTACTCCAGCAGGCCGGGCGTGAACGCGGGGGCGGCGGGCGGGTTGGCGGGGTCGTGGATGGTGAGGCGGTAGGTCAGGCCGTCGAGGGAGGTGATGTTGTCCACGGACAGGGTGGCGGTGTGGTCGTCGCCGCCGGGGGAGAGGATGGAGCCGCTGCCGAGCGAGCCGTTGACAACGGTGCCGGAGCCGGTGACGGTGATGCCTTCGCGCGTGCCGCCGCCGAGGTCGAGGGTCGCGCCGGGGGCGAGGTCGATGACCACCTGCATACTACTCATGCCGAAGGGGGTGAGGCTGAAGAGCGAGCCGTCGCCGGGGTCTGTGAGAACCTCGTAGTAGTTACGCAGGTCGGCGGTGACGGTGGAGCGGAAGTCGCGCCCTTGTCGGTCGCAGAGCATCCCGCTGTCGCCGCTGTAGGGGCCGACGCTGCCGGTGCCGTCGCCGAATCGTATCTCAACGGCATGTGCGCCGGGGGAGAGGACGGTGTTGGCGTAGGTAGGGTTGTTGCCGCCTTGGTCGAAGAGTTGGACACCGTCGATCTTGAGGCTGGAGTTGTCATCAAAGACACCGCGCCATGTCCACGTCTCGTTGGTTTCGGAGCGGTTCCACACATAACCGGTGTAGATCCACATGTTGTAGTTGCCGCCCCAGAACGCGACGCGGTCGGCCTGCGCATTGGACTGGTTGGGCGCAGTGAAGTTGCCCGCACGGGTGGTGGACTGGATGGATTCTTGCGGGTTGGGGTAATAGATGTCCCAGTAGGGTGCGGCGGCGACTTGCCGGTGCCCTTCCCAGAGACCGGGTTCGACGGCGGGCAGCAGCAGGGTGCCTTCCTCGACGCGGATGGCGCTGGCCGTCTGCTCGACCTCGTTGATGTTGGCGGTGAGGAGGTAGCCGGTGCCGTCGTCCTCGAGGATGATGTAGTCGCCCGCGTTGGCCGTGCCGCGCCCTTGCGGGTCATAGACCACGCCGCTGGCGAGGCTGGAGTAGGCGCCGACGTTGCCGGTGTTGTCGCCGAAGCGGATCTCGATGGGGTGCGGGCCGGGGGTGAGGGTGTAGTTGCGGGTGGCGGGGTTGTTGCCCGAGATGTTGAAGATCTGGATGCCGTCGAGCATGAGGCTCACGTTGTCGTCGAACGCCGCGCGCCACGACCATGTGACGTTGGTGGCGTCGCGGTTCCAGATGTATCCGGTGTAGATCCACATGTTCTGGTTGTTGTTCCAGAAGGGGGCGGCGATCCCGGTGTTGTTGGCGATGGAGGGCGAGATGTTGCCCGCGCGGGTGGTCAATTGCACGGAGGACTTGGGGTTGGGGAAGTCGAGGTTGAAGTAGTCGTTGGGCTCGCCTTTGCGCCAGCCTTCCCAGAGGCCGGGGATGAGGCCGGTGTCAACGTCGGCGAATTCGATGCCCGCGTCGAGGAAGGCGGTGCCGCTCCCGGTCTTGACGGCGGAGGCGGTGACGACGGTGCCGTTGATGACGCCGCCCGACCCTGCGAGGGTGACGCTGGCGTTGGTGATGGTGTTGCCGCCGAGGTCGAGGGTGCCGTCGCCGATGATGATCTCGGACCCGGCGGGGATGGCCTCGGGGTGCGCGAGGCGCAGGGTGCCGCCGTCCACGCGCGTGGGGCCGGTGTAGGCGTTCGGCACGGACAGGATGAGGGTGCCGGGGCCGGTCTTGGTGAGGCCGCCGTCGCCGTGGTCGGCGAAGCGGGCGACGGGGGTGCGCCACGTCACGTTGGAGCCGCCGCCGCCGATGAGGGTGATGGTGGGCTGGGAGGTGTAGCCTTGCCCGGGGTTGGTGATCTCGATGTGCGTGAGCGCACCCGTCTCGCGGTCGATGTGGGCGATGGCGGTGGCGTTGGTGCCGCCGCCGCCGTTGATGCGGACATACGGGGGCGCGATGTAGTCCATGCCGCCGCCGTTGAGGCGGATCTCGCCGATGCCCGTGCCTTCGGGGCGGGCCATGGGGCGGTCGATGGTGCGCGTGACGCCTTCGCCGAGCTCGATGGTCGCGCCGCCGCCGTAGATGTTGATGTCAAGCGGTTTGATCCCGGCGTTCGCGAAATCGGCCGAGCCTTCGACGGCGAAGAGGTACTGGTTGCCCGCGTTGTTGGTGACGCAGAGCGTGCCGCCGTTGAAGTTGACGAACACGCCCGTGGTGGTCCTGTTCATGCGGCGGATGTAGGTGGTGGTGAGTTTGCCGCCGTTGAGGTTCAGGACGGCGAGGGCGCTGGCGCGGTTGCCGATCTGGACTTCGCGGTCAACCATCGCGTCGGCCGTGCCGGCCACGGTCATGATGGCGGTGCCTGGGGTGGCGTTGCCGGAGCCGCCGTCGTTGCCGTCCAGCACCAGCAGTTCGCCGTAATGCTCGAAGGTGCCGCCCTCGAGGTGGAGGACGCCGACGCCGCCGCGGCTCAGGCCGAAGCACCCGTCATACGAGTTTCCGAACTCGCCGGTATTGGGGAGAGGGGTGTAACGCTTGCCGTTGAAGGAGAACGCGCCGCCCGTCTGGCGCAGGATGCCGACGCTGGTGGCGTTGTTGATGCCGCCAAGGTGCGTCCAGCCTTTGATGGTGAGGTCGCCACCGTCCAACTGGTAATAGCCGTAGCCGTAGCGCCCGATGCGCCCGTCGTTGCCGTTGCTGGCCGTGCAGAGCCAGCGGCTGTCGTCGCCGGACTGATAGACCGCCCCGTGCGTGCCGGTGTTGTTATCGTAGCCGCCCATGATAAGGTTGGACTGGATGAAGCCGCTGTCCTTGAGTTCGACCACGGCCCTGCCGTTGTTCTGCGGGATGCGGAACTGGGCGGCGCCGTTGCCGGGGTTGCGCCCTTGGTCGGTGAATACCCACTGCGCGTTGTCGCGGACGATGATCGTGCTGAGGTGCGACGTGGAGGCGTCGTTGAGCGTGTAGTCCTGCATGTACATGTTCAGGATGCCGCTGCTCCAGACCGAATCGTTAATCAGTTCGATGGTGCCGTTGTTCATGCGGGTCTGCGCGTTGACCGTCACGTCCGCATCGATGACGAGGGTGCCTTGCCCGTGCTTGTCGATGTGCGAGGGGAACGGGGCGGAGGCGCTGCCGATGTCGTGCGTGAGGGTGGCGGTCTCGCCCAGGTCAACCTGAACCTGAAGGCGCTGGAGGTTCGCGTTATAGATGAGCGGGTTGGCCGCGAGCGCGGCGACGTCGGCGCTCGCCCATCCGCCGGGGTTCATGAACACGCGCAGACAGCCGTTGTCGCGGAGCGTCACCTTGTTGGCGTCGGGCAGGCTGCCGGGGTAGCGCAGGCCGAGGACGGCGTTGGTCACGAAGACCGTGCCGCCGAACGTGTTGGCGGGGTTGTCGAGCAGGCTCATCGCGCGCACGCCGCCGTTCGAGACGGCCAGGCCGCCGGGGCCGGACAGCACACCGGAGAGGGTCTTGTTGAAATTGCCGTTGGCGGTGAGGTTGAGCGTGCCGGGCAGGGCCATGGCGGAGGTCAGCATATTCCGGTTGGTGCCCTCGTTGCCGCCGCCCGCGTGGATCTCCGCGTTGGCGGCGGGGAGGAACGTCCAGTTGACGGGGTTGACGAGTTCGTACATGCCAAAACGCGCGTCGCCGTCGATGATGATCTCGGGGGTGCTGTCGTTCGGCTCGAGGATGAGGCCGGACTCGAAATAGACGCTCCCTTGCGTGATGTGGAGAGCCGTGCCGGAGGGGGCGTTGAGGATGCTGCCGCCAGCCGAGAAAAACAGGTTTGCCATGCCAGCCTTGGTGAGGGTGTGGCTGTTGAGGTCAAAGATCGCCCCGGCGCCGCGGAAGTCCCAGCGCGCCCCGGCGATGCCGCCGAACGTCGCGTCGTCCAAGAGCGTGGCGGTCATGTTCTGGAATGCGTTGCGTTGCTCGAACACGCCGTTGTTGACGATGGCACCCAGGCCGTCCACGCCCGCACCGGAGACGAATACGGGGTTGTTGATGGTGAAACTGGTCGTACCCACGCCGCCGCCGATGTCCAGCGTGCCGCCGTCGGCGATGACCACCTCGCCCGTGCTGAGCGAGCGGCTGTTGCCGACCCGCAGGATGCCGCCGAGGATGTCCGTGCCGCCGAGGTAGGTGTTGGCGATGGCGCTCGGCAGGGTCAGCGTGCCGCCGCCGTCCTTGACCAGCCCGCCCGCGCCGGAGGTGACGCCTCGGAGGTAGTCGTTGACGCCGTCCGGCGTGGCGACGGTGAGCGCGCCCGCGTCGATCAGCACGGGGCCGGAGAGCCGCGTCCCGCCCGCGAGCGTGACGTCGCCCTCGCCCGTCTTGGTCAGCGAGACAATGCTGTCGTAAGGCTCGTTGAGGGCGGCGTTGACGGTAAGCGCCTCGGCGCTGTCATTGCGGAGGGAGAGCGAGGCCTTCTGCTCCGCCACGACCGCCGCCGTGCCGGGCGCCTTCCACTTCGCGATGAGATAGGCCTCGACCATCTTGCGCTCGGCGACGGACAGGGTGTAGTCGAAGAGCAGCACCTCGCCGATCTGACCGGGGTAGGTGCCGCCGCCGTTGCGGTGGCCGAGGTGGAGCGGCGTGTCGGTGGTGTTGAGGTCGTTGCGCGTCTTGGGACCGGCCGCAGCAGCGACGCCGTCCGCGAAGCCTTGGAAGTTCCCGTTGGCGACGGTGCCGTTCATCTCCACGCCGCTGAGGAACGCCATCACGATGGGCGTCTCGGGGGGCGAGGCGGCCATGTCGATGTCGCCGCTGTAGGTTCCGAAGCGCGTGTAGTCATTGCGGAGGTAGGTCTCGAAGGCCAGCCCCGATGTGGCCACACCGATGGAGACGAGGCACTCCTGGCTGGCGTTGCGGCTCATCACCGCGATGAGCGTGCGGTTGGCGTCCCCTGAGATGCCCGTGTTGACCGCGCTCTGGAGGCCTTGGTTGGCAACCGTGTTCCGCAGCATGGGCAGGGCGGAGTGGGAGACCGCGCCCGTGGCGTAGATCGGCGCCGTGTGGCCGGAACGCACCACCGCGTCCGCGTTCGCGAGCGAACCTTTGTTGACGATGTTGGTGACCGTGCCGTTGTCGGCGAGCGCGACGGTCGCGCTGTCCGAGGGGTCGTACCAGATGAGCGGGTTCAGCGCGGCGATGGCGTTGGCGTCGGGAAGCGGGGTCGCCGTCAGCCCCGTCGGCAGGAACAAGCCGTCCTGCGGCGCGTCGCCGATGGTGAGCGCGCCCGCGCCCGCCGCGATGGCGAGTTCGTTTGCGAAGAGCGTCTGCCCCGCGAGGTTCACCTTCGCGTCGTCGCCCGCGAAGGCCTGCGTGAGACTGAAGAGCGTCGTCGGGTTGAAGTCCAGCCAGATGTCCAAGCCCGTGCCGGGCGCGTTGATGATGGCCTCGACGGTGTCGCCGTCCGGCAGGGCGTTGCCCTTGGTGGCGAGGTACTGCGTGGAGATGGCCACGGGGGTCAGCCCGTTCACCGCGTCGTACTGCGCCGCGCTGCCGTTGAGCGTGAGCCACGGGCCGACGATGCCCGCCTGAAAGCCCGTGACGAAGATGCAGTTCGCGGCCGTCCCCACATTGGGCGCGGTGATGGCAAGGCCCGTGCCGCTCAGGTTCGCGAAGGTCACGGCCGAGGCCGTCGGCGCATCCGCGATGGTGAGCGCGGCGCTGCCGCCCGGCACGGAGAGCGCGGGGAGCGATAGCGTGTAGTCGTCCGTCGCCGAGGGGTTGACGGAGAGCATCGCGCCGTCCGTCATCGTGATGCTCGCGGCGTTCCCAGCGGCGTTGGTGGAGTCGAGCGCGAGCGTCCCCGCGTTGATGGTGATTGCGCCCGTGAACGAGTTGCTGCCCGCCAGCACCCATGTGCCGCTGCCGTACTTGCGCACGCCCACGACGTTCTGCGCGTTGTACACGGGCCCCGTGACGCGCCCCTCGAACGCCGAGTCGCCGCCCAGCAGGAACGTCGAAGATGAATTGTTGCTGTTATAGACCGGCCCCGCCAAGGTGAGGATGCCCGAGCCTTCCTGCTCGACGCCGCCGCCGTAGCCGAGGATCGCGTCGCCGCCGTTCTGGAGGATGCCGATGTTCGTATCGACCGCCGGTCCCGTGTAGCGCAGGACGGAGCCGCGCGCCGCATAAAACCCCACGCTGGCTGCGCCGATGCAGGAGGGCTGCCCGATGTTCGCGAGAACAGACGCGACAACCACGTGACCGTTGCCCGCCGCGACGTTCATCGTGAACGTGTTGGCCGTGTAGCCCAGAACGACCGTGCCGCCCTTTCCGGCATCCGCGACCCACGTCTCGAACCCTGTCCCCGTCCCGCCGTCGACAGCGACAAGTTGCGCGTTGACGGTGAGCGTGCGCCCGGGGTTCGCGCCGTCGTCAAGGTGGTTCGTGCCGCCCGCCGTGGTATGCCCCAACTGGCCCGGCCCGTTGATGGTCAGGTTCGCGCCCGTCGCCTGCATCCCCTCACCGCCCGAGTTGGAGACCAAGAGTATCTTGCCGCCCGCGATGTTCAGCGTCACGTCAACGGAGCCGATGACGCGGATCGACTTATTGGTGCACGTGTCGCTGACGTTCACCGCGCCGCCGACCGCGTTGAAGATGGTGACATCGCCCGCGATCGGTACGCGCACCGGATCCCAATTCTCCGCCGTGAGCCATTCATTGTCCCCCGCGTTCCCCGTCCACGTCATATCCACGCCAGACGCATGGAACGCAAACAAACCCGCACACACGACCGCCGCCTTCACGAACCCACAACTTTTTTTCATTTGACCAGCCTCCTGTTTCGGGCCAGCCCTAACGGGCCAGCCAATCCGAAGATACCACACCAGTATTCACGATATGTGGGCGGGATGTCAAGCTAAATCAGGAATCAAATGGAGGGCGAGCGTCCCCGCGAGCCGCCTCCTTTAATGAATTAGGAATTAGTAATTGCCGGGAGCGCAAGGCTTCCGCCTTGCAATTAGGAATGAAGGATGGGGGGGCGAAAAGGACAGACCTAATCAAAGACATCGGTTTCTTCGGCTTTTCCCGATTTCATCCACTTTCAACTTGACATTCCCACGTCTATCGTGAATACTGACATGGTATTCTCAAATTGGGGAATAGCTAGTCCATTCGGGCTGGCTCGAACAGGAGACGGTCAAATGAAAAACGAGTTGGGTGGTTGGATGAAGGCCGCGGCGGTTGTCGCGAGTTGTGTTGTGTTTGCATCCGGGGCGTTTGCGACGGATTGCACGTGGACGGGGCTGGGGGTTGATAACGACTGGGGCACGGCGGAGAACTGGTTGAACAACACTGTCCCCAACGGCAACGGGGACGTGGCCTTCTTTAACGGGGACATGGTCGGGGCGCCCATCACGGTCGAGGTCCCGTCCAGCCGTACCATCAAGTTCATCCGCTCCATCAACGGCGCGGACGCGACGATCAACATCGCCAGCGGCATGATGCTCACCATCGACAACGGGGGCGCGGAAGGCCTCTCCGCGAACGGCGGCGACCTCACCGTCAACGGCCCCGGCAAACTGGGCTACTCCACGGGCGAGGGCGTCGGCTCGCAGGGCTACAACCACCTCGACAGCGGCTCGGACGAGGGCTTCACGCTCGCCATCTATGCGGAGATCGTGGACAAGAGCGGCGGCGTGAACACGGGCTTCGAGTCGTGGCGCTCCAACGGCGGGCAACGCAGCGGCAGGATCATCCTCGGCTGCCCGACAAACGCGTTCATCATGAACATGAACGCCTCGCAGAACCACACCTTCATCTTGGGCAAGCTCTCGCCCCTCGGGCAGCCCTCCAGCCTCGGCGCGCCCGCCGTCCTGCGGCCGAACAAGAACACCGTGTTCCACTACGTCGGCGCGGGCGGCGACACGGCGGGGCCGAAAATCGAGCTCAACGGCGGCGACGGCACGCTCGGCTACGGCGGCGGCATCACGCACGACGGCCTCGGCACGCTCACATGGGCGGGCGACATCTACGGCGTCCAGAACAACACCCAGTTCCTCACCCTCTCGGGCGACTCCCCCTACCCCGCCTCCATCACGGGCAACATCTACAACAACAACGGCACGGTCGGCATCATCAAGAACGGCTCCGGCGCATGGTGGCTGGCGGGCAGCAACGCCTTCACGGGCGCGCTCACGGTCAACGCCGGGACGCTCGGCCTCGACTCCACCAACGCCGTCGACGGCGTCGCGCAGATCACCATGCTGGGCGGCACGGCCCTCGCCGTCAACCCCTCCGCGAGCGACGACTTCGAGATGACGGTCAAGCCCGTCGTCGTCTCCGGCGGCCTCACGCTCATCGTCGCGGACGCGCCGACGGCCTCGACCGTGACGTTCCCGAGCCTTTCGTTCGCCAACCTCGACGTGCTTGCGCCGAGCGCCGGAACGGCCGTCAACACAATCTTCATCGCGGGCCTGCCGACGGGCCCGCTGGGGACGGCCATCACGCTCAACGGCGGCCCCGCGCAGTACGACCCCGTGAACGGCCTCGCGCCGTTCACCCCCTCGAAGCAGGGCATCGCGGTCATGGGCAGCACCCTGCCCAACGACCCCATGGTCGCCGTCGCCATCAACCAGTCGCCCAACGGCACGGCGGACATCGCCCTGCCCGCGCCGCTCACGGCGCTCTTCAGCCTCACGATGGACTGGGCGGGCGGCGACAACGCGACCGTGGCGACCGCCGGGAAAACCCTTCAGGCGGGCGAGCTGGCCATCAACGTCGCGGCGGACGCGCTGACCATCGGCGCGGCCCCGCAGGACGGCGTGTTCCTGCCGGCGGGCCTCGTGCTGCCCCCCGCGCCGCCGAGCGAGTCGGACATCGCCGCGCTCGCGCCGCTCATCTGGTACGACCCCTCTGACGCCGCCACCGTCGCGCTCAACGCCGACGGCCGCGTCACCAACCTCCTCAACAAGGGTACCTCCGGCGCGACGCACGACGCTATCGTAGCCGCCGACCGCACGGGCCCGCTCTACGCGCGCTTCCCGGCCTCCCACGCGAAGCTGCCCATGCTCATGAACACGGGCGACAATCAGGGTCTGCGCAGCGCGGCCGCCACGGGCATCACGGGTGACGCCGCGCGCACCCTCGTCACGGTCATGAGCCGCACGGGCGAGGCCATCGTCTCCATCGGCGCGGGCGAGGGCGGCAAGGCCTTCGAGAACTACCTCCGCGCCGACGCCACCCGCTTCGGCACGTACGCCGGCGACATCGATATGCCCATCACCGCCGTCGGCACCCCCGTCGTGCAGGTGTTCCTCAACGGCGTGGACGTGGGCGGCACGCCCGACCTCGGCACGTTCCAGGGCTTCGCGGACGGCAAGACCGGCAACGCCATCAACAACACCACCAACCCGCGCTCGCGCAACGACCTGAACACCTCCAACACCCAGCTCCACCTCGGCAGCCGCAACGGCGGCGGCAACTACACGGGCGGCCAGATCGGCGAGGTCATGCTCTTCGACCGCACCCTCTCCGACACCGAGCGCGAGGCCGTCGAGGCCTACCTCATCGCCAAGTGGAACACCTTCAACGCCGCGGCCGCCACGCAGACCGCGTCCGTCACCCTGCGCAACGACAGCGACGCCGCGCTCACCGTCAACGCCACCCTCGACTCGCCCGCGGACAGCGTCGTGTCCATCATGAAGACGGGCCCCGGCGGCGCGACCCTCGCGGGCGGCGTGCGCATCGGCGGCTTCACGCTGCTCGAGGACGGCCTGCTCACCCTCGCGCCCCCTGCGGGCGTCACCGACACCCTCGGCGGACTCATCAGCGGCGCGGGCAGGCTGGCCAAGGACGGCGACGGCACACTGACCCTCCCGACCACCGTGCAGAACCTCTACACGGGCGGCACGGACCTCCTCGGCGGCTTCACGTTCCCCGGCAACAGCCGCTCCTTCGGCTTCGGCGACGTGACCATCGCCGACGGCGCGACGCTCGACCTCAGCAGCGGCCTTGGCGAAAACAGCATCACCCTCACCAACCGCATCTTCGTCTCCGGCGCGGGCGCGGACGGCAAGGGCGCCATCGTGAACCACGGCCCCTTCCAACAGCGCTACGCCTTCCAGAACACCACCATCACCCTGACGGGCCCCACCACCTTCGGTGGCGACACCCCCGGCATCCGCTGGGACCTCGCCAACATAGCCACCACGCTGGACATGGGTGGCCACACCCTCACCAAGGTCGGCGCGGGCAACTTCTTCATCTCCCCCGCCGCCGTCATCAACGCCCCCGAGGGCAAGGCCTTCGACATCCAAGGCAGCGGCTACCTCGGCATCGAGTATGACGCCACCCTCTCCCCCAACGACGCCCAGCGCGAAATCCACATCGCCCCCGGCACCCGCTTCGGCGTCTATAACACCTCCGTCCCGATCCACTGGTCCATCATCCCCGGCGGCGACGCGGCGACGCTCTTCACCTACGGCGGCAACGAGTTCACCAACCTCAACGTCCTCACCTCGGACATCTTCCTCGGCGACGGCACGAACCTCTGGCTCACGGCCAGCGGCGGCAATATGTACAAGAGCCTCACGGGGCAGATCACGGGCGGCGGCGGCCTCGTCGTCTCCAACGGCGGCGGGCGCGCGGTGCAGATCCTCTCGCACCCCGACAACACCTTCACCGGCCCCGTCAAAATCAACAACGCCGTGCTGGGCCTGCGCCACTTCGGCAGCATCCCCGACATGGACGACATCATCCTCGAGGCCAACGGCGGCGTTCGCGCCTTCATGAACCCCAACGGCTGGACGAGCGCGCAGGTGGCGCAACTCGCCTTCCGCCCCGGCCTGTTCACCACCAACGACAAACGCCTCTCCATCTACACCGACGACGGCGAGACCGTCACCCTCACCCACGACATCCACGGCGCAACCCTCGCCGACCGCTTCCCCGCCCAGCTCGACAAGGACGGCCGCGGCACCCTGCGCGTCGAGTCCAACATCACCACCGGCCCCACCCGCATGAACTACGGCACCATCGACCTCTGCGGCAGCGCCATCTGGCGCGTCGTCGGCGCGGAGTGCATGTACATGGCCGACTGGGCGATTAACGACGGCCTCGCCGCCAACCCCGTCAGCACCCTCATCGTGCGCGACAACGCCCAGTGGCTCAACGAGGATCGCGGCTTCAACCCCGGCTCCAACGGCGCCGGAACCATCCGCCTCCCGCAGAACAACGGCCGCGCCCTCATCGAGCTCAAGGACGACGGCTACATCCAGTCCAACCTCATCCTCGGCGCGTGGGACAACCAGACCGGTGCTATCGGCGCGGTCTATCAGTCCGGCAACAGCACCTGGCTCAACGTCGGCGGCGGCGGCAACGACGGCCGCATCGGCCGCTACGGCTACGGCTATTATCAACTCGACGGCGGCCTGCTCCAACTCAAAGGCTGGACGCACCTCGGCGGCATCAACAACGACACCAGCGTCGGCATCCTGCACCAGACGGGCGGCGAACTCCTCTACACGGGACGGAAAACCACCCGCGCCGCCGACAACACCGTCGGCGAATCCTACGACGGCGACCTCGGCCTCAGCCGTGGCGGCGTAGGCATCTATCACGCCGAAGGCGGCACCGCCCTGATCTACGGCTCCATCCTCCTGCCCGACCCCAACGACGGCGGCTCCGGCCAGAACACCTCCGGCACGGGCATCATGACCGTCACCGGCGACGCCGACGTGGCGCTCACCCTCCAGCTCGACATCGGCGCGCGCCCCGACGGTTTCGCGGCCCTCAACCTCAACGGCGGCAAGCTCACCACCACCTACATCCGCCGCGTGGACAACACCACCTACTCCGCCGTCAGCTTCAACGGCGGCACCCTCTGCGTCACCAACAACAGCAACGTCAGCAGCCTCTTCGCGCCCGCCACGGCGGGGCAGGCCAACACCCAGCTCGACGTGCTGCTCTACCAAGAGGGCGCGACCATCGAGCTCGGCGAAGGCGTCGCCCGCAGCATCGACATTCCCCTCCTCGCCCCCGGCGGCGTGGGCATCACCGCCATCGCCGCCACCGGCTCCGGCTACATGGCCCCGCCGTTCGTCAAGATCAGCGGCGGCGGCGGCGCGGGCGCCACGGCCATCGCCCGCATCGACCGCGCCAGCGGCGCGCTTACGGGCATCGAGGTCACCAGCCCCGGCTTCGGCTACACCTCCACCCCCGCCGTCACCTTCATCGGCGGCGGCGGCACCGCCACCCTCGGCACCATCACGTTCGACTTCAACGTCAGCGGCGGCCTCACCAAGACCGGTCCCGGCAACCTCACGCTGAACGCCGCCAACACCTACACCGGCCCCACCCGCATCGAAGGCGGCACCCTGCGCATCGCGAACCCGCAGGCCCTCATGCCCGACTCCGAAATCATCATCGGCGACGGCACCCTCGACCTCTGCGGCAACACCATCACCGCCGTCAGCGTCACCATCAGCGGCAGCGGCGCCATCATCAACGGCAAGGTCATCACCGCCTCCGCCACCAAAATCGGCGACGGCACCGCCACGTGGGACGCGGGCATCGAGTTCGCCAGCGTCCCCATCTCCGGACAGGCCCTCGTCCCCGGCCTCTGGGAAGGGACGTACCACTTCTCCGCCGCGCCCTACTGGTTCCTCGACCTCCCCAACCCCAAGGCCTCCGTCCAGCAGACCACCCGCGCAGGGAACCTCCCCTACGGTGCCAACAACAGTTCCCCCCGCATGGAGTTCTGGAATGGCAACAACAACCTCTGGATCTACTCCGGCTACATCTGGAACCACACCGACGAGGACTGGACCATCACTTGGCGCGGCTCGTTCGATGACAACGTCAGCCTCACCATCGACGGCGTCCTGCTCATCAACCAAGGCGGCAACAGCATCGGCAAGCGCACCCACACCCTCAGCCCCGGCGCCCACGCCATCGACATCCGTTTCGGCGACGGCGCGGGCAGCGTCGGCCCCTACAACAGCTTCCCCAGCGGCCTGATCTACGACCCCGAAGGGCGCGGCTCCGACGACCTCGGCGACTACATCGTCCTCGAGAACGACCCCATGTCCCCGTTCCCGCTCCTCACCCTCAACGCCCCCGCAAGTGCGATCTCCGACAGCGGCAACGTCATCGGCCCGCCCGACGCAGCGCCCCCGCCCGACGCCATCCAAGTGCTGGAAGGCACCCTCCGCCTCGACCTGCCCCTCAGCCAGGCGGGCCTCTGGGAAGGCCACCGCCAGACCATCCCCGAGATGGGCATCGGCTACTGGGACATCACCTACCCCAACCCCATGGAATCCGTCCAGCTCACCACCCGCGCGGGTAACTTCGCCGCCCCCAACCAGCCCAACAACCAAGGCGACCGCATCGCCTACTGGGGCGGCAACTCCAATATGTGGATCTACACGGGCTACATCTGGAACCGCACCGACCAAGACTGGCCCATCACCTGGCGCGGCGTGTTCGACGACAACGTCAGCCTCGCTATCGACGGCGTCCTGCTCTTCAACCAAGGCGGCAACAACGTCGGCTACGCCAACACCACCCTCACCCCCGGCGCCCACGCCATCGAGATACGCTTCGGCGACGGCATCGGCAGCGTCGGCCCCTACAGCGGCGAGGGCGGCCTCATCTACGACCCCAGCGGGAGCGATGTCCGCACCAACGACGCCACCGAGCTCACCCTCTACTACGCCCTGCTCGCAGACCTCGGCGACGGCGACCTCCTCACCACCCGCCCCTACGACGTCGGCGCGGAGATGCTCGACGGCGTCACCATCAACGTCGCCGACGGCGCCACCCTCGACCTCGGCGACCACCCCCACAACGGCCTCACCATCACCGGCGGCGGCACCGTCCTCAACAACGCCCCCGGCAGCGGCGCCACCATCTCCCCCGCCGGGGACGACGCCACCGGCGCCATGGGCGTAAGCGGCTCACTCGACGGCATCACCTACCGCCTCACCATCCAAGACCCGCCCCTGCCCACCGTCGTCGCCAACAACACCCCCGGCCTCTGGGAAGGCATGATCCCCGCCGACTGGGACGAGTTCGGCCCCAACCCCGGCATCGGCGACGACAACGCCATCCAGCAGACCACCCGCGCAGGGAACATCATCAGGGGCGACAACACCCAGCCCGGCACCCTGCTCGACCCCACCGAGGACGACCTCTACCGCTACGGCTTCTGGGGCGGCGGCCACCACACCTGGATCTACACCGGCTACATCTGGAACCGCGCCGCCACCAACGTCACGTGGACCTTCCGCCTCACGTTCGACGACCACGTCAGCCTCCGCATCCGCGACACGTATTACCACGTCTTCTGGAGCGACCCCCAGCCCCTGTACGCCACCCTCACCCTCGCCCCCGGCCCGCACCCCATCGAGATCCGCTTCGCCGACGGCGGCGGAAACGTTGGTCCCGCCGGGACCATCTACGGTGGCCTGCTCTACGACCCCCTCGGGCGCAACCTCCAGTCCAACGACGCCGCCACCGTCGCCGCCTACTACCAAGTGCTGGCGAACGACGGCATCAGCGAGCCGCTGCTCACCGTCCGCGCCGACGTGGACTTCACCCCCTTCGGCGTGTGCGACCTCATCACCTCCACGGGTGTCCTCGACCTCACCGGCCTGACCATCACCCCCAGCGATCTCGCCTCCGCCACGCCCCTCGGCAACAAATACCTCATCGCCACCGCCGCAGGGTTCACAGGCACCCCCACCCTCGACGGCTTCGAGAGCAAGTGGAAAACCCGTAAAGACGGCACCAACCTCTACCTCACCACCGTCGGCGGCACCGTCCTCATCCTGCGGTAAAAGGTGGCACGGGCATTCTTGCCCGTCACGCAGCAATACGGCAAACATACGGGCGGCCCTCGCGGCCGCCCGTATTGTAAGCCTTCACAGTAAATGACAACCCCAAGCATATCTTTTATGGAGGGCGAGCGTCCCCGCGAGCCGCCGCC
>Ga0082212_10005337_pt1 | contig 17542 bp, 16 predicted proteins | sample TergutNt197P3_FD_71548 | JGI IMG/M metagenome (GOLD analysis project Ga0082212, IMG submission 71548) | Neocapritermes taracua P3 segment gut microbial communities from Petit-Saut dam, French Guiana - Nt197 P3 | ecosystem: Host-associated > Arthropoda: Insects > Digestive system > Gut ... | reverse complement strand
TTAACCTTAACGGTTTTCTCTTTATCCATAACTCCACACTTCACACTCCACACTCCACTCTCCACACTCCACTCTCCACACTCCACTCTCCACTCTCCACAGCTTCTAGCTGTGGAGATAAAGCCCCTTACCCAGTTTATGCAGCAGCAGTTCAAACGCTACTCCCCGCTCAAAGGCGTCCTCTACATCCTTACTTTCCAGCATGGCGTCCCGGACGAACAGGGCTGCCGAATCTACGCTTTCTTCCAGACTATAGCCCCGCATCAGGCCTGCTGTCAAGGTGCTTGTGAAGAGATCCCCTGTACCATGCATGTGGAAAGGCAGCAGGCCTATTTCCCGCTCAAAGTAGCGGCCTTCGGCAAGGGCGCAGTTATAAAGCATCTCGCCCCGGATCACCCCGGTAAGGACCACACTTTTGCAGCCCAGATCCACGATCTCCCGGCACAATTCCTCTGCTTGAGCGCTATCCAGCTCCGCATTTTGATACTCTCTTCCGGTCAAAAGACAGGCTTCGGTAATATTGGGGGTGGCAAGGTCGGCCACGGCTACCAAATTGGCCATCTCCCGGCACATCTGGGGAGTATAAGTTTTGATCACAATGCCATTATCTCCCATCACCGGGTCGATAATTCCCATTCCGGTTGGAAAATTTTGGATAAGACGGGCCACCACTTGCATTTGATATGCCGAGCCCAAAAAACCGCTGTAAACGGCATCAAACTTCAAGCCCAAGGATTGCCAATGATCCAAATAGGCGTCCATATGGGGGCTGAAATCAAAAAAAGTAAAACCTTCAAAAAGGGTATTGGTGGAAAGCAAGGCCGTGGGCAAGGGGCAAACCTCTACCCCGGCGGCGGAAAGGGTGGGTATAGCCACAGTCAAAGCGCATTTACCATAACCGGAAACATCATGTACTGCAGCCACTCTGGGTAATTTTTTCAACATAACTCTATCTCCTCTATAAATAGTATTTGTAGGGATAATATTATAACATGTTTGGTAAGGTTTGTAAATTTCCCGCCTATTATCTAATTTTTCAAAATAAAGCGCAATATATACCAAACGGCTCTTTTTGGGGGCCATTGCCAGTTATTGATTGCGATTGACTGATTCAGACTGTCAGGATCTATCAAGTTATGGTGTATTTTCGCGGACTTTTCGCAAAAATTACAGTATGATTTTTGCGTATTCTGTTGACATCTGAAGCCTGCCGGTGTTATAATAAATCAAACGGAGGTTAAGAGAGTTATGGAAAGAATGTTAATGCAGGATTTGCTGGCCTGGAAAAACAATCCAAATAGAAAACCCCTTGTCATCCAGGGAGTAAGACAATGCGGCAAAACTTTTTTGATAGAAGAATTCGGCAGACGGTATTATACTGATACTGTTTATTATCGTTTTGATAAGGATGCTAAAATAAAAAAGTTTTTTGAGCAGGATTTAGATCCGCAAAGAATTATTAAAGACTTAGGGGTTGCCCGCGGGAAAGCAATTAAGCCGCAGGAAACTCTTATTGTTTTTGATGAAATTCAAGAATGCGGCAATGCTGTAACAGCACTTAAATATTTCTATGAAGACGCCCCTGAATATCAGATCATTTCGGCAGGTTCCCTGCTTGGCGTAGCTATGAAAAAGGGAACTTCTTTCCCTGTCGGAAAAGTTGAGTTCCTAAGCCTTTACCCTATGAATTTTTATGAGTTTTTATCTGCGCAAAACGAACTGCTTGCCGAAGAACTAAAAAACAGCTCGCTAAAGGATATGGTTTGGAAAAATTTCCGAACTGAACTATTAGAAAAATATCGGGATTTTCAGGCTATCGGCGGTATGCCGGAGGCTGTACAGATTTGGCTTGACACGAAAGATATTGAGGAGGTCGAGAGAAAGCAAGACGAAATACTTCTCGGGTACCAAAAAGACTTTGTTAAATATGCCGAGACAAAAGACTATCCCAAAATTTCAGCCGTTTGGCAGTCTATTCCCAGCCAACTGGGAAAAGAAAACCGTAAATTCATTTTTAGCCAGGTAAAAAAAGGCTTGAGGGCAAAGGATTTAGAGGACGCGCTGATCTGGCTCATCAATGCAGGTCTTATTTATAAAGTCGAATCCATCAAGAAACCGAATTATCCGATTTCTTCTTATGCCGATCATACTTTTTTTAAACTATATATGTCCGACATTGGCTTGCTCAGAAGACATGCAGATCTGCCATCAGCTATTGTTTTTGATGATACGCCTGCATATAGGGAATTCAAGGGTGCGATGACAGAAAACTTTGTTGCTTGCGAGCTTAAAAGAATGTATGGCAAAATAAAAACTAAAGAGCTGTACTATTGGGTTGCGGAAGGTTCCGCTAAGGCAGAAGTGGATTTTATCGTGCAAGACGATGAAAGGTATATTATCCCCATTGAAGTTAAATCAGGCACGGCAAAACATGCCCGGTCAATGACGCAGTATTGCCAAAAGTTTAATCCTGAGAAGTCTGTTATAACTTCTCTTGATGAAATAACCAAGCAAATTATACCGCTTTATGCTTTTTGGAAATTCAAAGACTGGATAAAAGAAATAGAGCCTACTCGATCCTAAGCGAAATACTGCCTCCACAACCGCTATAGGAACGGAAAAATGATTCTTTAGTAATACCCCTGTCCTTAAAATAAACAAATTGCCCCATAAATGACCATATCGGTAAAAAGACAGCCTTCACATTTTTTTCGTAGGTATAGTCAAGGTATAATGTATTTCCTTCCAGACGGGCCTTAAAGTCGGGCTTTATCAACCGGCCGATATTCTGGGAGTCCTCAATATTCAGAGGCAGGGTATAGTAGATTATCAGCCTGTCGCCGTCAATGTTGGACATTTGATCATAATACTCCAGCACCAGGTATTCTTCCGGATATTCTTCCCTTGTGCCGTCTTCATAGATATAGAACCTCCCTGCATTATCGCTGCCGGATGAAGTTACTTTACCGGGGTTGGCAATGAAACCAATATCCCCGCCGGTTATGATATCAATACTGCTGCCTTTGGGCAAAGCGGAGATATCAAATTCCAGTTGCTTGCTAACCGGTCCCGCCGGATATTCTTCTTGAGCGACTACCGCACTTTGTTCCATACTTGGCGCTAAAATAAGGGCTACACTGCCAAAAGCAAAAATGGCAATGAGGCAGGCTGCAGCGATCCCCGCTGTGATGTCATTTGATAATCTTAGCGAGGATTTATAATATACAGTGGATTTATTGACGATAAAGGACAAGGCAAAAAGGGCTGCCCAGAAAATAAGGCCTTTGAAGATAAAGAAAAGCACCCCGGGTTCAAGTATTAGAAATCCGGATACACTTTGGATAAACTTGATCACAAGCAGCGGGTCAGCGATGAAAAACCCTGCCATTGCGGCAAAAACCCCGACAGCATAGATTTTGAATTTGTGGATCAGCGCGGTTACCAAGGAAATAAATCCGGCAATGATCGAGGCATAGATTATCAAGACCAAGAAACCGGAGATGATAAAGGCCGGGTCAAACTTATAGACCAGGTAGATGTTTTTATGAGCGGTTGCAATTATTGCCATGATGCCGGATTGGATCAGGTACATAGCCAGCAAAAGGGCTGCGGTGAGGAGGATCCAGCTGTAATACAGGGCCTGCGTAGATAAAAAGCGGCTGGAATTGGTTTGGGGGTACATGGCAAAATTATGGTTGGTTATCCGCTCAATACAGCTCCAGATCACATTTGCCAGCAAAATTCCCACCAAAAACCAGCCGGAGAAATCCGGCAGCCGGTAACTGTTCAAAGCATCGCTCACTTTTAACATGTGGATTAGACTGGGAATCAGGTTAGTTAAAAAGATTGCCGCCATAACTATAAAAGTGCTCAAAATATTGAATTTTGCGCTCTTCAACTTGATCCGGGTCAATTGCCCGGCATTTTTCAGTTCGCTTTTTGCCATAAACATTCCAGCTCACCCTCCTTATTCTCTCTGGTAAGGTAGATGCAAAGATCCTCCGGGCGGACATGACAGACCCGTAGCCCGCTCTGTCCGGCCCTGGTCCGGATCTCATCATCAAGTGTCTCTTTGATGACCGCCTCGCAGCTGATGCCGTTTTTATAATAGATGATCTGTTTGCCGGCGCTGAAAGAATCCACAGCGGCCTTTTCACCTTCAATGCGGTAAGAACTCTGGCGCAAATCATCTATATTCCCGAAAAGTACCGGCCTGCCCTCATCGATCAAGAGAATATCCGAGAGGATACCTTCCATTTCGGCCAGCAGATGACTGGAAATGATGACGGTACGCGGGTATTCCGTATAGTCCCGCAGCAGTACCTCGTAGGCAGCTTTACGTACGGTCACATCCATGCCCAATACCGGCTCGTCAAACATGGTCAGTTTGGAGCGGCAGGCAAGGGCGCAGATGAAATTAAAAATACTGGCCATCCCCTGCGAGAGCTGCTTATACCTCATTTTGGGCTTCAAATCAAAGTATTGGAGCAGTTTTTCGGCAAATTCCCGATCAAAATCCTTGAAGATTATGGCATAATTACCCAGAATGGCTTGCAGCCTTAGTTGCTTTTCGTGACTCATATTGTGGCAAGTGTAAACAAGATCGGACAGTACAGCCAAATTATCCATCGGCGCCCTGCCAAAGACCTCCAGCTTACCGCCGGAGAGATCAAGCAGTCCGGCGCAGAGCTTCATAAAAGTGGTTTTGCCGGATCCGTTACGCCCGATCAAGCCAATTAAGCCCCCATAGGGAATATCTATGGTAAAAGATCTGATTGCGGCATTTTTTCCATAATTTTTACTGAGATCTGCCGCCTGTAAAGCAAAATCACTCACTTGGATCCCCCCTGTAATTCAATTCACAATTCACGATTCACAATTCACAATTAAATGTCCTCAAATGTTTTGGAAATATTAGGCTTTTTTGGGCTAATTTACAATAGTTTCTGAAAATGCGCTATTTAGTTTTTCTAAGACCTGTTTTTTTGATAAGCCTATTTTGTTGGCTTGTTCAACAAGTTGTCTCATAGTCCCGGCAAATTCCTTTTCTAATTTCTCGTCCGTCAGATGTTCTTTGGCGCCGCCGGCAACCAACATTGAAAGCCCGCGCTGTTTTATTAAAATACCTTTTTGAACCAGTAAATTAATGCCTTTAGCAGCGGTGGCGGGGTTGATATTCAGTTCCCGCGCTAATACCAACTGGGAATATACCGGATCACCATCTTTTAGTCTTCCCAGAATAATATCATCCTCAATAGCTTCTGCGACCTGAAGATAAATAGGTTTGATGCTCTCAAAGTTGATCCTCAAATCAGCCACCTCACTACACTACTTATGTAATGTAGTATACACCCATTGACATCTATTGTCAATAGGGCGCCTTGAGAAAACTTTTTTTCTCGTTATACTGTGACTTTTTTATTCGAATTTGAGAGCCTTATACTATGTGTCAACAAAATCTTCACAAAATCAGTCCCAACGTCATCCCGGACTTGATCCGGGATCCCCTGCTTGCCTTCGGGGGATCCCGGGTCAAGCCAAAAATGACGGGAGAGCGAAAGTGTATGGTTTTAGACGTCACAGCCTACTAGTTCCTAATCTCCGGCCGCTTCCCAGATCCCGCCCAATTCCGCACTGAAATCGTTAAAAAATCCGGGATATGATTTTCTGACCGCTCCCGCATCCTCAATTTCTACCGGTCCATTGCATGCTGCCGAAATAATTGCGGCAGCCATGGCTATCCGGTGATCTCCGAAGGATTGGGTATTTCCCCCGGTCAATGACTTTTTCCCGCTGATAATCAAGCAGTCTTTCGTTTCCGTAATATCCGCCCCCAGGCTTGATAATGACTTGGCAATGGTATGCAGGCGGTCACTTTCCTTGAGCCGCAGCCGTCCGGCGTTTTTTATGATGGTCATTCCTTCCGCAACAGCAGCTACAGCAGAGATGACAGGAACCAGGTCAGGATAATCTCCCGCATCAATATTTATCCCTTTGAGCGGACCGGGGAATACGGTGAAAGCGTCATTCTCATAAGTGACATGGGCTCCGAAACGCGCCAGCAAATCGACAATAGCCCGGTCACCCTGCCGGGAATCCGGATCAAGACCGGTACAGGAGATAGGATTTTTCCCTATCGCACCGGCACAAAGCCAAAAAGCCGCATTTGACCAATCACCCTCGACCCGCACCTTTTGAGGAGAAGAGAAAACCTGCCCGCCCGGGATTTGGAAAACCTGATCTTCCTCCTCCCTGACCGTTATTCCAAACAAGCAAAGTGCATCCAAGGTCATATCCGCATAGGGGCGCGATTCCAAAATATCCGTAACCCTAATTGTACTGTCCCCAAGAAGCAAGGGCAGCGCCAACAATAATCCGCTGATGAATTGAGATGATATATTTCCCGGCAGGGTATATGTTCCATTTTTTAACTTACCTTCACAGACAAGCGGCGAAAAGCCCGGTTCGGATAATCTGCAGCCATGGGAAGCCATTTCCTCATAAAGCCCGAAAAGAGGCCGTGCCGGCAAACGCCCGCCCAGATCAAAAGCTACCCTCAATCCGAGAGCGCCGCAAACCGGCAGCAAAAAGCGCAATGTAGTCCCGCTTTCGCCGCAGTTGAGCCTATATTGTTTTGTTTCCCGGCTCTTTGGCCAACGCTTAACAGGGATTACAAAAAACCCGTCCCGCTCATACCGCAGCACAGCTCCAATGCTTTCCAAACAACGCACCGTTGCTTCAATGTCCTCCGAAAGCTCCGGGCAGGTTATAAATGTTCCCCTATCTGCCAACGCGGCGCAAATCAAAAGCCGGTGGGCTTCGCTCTTAGAAACAATTGCCCGGATCGTACCCCCTTGCACCGGTCTGGTTATTCTGATTTTCATCTAAATGATCATTCCTTTCCGGGCAGCGGCTTCGCCGCAAGGGATTAGGAACTAAGCGCTCAAATTCGAACAAAAAAGTCACAAAATATACCTCATCTCTTGATTGACCTGCAAGGATATAGATTCAAAATGATGCATGAAATAATTAGACACTGATTTTCGCAGATTTTAACGGAACTCGCTGTTGTCTTTAGGATATGAGAAACTTAGGTGCTATTGCTTTGAAGAAAAGATAAAAATAATTCAATACTTTTTATAATAAAAAAAATCCGTGCTAATCCGTTTTTAATCCGCGTAAATCCGTGTCTAATTTGTTTTTGAATTCTTTTCCAGTTTATCTGGGGTAGGGATTAGGCAAAATTTTCGTGCCGCCGTATTCCTGCTCCTACTCAACACTCAAAACTCAACACTCCGGCTTGTCCGGGTTAAGGGGTAGGGCATTTTCTGGCTCCTTAGAGGAAGCGAAAGGAAAATTACATTTAATGGTTAATATGTTATATAATACCTGGATTTTTTTCTTCCCGAAAAAACAACCTAATAAAAGTTTTGCGAAGCAAAACCTCAATAACTGTTACTTGTTACCTGTTACTTGCATTAAAAAAGGAGGAGATATTTATGCCATTAGTACCTATGAAAGAATTGCTGGATCGTGCGGAGCAGGGTAAATATGCTGTGGGGGCCTTTAATTGCAATAATATGGAAATTGTTCAGGCTATTATTACCGCTGCCACCAAAGAAAACTCCCCTGTCATTGTCCAAGCCAGTCAGGGCGCCATCAAATATGCCGGGATCGACTATATTGTGGCCCTCACCCGTCTGGCTGCCGAAGCTGCCCCGGTGCCGGTAGCGCTGCATCTGGATCATGGGACCAGCTTCGAGCAGGTAATGCTCTGTATTGCCAAGGGTTTTACTTCGGTAATGATCGATGGTTCCAAGTTGCCTTTAGAAGAGAATATCAAGCTCACCAACCGGGTCCTGGATGTAGCCAGGGCTACCGGGGTTACGGTAGAGGCGGAACTGGGCAAGATCGGCGGTACTGAAGATGATATCACCGTCAGCGAAAAAGAGGCTCAATATACCGATCCGGAGGAAGCCGCCTATTTTGTGGAAAAAACCGGCGCAGATGCCCTGGCAATTGCTATCGGCACTGCCCACGGCCAGTATAAGGGAGAGCCCAAGCTTGATTTGGAGCGCCTGGAAAAAATCCGCAGCCTGACCAATGTGCCCATAGTTTTGCATGGCTCCTCCGGAGTGCCGGATGAGGCTATCCGGGAAGCCGTTAAGCGGGGGGTACGTAAAGTCAATATAGATACCAATGTCCGGGAGGCTTTTATGGCCGAGGTAAAGCGGGTCTTAACAGCAAATCCGAATGAAATAGACCCCCGCAAGACCCTGGGCCCGGCCAGGGAGGCGATGACGGAAATCGTTCGGGAGAAAATCAGACTATTCAGGGGCTAGGCACTGTCAGCCAATGTCAACAACTTAATAGCAAAACGGCTTGTTGTCACCGTCATTCCGGGCTTGACCCGGAATCCCCCGACCTGTTTGGAGGTCTACAGGGGATCCCGGGTCAAGCCCGGGATGACGGGGTTAAGCCTTGAGTTGTAGACATTGTCTAAGGGGAAGACTTTAAATACTCTACAAATATCCCCCGCAAAGGGCGGGGGATATTTGCTCTATTATTTCCTGTTTTTGAGAAGATAAAGGCTAATTTGCCTATTTGATTACTGCTACGCTTAACAAAAGAGTAAGAAAACGGCACTTTCTGGAGAATCTCTTATTTCCATAAGGGAAAGGCCCGGAAAACCACGGATAGCAGGGCTTGCCCTTGGGAAAAGCCGGTGTTATAATAGGGCCTATGAAAAGAAAACGCCGCAAAAAATCAATCCGTTTTTCCTTTGCTGACTTTTGGGCCTTGGGCTTATTTATGCTTATAATTGCCATAGCCATTTCCCGCCTGACCTCACCTTGGAATCCGGCGGGAAATCCGCCGAAGCAGGAAATTGTCCTGGCCGCTCCGGAGCTAAACGAGGAGCAAATCCCGGCCCGGGCCTTGTTGGTACTCCCGGAATCCCTCATAACCGCCCCGGAAGCCGGGGAATTCACACCTTTAGCGCAGGAAGGTGAAAGGGTGGTTTCGGGGCAGCAAATCGGCCAATTGACCCAGCCATTTTTCAGCCGTTCGCCGGAAGCCCCCATCCCGGTGATAACCTGTCAGGCCGGCATTCTCAGCTATGAACTGGATGGCTTGGAAGGGGTAATCAATGCAGGAAGCATTCAAAACCAGGATCTGGGACTTCTCTTCAGTCTTGAACAGCCCCAAAACCCGGAAGCCCCCGCCTCCGCCTGGAGCCAAAACCGGCCTCTGGCCAAAATAATCAGTCAGGAGGGGCCTTTTTACCTGCTTTTAAGTTATGATAACAAGCAATCCTTTCAGCCAGCCGGCGGCATCTGGCAATTTACCCGCGAAGACGGCCACAAGTTTGCCGGACAAGCTATAGCCAGGGGCAACAACCACTCACATCAATACATTTTACTGCAACTGGAGACAATACCCCCCCTAACCGGACCCCGCAGCTGCTCGGGCTACATTATGGAAGGTAGCAAAGATAAAAAACAATGGACAAATCCTTTGTACTTATGATATAATATCGCTGCGAAGGAGAATCCTTACTGATGGACAAAATTACCTTTTCGGAACCGTTGACAAAGGGAAAATCTGCCTATGAAAGGATTGCGCAATTACAGCAGATTATTGTGAACTCTCCGAATAAATCTCATCATATAACCGTAGATTTAACACAATTCAGGACAGGTATGAGTTTTGTTTTTCTGCTTGCCTGTTTGCCTTATTGTGCTTTGGCGAATAAAAAAGAACTTGTGCTTACGGTGGACAAGAAAACCTTTACTCTGATGCAGAAGATTCAAGTTCCTGGAACCTGTACCGATGGCAAGGAGACAAAGTCGAATAGGACAGGGTTTCGCCTGCTAAAAGCACCTATTGACGTTATCTCCTTAACAAAGGATATCTGGCAGGGGTTTCCTGTACAAACCAGTGAGGAACTAGGAGATGCCCTTCAATTCAATATCGGTGAAGTATTCAACAATGCAAGTGGTCATGCAAGTGCAAGCTATATTATCGGTGGATGGCATACAAAGCAAAACGGGTTATATTGCTTTTCTTGTTATGACACGGGAATCGGAATTCCCGAAAGTGTAAATCGTTATCGGAAGGCAAATAAATACCCAATAATCCCTGATATACAAGCAGTAAAATGGGCTATGGCAAAAGGGCACTCAACATCATTGCAACCAGGCAGAGGTCTTGGACTTGACTTGCTGAGAAATTTTAGCAAAGCTAATGATGGGGTGATCCATATCTGCTCCGGTTATACTTTGTATGTATTGAATAAAGGAGCTGAGAACTACATATCATTAAAACATCCATTTCATGGAACATTTTTTGAGATGGACATTACCCGTGATGGTTATAATTATTCTTTTCGGGAGGAAACAAAATGACAATTCATGTTGAAGATTACATCGAAACAGCGTTTTCCGTTGACGATGCCGAAATAATTAAAAAGGTAATCGAACAGACCATTGCTGCAAACGATAAAGTAGTTCTTGATTTCACGGGGATTACCTTTTTTACAACATTGTTTTTCAGTTCCGCTGTCACATATTATGTTTTCGAGCTTGGTGCAGAAAAATACGATCAAAAATTTCAGGTTGTTGGTCTGACGAAGGTCGGGCAGACTGCATATAACCATTCGCTGGATTTTGCTCGGGAAGAAAGCCAGTTGACGCCGGAACAAAAGCAAGCACGACTCGCTGCCATTAACAGCGCGTTTGACGAGGAGTAATGAAAATGGCACAAAACTTGCAGGACATTCCGGAATCCGGAGATATATTTATTGACACTAATGTCTTGGTTTACCTTCACGGGCGACCACTTCCACCTGAAGCTAAGAAATATAATAAGCAGGTTGCTTACTCCGCCGCAATAGGATCTTTATTGAGAAACAAAAGAACATTAGTTACAACCTGGCTTGGTGTTATGGAAGTATTGCATGTTCACGAGCGCCACATGTTTGAGGAATACAAATCATTGTCAACACAGCATTCACTCTCAAGGAAAGATTACAGACGGAATCTGGAGGAAAGGGCACGGGTACAAGCCGAACTCAAGCGTATTCTGAGAGAAATAAAAGCATATTACCTAATAATACCAACCGATCCGGCTGAAACTCCTATTGACCAATTTGTCAACACATACACTAACCATAAATATGATCCAAATGACTTTATAATGATCGAATCTGCTACAAACTGCGGAGTCAAAGATGCTATTACTGATGATTCAGATTTTCATAGTGATACAAGACTTACTGTGTATACATACTGAATCCTGAATACTTGCGGTCGCGGACCGCTTTATTGTACTTTATCCCAAAGGAGCTAAGATTAATTAAAACGTTTTTGGAGGGTAAAAATCTGCCCGTTCTGGCCTCTAGCCTCTAGCCTCTGGCCTCTGGCTATGGTATAGATCTGCGTAAAAGCCGTTCTGAGTCAGTAATTCCCGGTGATTACCCTGTTCCACTATTTGCCCCTCATTCATCACCAAAATCAGATCGGCCTCGCGGATAGTGGAAAGACGGTGAGCAATTATAAAAGAAGTTTTGCCCTCCATCAGGCGGGCCATGGCTTTTTGGATCATGATTTCTGTCCGGGTATCTACCGAGCTGGTTGCTTCATCCAGAATCAGCAGTTTGGGATCAGCAAGAAAAGCCCGGGCAATACAAATCAATTGCTTCTGCCCCTGGGAAATATTGGTAGCATCATCATTGAGCCGGGTGTCATAACCCTCGGCCAAGTCAGTTATATAATTATCAATATTGGCCATGCGGGCAGCTTCCTTTATTTCCTCCCGGCTGGCCTTAACGGCCCCATAGGCAATATTATCGCTAATACTGCCGGAAAAAGACCAGGTATCCTGCAGAACCATGCCAAAGGCTGCCCGCAGGCTCTCTTTGCTGTATTCCTTGATATCTACCCCGTCAATTTCGATACTGCCCCCGTTAAGCTCATAAAAGCGCATCAGCAAATTGACCAAAGTGGTTTTGCCCGCCCCGGTAGGCCCCACAATGGCTACGGTTTTACCGGGGCGGATCTCTAAATTCAAATTTTCGATCAGGGGCAGATCGGGGCAATAGCGGAAGGAAACATTTTTGAAAGAAATATGGCCTTTGACCGCATCCCGATCCAGTTCCTGTTCCGCTCCCGGCACTTCCTCCTCTTCATCCAGCAGCTCAAAAACCCGCTCAGCCGAGGCAATAGTGGATTGCAAAATATTAATGATGCTGGCCATCTGGATAATAGGCTGGTTAAACTGGCGGGAATACTGGATAAAAGCTATTACTTCCCCCAGTCCGATTTGACCGCTTAACGCCCGTATTCCCCCCAGAACACAAATTGCCACATAATTCAGATTATTAATATAGTTCATGACCGGCCAGATGATCCCCGAAAGAAAAATAGCTTTGCGGCCGGACAGATAAAGGATCTCATTCTCCCGGTCAAAAGTTTCGATGACCGCTTGCTGCCGGCCAAATACCTTCACAAGATCATGACCGGTATAAACCTCCTCGATCTGCCCGTTGAGCCGCCCGGTGGAAGCCCATTGCTCCCGGAAATGCTTTTGGGAACGCTTGGTTATCAGTAAAGTCACCAGGGCGCAAGCCGGCAAAACTATCAGGGAGATCAGGGCTAAAAAAAGATCAATAGTGAACATTATGATCAAAATCCCCAGCAGGGAGAGCATCGTAGTTATAAGCTGAGTAAGTGACTGGGAGAGGGAAGCGGCAATATTGTCGATATCATTGGTGATGCGGCTTAGAACTTCGCCCCGGGTATTATTATCAAAATACTCAAGGGGCAGACGGGATAATTTCCGGTCCGCATCCCGCCTGAGGGCATAGACGGTTTTCATGGATATCCCCGCCATCAAAAACTGCTGCAGCCAGGAAAAAAAAGAGCTTAGCAGATACATGCCAAGCAAAATCAGCAAAATCTTGCCGACAAAAGCTAAATTTATAGGTATCCCCGGCTTAATATTCTGGTTTTCTACCATTTCCGCCAGATTATCCCGGCCATCCGCTTTCAAGGCGGAGACAACCTGATCTATCGGAGTCCCTATCGGAAACACCTTAGCCAGCTGCAAAGAAATGGTCCCTCTTTGCAGCTCATTTATTGATACAGCCATGATTTTCGGCCCGGCAATTGTGAGACAAACACTGATCAGGGCAAAAATAAATACCAAAACAAGCCGGGATCTCTGGGGCCGCAAATAGTAAAGCAGGCGCTTCAGCACCTTTTTAGCATCTTTGGCTTTAGCTGAAGTTACCGGATTTGGCCCATCGCCGGAAATCATCTCATATCCGTCCGCTTTTTTTTCATTTAGCCTGTCTTCCGGTTCCTCCGGCACATCAGTGGATTTTCTCATTGTTGCTAAATTCCTTTTCTATCACACCTACGACTTCTTCCAAGGTTGTTTCCTTTTCCAATACACTTTGCATTTTAAGGCAGCGGCTTTTTATGTATTCATTATTGCATACATCCAGAACAGTTTGATACAGTTGCCTGCCGCTGCTTTTGAAATAACTTACTTTTTTTCCTATTCCCAGCTCCACAATCCGTTCGGCATTATAGGCTTGATCACTTATGATAGGCATTGCAACTAAAGGAACGGCAAAATTCATTGCTTCATTTATACTGTTCATGCCGCAATGGGTCAAAAAAGCATCGGCATGCTGCAATACTTCGAGCTGCGGCACATAAGGATAGGCATAAATATTTTCCGGGATCTCTCCGAGCGCTTCGGGGGGTATCCTGCCCGTATTGAGAATAACCGATATATCTTTTCCGCCAAAAGCGCGGATGCACTTTTTATAAAACCCCTTTTTATTAATCAGACTCCCCAAAGAAATATAGACAATAGGTGATTTCATCTCTTCATAGGGTAATTTTTGGCTTCCGGGAATTCCTTTTTTGAGGGGAAAAGCAAATAAATAGTCCTCGCCAAAAGATTCCCGGTATTTTTGAAATATTTGCGGGATATAGACAATATTAAGCATTGGCTTATCATTTATGATGGCCTTGCCAAGTGTATTATTGGTCAATCCTATATACTTTGCATGTTTTATTGCCCTGACCCGATGATTTAGGATGGCGCCGGATAATTTGAAGTACAAAGAGGTCTCGGAAAATATTTTTTGATTCAGTGCCCGCTGAGAAAATTGACGGATAGCGGGAATACCCAGGATTTCGGCAATCTTGATCCCCGGAAAATAATACATCTCATAAATCAATAAATCATATTTCTTTTCCAAGTTGATTGCCGTATCAAATACGTCCCGAAAACATCTTCTTTCCTTCTGGCGAAAGTTTAAAGAAGTCTGATCACTATCATAAGGAATAAACTCAGCGCCGGTATTTTCTATTTGGCGGCGAAATTTCTCCCCGTTGATATAGGACACATCATGCCCCCGCTGTACCAGCATCTCTGTCAGAGGTAATGTCGGATTGGTATGCCCTGCAATCGGTAAGTTGATCATTAAGATAGATGCCATGATTATATCTCCTTTAAACGCTCATCATCTGAGAATCAACTATCTCCTTGTAACTCCGGCAGCTTTCCAATAATTCCTGATGTTGTCCCAGGCCGGCAATACGTCCGTTTTCCAAAACAATGATCAAATCCGCGTTCATTACCGTGCCGACTCTTTGGGCTACAATAAGTGTGATCGCCTTGCTGGTTTCCCGGGCCAGGGCCCGGTGTAATTTGGCATCGGTCTTTGAATCCAGGGCCGAAAAACTGTCGTCAAAAATATAGATATCCGGCCGGCGAATAAGCGCCCGGGCAATACAAAGCCGCTGCTTTTGCCCGCCGGAAAAATTGATGCCTCCCTGAGAAACAGGGGTAAAGAGGCCCTCTTTCTTGGCTTTGACAAAATCCTCGGCTTGGGCAACCCGCAGGGCCTGCCAGATTTCCTCTTCTGTGGCATCCTTTTTCCCAAAGCGGATATTAGCGGCAATGTCGCCGCTAAAAAGGAGCGGTTCTTGGGAAACAAAGCCGATCCTCCTGTTCAGGTCCTCTTGGCTCAGCCGGCGGATATCCAGCCCGCCTATCAGGATCCGGCCGGAAGTCACATCATAAAAACGGGGTATCAGATTAACCAAAGCAGATTTGCCGCAGCCGGTGCTGCCGATAACAGCCACTGTCTGCCCCGGCAAAGCCGAAAAAGATATATCCTTTAAGGCCGGGTTTTTGGCGCCGGGATAGGCAAAAGTGACATTTTCAAAAGATAAACTTAAGGCAGGCAGCCGGGCCGGATCCGGCTCGTCTTTGAGCACAGGATCGGTTAATAGTACCGCATTGATCCGTTTAGCGGAGGCCATAGCCCTGGGCAGCATCATAAAGACCGTCGTCCCCATTGTGATCGAGAGCATAATTTGCATCGCATACATCAAAACAGCGCTAAGATTACCAAAGGGCATCAAGCCGCCATCTATCCGCAGGCTGCCAAACCAGATAATGGCCACACTGGTCAGTTGAAAAGTTATTACGATAAGGGGCATCATTACCGCCATTAAATACTGTACCGAAAGCCCCGTTTTCAGCCATTCCCGGCTGGCCGAATCAAAACGTTTTTCCTCATATTTGACTTTGACAAAAGCCCGGATCACCCGGACTCCGGAAAGCTTTTCCCGGGCCACCCGGTTGACCTTGTCCAGACGCTGCTGCATCGCAGTAAAAAGAGGGATAGCTATCCGCAGGAAGAGATAAGTGCCGATAATCATAGCGGGAAGCGTCACAAAAAGAATCCGGGAAAGTTGAGGATCCTGGCGCAGGGCCATAATAATGCCGCCCAGGCAATTAATGGGGGTCAAAATCATCACACTAAGGCCCATTTGAACGATTTGCTGCACCTGCAGGACATCATTGGTACTGCGGGTAATCAGGGAAGGAGTACCAAACAGCTCCATATCATGCCGGGAAAAGCTTTCGATTTTGCGAAAAATGCTCCCCCGGATGTCCCGGCCAAAACCTGCGGAGATCCGGGCATTACAGGCAAAAGCAAGTACAGCAGCCCCCATCACCAAAACCGCGATCAGCAGCATGAAAAGGCCCATACGGGTTATATAGGCTATATCGCCCTGCAAAACACCATTATTGATAATATTGGCATTCAAATCGGGCAGATAAAGATTGGCAATCCCCTGGCCGGTCATCAGTAAAATGGCTGCCGTCAGTATGATCTTATAAGGTTTCAGATAGATCAATAATTTCCGCATATTATTTTTTCTCCCGGATGCGAATCGGTCATTGTCCAGCAAAGTAAATAATACCATGCATGTCATTTTCTGTCAAGAACTTACAAAATACGACAAAAAAGGGGAAAAGAAAAAAGCCGGAGTTTGATCCGGCCTTTTTACTGCATAGAATATTGAAGTTATTTATTGTTCAGTATCTTTGGCGCAAGAAGCGTCAATAAAAAAACAGGTTTTTACTTCAATAGTTTTCGCGGAGCGAAAAGTTACCAACATTCTGACTTCTGACTTCCGACTTCTGACTTCTTGCGGCCAAAGGCTGCTTTAGTTCCACTTGCGCTTTCTGGCTGCCTCTGCTTTTTTCTTTCTTTTAACACTGGGTTTTTCATAATGCTCGTGCTTACGGATCTCCGCCATAACCCCGGCTTTTTGACAAGTACGTTTAAAGCGCCGCAAAGCGCTGTCTAATGACTCGTTTTTACCGACACGGACTTCACTCATAATTCTCCCCCCCTCCATGCGCTATGAAAAAGGCTTGGGCCTCAAAAATCAAAATTTATAGTAGCTAAAAGACGTATAACATCAACTAAAAACAAGACTTTTGTTCAATTAGTTTTTGCTGACCGAAAACCTACCCGCATTCTAAGTTCTGAATACTTAGTTCTGAATACTTGCGGTCAAAGCCCGCCTTGGTAAACATCACTGATATACTATTATAGCCTAAAAACAATCCCTCGTCAACTACTTAGTTACAAAAGCGCCCAAAAAAACTCCGCCAAGAAGATGGAAATGCAAATGCGGCACTTCCTGACCGCCGTCTTCCCGGCAATTGGTAATAAGCCGGTAGCCGCTTTGATCGATCCCCAGCCGGGCAGCAATTTGAGCCGCCAGATAATTGAGTTTTCCTAACATGGGTATATCAGCCTCCGTTACGGAAGCCAGATCCGGCAGATGCTTTTTGGGAATAAGCAAAATATGATGAGGCGCCCGGGGAGCAACATCTTTGAAGGCAAGGATTTCCTCATCTTCATAGAGAATTGCCGCAGGCAGCTCTTTATTAACGATTTTACAAAAAATACACTGTGTAGTGCCGGTCATTATGATCTCCTCCTGCTGATGACAAAACAATACCTATCTTTAATTCAACATTATTTTACCTTTTCCTGCTAGAAAAGATTCTTATTTTAAGGCTTTTTTCGATATTTTTTTGAGACACCGGGAAGGTGCCGGGAAGAGCTTGACGGAATTCTTCTATTTATGTATAATATTAAGAGAGGAAACATTTACCTATATTTTTTTGGGGGTGACTAAACTGAAAGAAATTT
>Ga0082212_10004342_pt2 | contig 17542 bp, 10 predicted proteins | sample TergutNt197P3_FD_71548 | JGI IMG/M metagenome (GOLD analysis project Ga0082212, IMG submission 71548) | Neocapritermes taracua P3 segment gut microbial communities from Petit-Saut dam, French Guiana - Nt197 P3 | ecosystem: Host-associated > Arthropoda: Insects > Digestive system > Gut ... | reverse complement strand
GCGGCAGGCGTGGATGGGGTAATCATTCCCGATTTGCCGTTTGCCGAATATATGAACGAATACAAGGATATAGCCGACCAATACAATGTCAAGATAATCATGCTGATAAGCCCCGAAACGTCCGAAGAGCGGATTCGGCTGATTGATGCGCATACCGATGGATTTATCTATATGGTATCAAGCGCTGCCACCACAGGAGCGCAAAGCAAGTTTTCAGGTATAGTACAAGAATATTTCCGGCGAGTCCGCGCTATGAACCTGAAAAATCCGCAACTGATAGGTTTTGGCATCAGCAATCGGGAAACGCTTCAGGCAGCCATCTCCAATGCTTCAGGAGCGATTGTTGGCAGCAAATTCATAGAATTGTCGGGCAAAAACACAAACCCCGAAGAAGCGGTAACAGAATTGTTAAAAGCATTAGGAAACTAATAGAAAATGCAAATTCTTTTTCAAACAAATGGAGTTGTATCGAAAATCAAAGACAATAACAGTAAAGGGCGCAAAGAGTTTACGCAAAGAACGCAAAGGTTTGAATACAAGGATTTTATTCTTTGCGTCCTTTGCGAAAAAACCTTGCGTCTTTGCGTTAAAAAAAAAATAAAACAGCCCCCCGCAGATTTTGTGTATTTATAATTCTCAATAAATTTCCTACCTTTGGTGCGGCAAATAACATTATTTTCCATTGGACATCCAGATTCTCATAAATTAATTCTCAAACAAATGAAAATCATTACAATAGTAGGCGCACGTCCGCAGTTTGTGAAAGCGGCGATGATTAGCCGTGCAATCCTGAAGCATAACAAAAATAATGACCTGAGGGTAGAGGAAAGTATTCTTCATACAGGACAGCATTATGACCATAACATGAATGCTGTTTTTTTCGAAAAGATGGAAATTCCCCGTCCGACATGGTTTTTGGATTGTGGCGGGGGAAGCCATGCCGAAATGACCGCCGGTATGTTGGTCGAAATAGAAAAGGTATTAAAGAAAAACCGCCCTGACTATGTGTTGGTATTTGGAGATACCAATTCGACGCTTGCCGGCGCTTTGGCGGCTGCAAAACTCCATATTCCGGTAGTTCATGTCGAAGCCGGCTTGCGAAGTTTCAACCGACAGATGCCTGAAGAAGTAAACCGTGTCCTGACCGACCATGTTTCGACTTATCTTTTATGTCCGACGTATGCTGCTGTCCAAAATCTGAAGCAGGCAGGAATCACTACAGGCGTTTCACATGTTGGAGATGTGATGTATGACGCCGCACTTACCTTTGGTAAGATAGCCGAACAGACCTCCACGATTCTTTCGTCGCTACAATTGGGGGCAAAACACTTCTATTTATGTACCGTACATCGGGCTGAAAACACCGACGACAGGGAACGTTTGTCGCAAATAATCAGTGCGTTGGTTGAAATAGCCCGTCCTGAATGTCCGGTTATCTTACCGTTACATCCGAGAACAAAGAAAAATTTAGAGATATGGCAAATTGATTCGATAATTGCATCGAACGAGGCATTACGATTGATAGAGCCTGTTGATTATCTTGATATGATTATGCTTGAAAAACAAGCGAAAGCCATTCTGACAGATTCAGGCGGAATACAGAAAGAAGCCTATTTTCATCGTACGCCGTGCATCACACTACGCGATGAAACCGAATGGGTAGAAACAATAGAGGCAGGCTGGAATCAATTGGCCGGATACCGAAAAGAAAATATTCTTAATTGTTTGGAAAACAAATTGCAACAAACAGAAATTGATGAATACGGCGATGGCCACGCAGCCGATAAAATCATTCAAACCCTCTTGTCTTAACAATAATTTTCAATTTTCATTTGCTTCCCTTCGGAAAGCCAAACATTAATTTTTACTCGATTGAATAGTCTCAATTCTCAATTATTTGTTTATCTTTGCACCCGCAATTCGCAAAATCATTTCGGGGTGTAGCGCAGTCCGGTTAGCGCACCTGCTTTGGGAGCAGGGGGTCGCAGGTTCGAATCCTGCTACCCCGACAGTTGAAAAACAAAGACTTACAAAGTAAAATGTAAGTCTTTGTTTTTATTGTATGCCCACAATTTAACCACCACCCAGCCGATGTTGCTATTTTCGCTTCTCAAAGATAATACTTCTTTATTACATAAACCAAATTTTATTTGAACAGGGATATTGTCATTGCGAGGAACGAAGCAATCCATCGTTATTTTTTTCTGGATTGCTTCGTCGCTCCGCTCCTCGCAATGACGTGTTTACGGCAATTTTTGTCTGAAATATTTGTTCATTAGAAATTATTTACGGCTATTTTAAGATCAAGGTATTCACCCTTTTTTTGTAAACCCTATTTGTTCAAGCTAATTATTGAATCCCTATTGATACCGGTACGTTACCAATGTTTCTGGTAAGCCCTATTTGTTAGATAATGCCGATTTTATCCGACTACCCTCAATTCCGTAGCCTTTTATTTGATAGACAAATGAAAAGTTATCCATCCACTACCCAATAATAGGTTGATGCGAAAGGTTTGTTACTGAATGTTATTACTTCCTCATAACCGGGATAATGCCACACATATTCTTCGTAAAATTCATTCCAGCCCTTTTTGAATGTTACGTTGATTGCTTTGTATGTAGAAATGGCTATAGTTTTCTCTTTTCCTGTGATGGTAACATCCCTGTCCTCATAAATATAATGTACCACGCTTGCCGTACATGTATTTCCGGATATACTTTGGACGCTCCATCTTTCCAAGCAGCCAGTGGGGTGGGGAAACTCATCCCACGGAGCACTGATGCTAATAGATTGAAGTTGAAAGTGCTGTGTGTTTTCCGGAGTATATTTGAGATCATCATTCTGACCATTAAATAAAGAAATAATTTTACTACCTAACTTTTCCACAGTAACTGTAAAGTCAAGATTGCTATTTGAAATTCCTCCTTCTCCCTTGATATTTTCAAAGTTACTGTATGATTCATTAAAATAAATCGGGCTGTTATAATTTGTAAAACGGTCTGCAACCTTTAGCGGGGTGAATGCAGTAGAATTCGGAGCACCCGGATGCCCGCTATCCCAATGGTAAATAACGCCGGTGAGTTTTATGGTACCGCCAACGATTTCGCTGTTTTCGCCATCGCCGTCTCCGTTTACATCGGGGTCGTCACCATTTTCGTCTTCAAGACATGCGGTAAAGGTCAGTAACGCCATCATAATGGCAGCCATAACCATAAGCAGGCGTTGTAATTGAACGCTCATGCTATTAATGTAATTCTTTTTAGTCATAATATAATGTATTTTAAGTGTTTGAAAAATTTCATTCTCTGTCCGTATCTTTTCGTTCAATTTGACGCTGCAAAGGTACGAGCGCCGACCGGGCATGTCAATAGCCAATTATGGCTATATGGCATAGCCAATTATGGCTATATGGCATAGCCAATTATGGCTAATCTGACAATATTTCATTTATCGCCATCGAAGCAATCGAAAATTTTATCTATATTTGTCCGTTCAAAGGAAGTTTTTATTTGAAGTTTAAATCCACAATATTATTATGACACACATTAATCGAAGAGCTTTTATCAAGACAGCGGTAGCCGGGGCCGCATTAGTAAGTATGCCGGAGTTGTTTCAGGCGTGTAAGCCGACTGTTAAAAACATGTTGCCGCGCTGGCGGGGATTTAATATCCTCGATAATTTTTCACCGCGCCGGTACAGGGCTAATGCCGAGCGCTTTGCCGCCACCGAACAGGATTTCAAATGGATGGCCGACTGGGGATTTGACTTTGTGCGTATCCCAATGGCCTATCCCAGCTACTTAGAATATAATCCCGCTTCGGGAGACGACATTACGCCGGAAGAAACGGTTATCTTCCGCGAAGAAGCCGTTGAAGCCGTTGAGCAGATTGTCTATGCGGCGAATAAGTACAAACTGCATGTAAGCCTCAACCTGCACCGGGCGCCGGGCTTCTGTATCAATGCAGGATTCCGTGAGCCGTTCAATCTGTGGAAAGACGATGCGGCACAGCAGGCATTCTATACGCACTGGGATATGTGGGCGAAGCGTTTTAAAAATGTTTCACCCGATCTGCTGAGTTTCGACTTGGTGAACGAGCCTTGTTACAAAGAAGACATGAACGACCAGTTTGCCCGCTCGACCGCCATACCCGGCGAAACATACCGAAAAGTCGCAATCGGCTGCTTAGAGGTGATTCACCGGCAAAATCCCGACAGATTGGTGGTAGCCGATGGCAATCATGGCGGTTCGTTAGTGACTCCCGAACTGAACGATCTGAATATCGGGCAGAGTTGTCGCGGGTACTATCCGCACTATGTGTCGCACTACCGTGCAAGCTGGGTATGGCAAAACCCCGACGATGCACCCATGCCGGTATGGCCGGGCGTCATTGATGGTAAGGAATTTAACCGGAAGGTATTAGAAGATTTCTATCAACCGTGGATTGACTTAGTCGGTCAAGGCGTGGGCGTACATTGCGGCGAATGTGGCTGCTATCGTGAAACGCCGCACGAGGTCTTTTTGGCATGGTTCAACGACCAGTTGGATATTTTGACCCAAAACGGCATCGGCTGGGGACTGTGGAATTTCCGCGGCGATTTCGGAGTGATCAATTCCGGACGAAAAGACATTGAATATGAAGATTTTCACGGACAAAAATTAGACCGGAAATTATTGACGCTGTTGCAAAAATATTGATGCAATGAAGAAAAAATGGAGGTTCTTTTTTTTAATACTCATTACGGGAGTTATCCAACTTTCTGCAAAAGAGTATTTTGTTTCGTTGAATGGGGACGACAGCGGTTCAGGCTCCATTGCCGAACCGTACCTGACGATTGTCAAAGCATCAGACGCAGCTCAGGCAGGCGATACCATCACGATTCGCGGCGGGAATTACGTGCTTGAAAAGATTTTCAGACCGGCACGCGGCGGTGAACCCGGAAAATGGATTGTATATCGCTCGATGCCGGGCGAAAAAGCCGTTTTTGACGGTCAAAAGATATTGACGGTAGATGGCGCCGGCAGAAGTCCGTTGTTCTCACGCAACACGGTTGGTGTGATGCAGATAGAAAAAGTATCCTACGTGAAGTTCGAAAACATTGGCGTTGTCAACTCACGTGGCGCCGGTTTTATTATCCGCGGCCCCTCAACGCAAATTGTGCTTGACAGTTGTTCTGCCGACCGTACTTATAATTCCGGTATCGGACTATGGTATGCCGATTCGATCAAGGTTTTCCGTTGTGAAGTCACACGCGCCAATGATATTGATTACCGCAACGAAGAAGTGCCAAAACCCAACGAAGCGTCGCACGAGGCTATCTCTATCTGTGGTGCGCGTTTCTTTGAAGTGGCTTATAACCGTGTTCATCACTGCTATAAGGAAGGCATTGATTGTAAGGAAGTAAGCTGTCACGGCGTCATACATCACAATACAGTGCACGATGTGCCGCGTCAGGCTTATTATGTCGACGCCTGGTTCGGGTTGCTTGAAGACGTCGAATTGCACGATAACATAGCATATAACAGTTTTTGGGGCTTTGCCGTCAGCGTGGAGGGCAAAGATTCGGAAGTACGCAATATCCGGTTCCACCACAATGTCATTTATAATATGCGGGCAGCCGGTGTACTGTTTGGTTTATGGGGTGACAACAACCTACGTTCGGACATTCATATTTACAACAATACTTTCTACAAATGTGGCTCGCCCCGTATTTTCAGCGGCGGTGTGGGAAGTATTGATATCCTGTCGAAAAACTTTAAAGACGTGTATATCTACCGAAATATTTGCGATAAAGGTTGGGATTACGAAATGGGATTTTCTTTCGAATCGCACGAAGTGGTACAGGCGCTCAAAGAGCGCAATTTTAACGCTACGGATAATCTTTTCGAAGGCGCAAAAAACCGCCCGAGCCGGATAGGTCAATTCGATTATTTTATGTACGAATACCTCCCGCCGGGAAATGTCATCGGAGCGCCACTCTACAAAAACGAATTGGAATATGACTTAACACCGGAAAAGATTCCATCCGTAAAAGCGCCGGATGCCGGGTGGAAATATCCGCCCTCGCCCTGGTATGGCGCCCTGAAACCGATGTAGCTGTCTCAAAAGTCATTTTTAAACACTATTGAAAACCTTACCCAATCTGAGGGATATTTTAGATAATTTTTTAGGATATGAAGAAATATTTATTTGCGGCTACATTTGTCCTGTTTGCGTTGATGTTGCGGACGACGAGAGCCGAAGAGACGTCTATCGCACATTTGAAAGTGCAGGATACGGTTGAACCGTTAGCGATTGAAGATACGCATCCGTTGTTCAGCTGGCAGATGCAGTCGGATATAGTCGGGCAGCGACAGCAGGCTTACCGCATTGTGGTTGTCCGCGAAAGCGACGGACGCACGGTTTGGGACAGTCAGAAGACGACAAGCGGGCGTTCCGACAACATCAGGTATATGGGTGTGGCGATGCAACCGGAAACGGCCTACAAATGGCAGTTAACGGTTTGGGATGCAGCCGAAAAAGCATATTCGGCATCCTCGCGTTTCGAAACGGGGCTTATGAACCCGAAAATCGCTGCATGGGATGGGGCACAATGGATTGGATCAAAGCAATTAAACTTAGACGCCACGTCAAACAACTATTTCGAGCTAAGCACAACGTTCCGTTTATTGAGGGGCGATAAGGCTTCGCTGGTGCTGGGCGCTAACGACTTTCGCCTGACAGACGCCTTTCAGAACCCCGGTAACTTGTCGGGCGAAAATTATGTGCGTGTGGAAATAGACCTTTCAGGCGTTGGCAGCGACAAGGGCGCTGTACTGAATATCTATCGTGTGGGTTATGCGAAAGGCGACCGCCCGGATGTGCCGTTTATCACCGTTTCGGCAGAGAAGTATCCGCAGACAAATATCAATTCGCTGTTCACTGCCGCTAACAAAATCAACCCGCATACGATAGCTATCAACGTGGAAAACAGCAATATGTACTTTACCATTGATGGCGTAGAATTGCTCACAGCGCCTCCGGCAGTCCGTCGTGGCGCCGCGAACCAGGGCATGACGGTAGGCCGTTCCAATCTCAGGGTCAACACCGCTTCCCGATTCAATATAGGGCCGTGGGGCAATACGCACGACTACAACACACTGCCCCATCTCTGTTTCATCGGATTTGCCGCCATGCCGGGGTGCGAGGCGGCCTATACGGACTATCAGGTAAAAAACTGCGGTCACAGTATCGACAACGTGGTTTTCGACAGTAATCATTATGGCATTTTTGAAAATATGGCCAATGTGACGGTGAATGGTCGCGTAATCAATGTGCGCAATGATTCGGATAAAATGACCATTGGCTATGCCGATCCAAGTCATGGCGCGCTGACATTGACGCGAACAGCCTTTGAAACGAATACCGCCAAAAAGGTGACGAAAGCCAAACTCTACGCAACGGCAATGGGCGCTTATGAACTGTTTATCAATGGCGCTCACGTGGGGGATGATTGGTTTAATCCGGGCGACGCCCAATACCGCGAAACGCTTGGTTACCACGCTTACGACGTCACCGGCCTGTTGACAACCGGCGCCAACTGTATCGGGGCGATGATTCACCCCGGCTGGTACACAGGTCCCATGACCTTTACTACTTCCAACTTCAATTTTTTCGGCGACCATGAGGCGTTGCTTGTCAAACTCGTTATCACTTACGACGACGGCAGCCGTCAGACGGTCGTTACCGATCCTCAGACATGGAAAGTCTTCAAAGACGGCCCGGTACGTTATGGCAGTTTTTTTCAAGGAGAACGTTACGACGCAAATAAGGAGGCTGGTGTGGCAGGATGGACAACGGCTTCTTTCAACGACAGCAACTGGCAAACGCCCGATGTGATTCAACAACGCGACTGGGTCAATTTTGATATGATGGCACGTTACGACGCGCCTGTCCGCGTGCGTGAAACGCTTACTGCCGCGCAAATAATGCCGACGCATAGCGCCGATGGACATACTTACATCTACGACATGGGCGTCAATATGGTTGGCGTTCCTTCCGTGACCATACCGGCAGGCCGGCTGAAAAAGGGGGATGTGGTGATCATGCGTTGTACCGAACAGGTTTATCCGGGGCTTAAGGGCGACGACAAATACTATGTGGACACATATAGTAAAAAAGGAAAAGACATCGCCGGACGACCGTTGTACGAAACGACGCGTGCGGCGCTTGTAACTGACTTTTACATCGCTAAAGACGACGGCGAGGCTGTTATTCAACCGGCTACTACGTATCGCGGTTATCAGTATATTCAAATCACCATTCCCGGTCACAAAGGTGCCCTGCCGGTTGAAAATGTGAAAGGGCTGGTGCTGTCGTCCGACGAACTGCCGACCGGACATTACGAAGCCGTTACTGCTGGTAACAACCGGACAGGCAGATTGGTTAATCAATTGTTTAAGAACATTCAACGCAGTCAGTTGGGTAATTTCTTCACCATCCCTACCGACTGTCCGCAGCGAAACGAGCGCATGGGATGGACAGGCGATGCACAGGCTTATGTACGCACGGCTACTTATAATTCCGATGTGCTGAACTTTTTCCGTCAGTGGATGGTGGCTCTTCGCGCCGACCAGGGCGTGGGCAGCGCAACAGAAGCGCCGGGCGGGATAGGCAGTACCGTTCCTACGTACAACCAGGCCGACGACCCTACCTTTGCCGACGGAACGACCTGGGCTGCCGCCGTGTGTATGGTACCTTGGCAACTTTATATTCAATATGGTAACACACAGATTATTGAAGAGAACATCGAAGCCATGATGGCGTGGCTCAATGGCATGGACTTTTATAATTTCAGCGAAACTTATCCCCACCTTTCAGGCAAAGCCACAGGATTAGCCGATTGGTTGGCTATGGACAGCAATACGCCGCCTGATATCCTGAATAATGCCATCTATATCTATATGATGGAAGTGACAGCCGTAATGGCGGATGCGATCGGGCGCAGCGATTATGCTGCATTATTACGCAACCGTCACGCTTTGGCCAAAGCCGAATGGAACAAAGCATACATTGACCCGGCCACAGGCAAGACAAAGACAGCGGACGGAAAAATCATTCACTCGCAATCGTCTTACGCCGTTCCTTTGAATTTCAATTGTTTCAACGACGCATACAAAGCTGCTGCCGAAACATGGTTAGCCGGACTTGCCACTAACCCTTCAACCAGTGGCGACGGCACAAAGAAGTATCCCGCCCATACGATTACCACCGGTTTTTCGGGAACGCCAAACATCCTGCCCGCACTAAGCCGCGCCGGACGTCATGAAGAAGCATTCCGCATGTTCACCTGTACCGACCTGCCCTCGTGGCTCTATCCGGTAACCAAAGGTGCAACCTCTGTCTGGGAACGTTGGAACGGTTACGAAGCGGCTTTCGGGCCAAGAAACGAAAACAACATGAACTCGTTCAACCATTTCGCCCTCGGCGCCGTCGGACAATGGATGTACGAATACCAATTGGGCATTACAAGCGGCTATATGGATGGCAACGCCGGATACAAACACTTTATCCTCCAACCTGCTGCCGGCGCCGATTATCTTTCCCTGTCGGGAAGCTATGACTCCAACTACGGACAGATTGTCAGCGCATGGACAGCCGACGGTAAAGGAACAATGACCAGCTACCGGACAACAGTACCCGCCAATACAACTGCTACGCTGTATCTGCCTGTATCCGAAAGCGTTTCGGATTTTGGCGCAACACCGGGCGTCAGGTTTATCCGGAAAACTACCCGTTTTTCTGTTTCGGTTGCCGAATATGAATTGGATTCAGGGGCGTTTGAGTTTAGGATTGGGAAAGAAAAGGTGGGAGTTAATTAGGAATTAGGACTTTACATTAGTGTTGAAAATTAATGTTTGGCTTTCCGAAGGGAAGCAATTAAGAATTAGGAATTTACATTAGTGTTGAAAATTAATGTTTGGCTTTCCGAAGGGAAGCAATTAAGACTTTACATTAGTGTTGAAAAAAATAGAATGTTTGGCTATCCGAAGAGAAGCAATTTTGAATAGGATAAATTATGGGCAGAAGAAAAAGACAGATATATGGAATTGGATAAAAACGGCATAGCCACAGGCAACACCAAAGAAGACAAAAAGCAACGCAAACGCTTTATTATGGACTTTTACAAAATGTGGGAAGCAGAAAACCCACAAAAGCAGATTTTTAATAATTCGCTGAAAGATTTTATAAAAGTAAGACACGTTTCAATAAAGGAAACAACAGGACAGGCATCACACAGGTATAACTCTACTTTGGCAATCACATATTTGACTGAAATATTAGAAAATGCCATACAAAAAGGTGTTCCTCAAAATCCCAATCCCCAAAAAGACAACCAAAAAGGCTTTGAAAAGATTATTATTATGGAATACATCAAAATGGAATTGGGTATTATCAAACTCACTGTCGGCGTAAAAAGAGGAACAAAAGAAAAATTACAATATTGCATTACCTCAATAGAAAACGGCTAATAAAATTCGAGTGGTACCCCCATAAAATTATTAGCCGTTAAACAGACCAAATAACCTTCGCCTTGTCTGAAATAGTTATTTAGCCGTTATAATAAACCGAAAAATCCGCTACATACATGAAATAGTTATTCATGTTATTATTTTCGTGCTGCAAATGTACAACCTTTTTTTTATTCCACAAAACTTTTAGGCAAAAAAAAATAAACCGTCATTTCTTTATAGAAATAGAGCCGCCTGAACAGCTCTTTTTTTGTACTTCACACCCAAAAAATAGCAGAAAACCACATTTACCGCTCATTTATTTTTCATATCTTTGCGGGCGCAAGACCTGACTTTGCGGGGTTTCAGTCGCCAGAATATCTACAATATGGTTTTGTTTTATGACACGTATTCATCTATTCAATTCATTGAATATCAATAGAAATATAAATTTAAAATAATTGTGCAGTTTCAAACTGCACAAATTATCCGGCCAGCGTCCGGACAATTGTAAAGCCAGTAGGAATTATGAATCAAGAAATTATGAAAAGAACGATTGCATTATTATTTATTATTTTTTTTGCGGGACATATTGCGGTGCAGTCGCAGGATGAAATCCGTTTGTTGGTGCGGGGCGATGATATAGGGTCGTTTACTGCCGCCAATCATGCGTGTATTGCTTCATGCAATCAAGGCATCGTGCGTTCACTCGAACTGATGACGCCTTGTGCGTGGTTTCCCGAAGCGGTGACGCTGCTGAACGAAAATCCGCATATTGACGTGGGCGTGCATATCACGCTGACCAGCGAGTGGACAAACTGCAAATGGCGACCGCTGACCGATGCGCCAAGCCTGACGGACGATCAGGGATATTTCTATCCTTTCATCTGGCCGAACAGGAATCAGGCAGGCCTGTCCATTCAGGAAGCCAAATGGGAACTGCGCGAAATAGAAGCAGAATTTCGGGCGCAAATCGAATTGGCCAAAAAACTTGTCAAAAACGTAACCCATATTTCCACCCACATGGGATGCGCCGAATGGAACGATGACATACGCGCCACACTGTCGGCGCTTGCCAAAGAATATGGCTTATTTTGGGAAACAACTGTGCCATTGAGCCGGTTTCCGAGAATGAATGTCACCAACACCGATCCGGCAGAAAAACGTATTGCCGCATTTATTGAGGCGCTTGGCAAGCTCGAACCCGGCAATACCTATCTTTTTGTCGAGCATCCGGGATATGATACGCCCGAAATGCAAAAAGTCGGACACGTCGGATATGAGCACGTTGCGCAGGACAGGGATGGCGTGACCCAAATATTTACCGACCGGCGGGTGATAGACTTTATCAGGCAAAAAGGCATCCGGTTAGTGAGTTATAACGATGTAAATGGAAAATAAACGGTAAATCAAAAGAAATTTAATCCACTAAAATTTAGTTCCATGCGTAATTATTTCAGAAAACAGACGCTTTGTTATTTGTTACTGTCCATGTTTATTTTTTCTATTTCAGATGGTAACGCACAAAGCAAAAAAGTAGCAATTCAAAAGAAAGCATCCGGCGCTTATGAGCTGACAGTGAACGGAAAGAAAACATTTGTCAAAGGAGCAGTAGGTAATTCCGGTATAGAATTAGTAAAAAAATACGGCGGAAACGGAATACGCGCCGGTTATTCGAAAGAGCAATTAGACAAAGCGAATGGCTTGGGTCTGATGGTGTTGGTCAATTTGCCGGTCATGCCGCAGAGAAACGGCTTCGATTACGATGATGCAGAGGCGGTGCGTGTTCAGCACGAAAAAATCATGCAGATAGTTCGGGATACGAAAGATCATCCTGCCGTGTTGATGTGGTCGTTGGGGAATGAATTGGATCATGTGCCGCAGGAGGTGTACGAACCCAATAAAATCTATTACAACATGAAAGTGTGGGACGCCGTAAATGCGTTGGCAAAAGCGATTCACGAAATCGACCCCAACCATCCTGTGATGACGGTAGTAGGTTCGCTAACAGAACATAAAGCTACGGCGTTGATGACGCAATGCCCTGATATTGATCTGTTAGGCGTCAATGAATATGGCGATCTGTTGCGTATACCTGAATGGCTGCGCAAATGGGGATGGACAAAGCCTTATATGGTAACAGAGTGGGGGCCTACCGGATTTTGGCAAACGCGCAGAACGCCATGGGGGTTTCACATTGAAGAAACGAGCAGCGAAAAAGCCGATAAATATCAGGAACGTTATGAAGGAACTATCCTGAACGACAAGGAGATGTGTCTTGGTTCGTATGTTTTTCTATGGCGTCAGCATCAGGAATATACCCATACATGGTTTGGCATGTTCGATCATGAATGGCGCGAAACCGAAGCGGTTGATGTGATGCGGTACGTATGGAACGGAAAATGGCCTAAGAACAGGGCGCCGCGCGTCGATTCGATGCGGATCAACGGAAAGTCGGCTTACGATTTCATTCAACTTTCGCCGGGCGAAAAAGCTGTGGCACAAGTCCGGATGCGCGATCCCGACAAAAAAGACGTGATCCGTTATGAATGGGAACTGCTTGAGGAACAAACCAAATTCGGATATGGCGGCGGCGGAGAAAGAAAACCGCCGGCAGTGGATTGTGCCATCGAAGTCGTTGCCGACGGATCAATCAGATTTACAGCGCCTCTTACAGAAGGCGCCTATCGCCTGTTTGTAGCCGGGTATGACAACGGCAATCATGCGGCATTTGCCAATATACCTGTATATGTCAGTAATACAGCATATTCGGGACGATAATTAATGGGGACTGCTAATAATCCCAAACTCTGCGTTATGCTCCATCGGCAAAATGCTCATTTGGTAGAGACGTGATGCATCGCGTCTCTACATTTGCCTCTGTCGCAAGCCTTGATTTTTGAATTATTAGAAGTTCCCTAATACATATCCGTTCTGCATTCGTAATCGATGCAGCACCGCTACGCGGCGAATATTCAAAAAAAATCAACTTTCAATTTTCAACTTCAATTATTTATTTACCTTTGCCCAATATTATACGTTATGAAAATCAATAGCATCCTTCCCTTTCTGATCACTTTTTGTTTGATGGTTGATTTACAGGCGGCTACTTTTCGCCCTGTGAGTCTTAGTTGCGAACAAATCACTAACCCGCTTGGAATCGAAAACAGGCAGCCTTTGTTGAGTTGGAAGATTGAATCTTCGGAAAACGGAGTATATCTAAGCGCTTATGAACTGATAGTGAGCGATAAAAAAACCGATATCGATAAAAATACCGGAAGTATTTGGCATACCGGAAAAGTCGTTTCGGACGAAACTGTGTTTGTGCCTTATCAGGGAACGCCGCTTCAACCGTTTACGCGATACTATTGGAAAGTACGCACTTACAATCAACACGGTATGCCTTCGGAATGGAGTGCGCCGGCATGGTTCGAAACGGCCATGTTGGATGCAACGGACTGGCAGGCGCAATGGATTGGCGATGGACGGCCGCAATTTGAACGCGATGAGGATTTTTATCAGGATGATCCGATGCCGCTGTTTCGCAAATCATTTTCGGTAAAAAAGAGAGTGGCTGAAGCGCGTCTCTATATATGTGGTTTGGGTTATTATGAAGCGTTTATCAACGGAACAAAAGTGGGCGATCATGTTTTGGATCCGGGATGGACGGCACACAGGGAACAGGCCTTGTATGTGACTTATGATATTACCCGACTGTTGCAAACCGGTTCAAATGCTGTGGGCGTCATGTTGGGTAATGGCTGGTATAATCCGTTACCTATACGCCTGTTCCGAAGTCATAACCTGCGCGACTATCAACAAACCGGTCGTCCGGTCGTAAAGGCACAAATGCTGATACGATACAGCGATGGTACGACTGAAACCATTTGTACGGACGACACATGGAAAACCAAACAAGGCCCGGTTGTACGCAATAATGTGTACCTCGGCGAGCATTACGATGCGCGTCTGGAGATTAAAAACTGGAATACCACCCGTCTCAATGACGAACTGTGGCAAGCGGCAGCCATCAGCGAAGGCCCTTCGGGCAGGCTTACACCGCAGATGCAGCCGGCTGTGACGGTTGGAGAGATTGTCAAACCTGTACGCATCTACGAACAGCAACCGGGCGTTTATATCGTAGACATGGGAATAAATTTTGCAGGTGTAGCCCGTATGATCGTTAAGGGGCCGGCAGGAACAAAGGTTTCGCTTCGTTACGGAGAAAACATTCACGAGGATGGAAGCCTGAACTGGCTGACTACTACTGCCGGACATATCAAAAGTATGTGGAACCTGACCGGCGGCCCCGGCGCTCCTGCCGACGCTATTCAGGAAAGTTCCTACATATTGAAAGGCGAGGGCACGGAAATTTATGCGCCACGTTTTGCCTTTCACGGTTTTCGTTATATAGAAGTGACCGGATGGCCGGGCAAGCCCGAACTGAAAAACTTTGAAGGTTTGCGCATGTATGCCGGTTTAACGCCCGACGGCGATTTCTCCTGCTCCAACGATATGTTCAATCAACTGCATGAAGTTACGTTGAGGACATTTCTGAGTAATGTATTCAGTGTGCAGTCCGACTGTCCGGGTCGCGAAAAGATGGGTTATGGCGGCGATATTGTTGCCGTTAGCGAATCGTTTCTGTATAACTTTGATATGGGTAATTTTTACCGTAAAACGGTGCAGGATTTTATCAACGACCAGACGCCCGAAGGGGGTATGACGGAGATAGCGCCCTATACCGGCATTGCCGACAGGGGCATTGGCGGCGAATCCGGCCCTTTGGGCTGGCAATTGGCTTTTCCTTTTGTGCAAAAGAAACTGTATGAATTTTATGGCGATAAGCGTATTATTGAACAATCCTATCCCTATTTTGTCAAACAAATAAATTTTATCAATTCAAAAGCTATCAGAGGGCTATTTCATTGGGACATAGGCGATCATGTTGCGCTCGATCCGCGTGCGGAGGCTTTTTCGGCATGTTGCTTCTATTATGCACATGCCCGGCTCATCGCCGAATTTGCTGCTATCTTAGGGAAAACAGACGACGCAAGAAGGTATGAGCAACTATGTACACGAATACGTAATGCCATTGTTACCAAGTATTATATTCCCAATACAGGGCGTTTCGACAATGCTACGCAGGCGGCTCAGGCTTTTGCGCTGTATTACGGCCTCTCGCCCGATCCCGAAGCAACTATGCAAGTGTTGCTTAGCGAATATGAACGCCACAACCGGCATGTATCAACCGGTATTTTTGCCTGTAAAATGGCTTTTGATGTGTTACGTGAGAATAACCGTAACGATGTAGCTTACCATGTTGCCGATCAGCGGGATTATCCGGGTTGGGGTTTTATGCTGGCCGGAGGGGCGACCACCTTGTGGGAATCATGGGAATATCCCGATAATGCTTCGTCGCAGAATCATCCGATGTTCGGCTCGACCGAAGAATGGTTTTACCGTTCATTGCTGGGTATCAATGCCGCCAAACCCGGCTTCAAAGAAATCATCATCAAACCGCAGCCGGCCGGCAACCTGCAATGGGCCAAAGGCAGTTATCAATCTATCCGCGGGAAAATCGTTTCCGACTGGAAAATAGAAGGCAATATGTATAGTTTATCGGTTGAAATACCGGCCAATACATCTGCTACGGTATATGTCAAAACAACGAATCAGGAAAGCGTGAAAGCCGACGGGCAGGCAACGTATATCGGTTATGAAGACGGATATGCCGTTTACAAAGCGCCTTCGGGAAAATATAACTTTACTGCACAACAATGAAAGCAGTTGTTATGCAGCATAATCCCGGCAATCATGCGTTAAAGAGATATTTATCTGAAGAAAAACAATGAAGAAAGTGATTGTAATTGGCGCCGGGGTTGCAGGATTGTCTGCTGCCATATATGCGCAGCGAAGCGGTTTTGATGTGACGCTCTGCGAACAGCATACGATGGCAGGCGGGATGTGTACAGGATGGAGACGAAAAGGCTATTTGTTTGAGGGTTCGACGCACTCGCTTTCAGGCTCCAATCCGACATCGGAATTATACCGGCTGTGGCGCGAAACCGGCGCATTGAACGATGATACCAAAGTGTTTTATCGCGACCCTTTCTATGCCGTTGAATGGGAGGGGCAAACCATCAACCTGTACCGCGATTTGGACAAGACCCTCCGACAACTTCGCTTGCTTTCGCCCGAAGATGAAAAGTTGCTTAACCGGCTGGAACGCGATGTGAAGGCGTTTGCTTGTTTACAGATTCCGGTTTATGACATCAGGGGCGTCAAAGCACAAAATCCAAAACGCATGACTATCAGCAAACTGATGAAAATGTTGCCGGTAGTGCCTCAAGTATTGAGATGGAGCAAAATCACTTGTAAAGCGTATGCAGAGCGGTTTCATCATCCTGCTATCCGGCGGTTGCTGCGCTTTCTACCCGACACACGCTCTGCTACCAGCCTTGTTGCCGTGTTGTCTTCATTGAACACCAATGACGGCGGTTATCCCGAAGGAGGTTCGTTGGCGATGGTCGAAAGAATGACGGAAACATTCGAAAAATCAGGCGGCAAACTGCTACTGAAAACACGGGTGAAAAAAGTAAAAATCGAAAACGGAAGGGCAACAGGCGTCATATTGTATGGCGGAGCGTCGTCGGACGACAATATTTTTTTACCTGCCGACGCCGTGATTGTGACACAGGATACGATGGCTGCTGCCGACCAATTATTTGATAAACCTCTGAAAGATAAATGGATACACAAACTTTGCAAAAACACCAAACCGGTAGTCTGTACATTTGTATGTGTGGGTATTCGGACTGAACTCCCACAATTATTGACATGGGAATTGCCGGAACCCATCCGGTATGCGGACGAAACGGTATCGAAAATCGGTTTTTACAATTATTCGGAATATGAGGGATACGCTCCGAAAGGCTGCACAACGCTTACCACAGTGCTTACAGCCGATACCTACGACTTTTGGAAGAAAGCAAAAGAAGAAGGCCGGTATGAAGCAGAAAAACGCAACCTTGCCAATCAGGTTGTCCG
>Ga0082212_10005336_pt1 | contig 17543 bp, 10 predicted proteins | sample TergutNt197P3_FD_71548 | JGI IMG/M metagenome (GOLD analysis project Ga0082212, IMG submission 71548) | Neocapritermes taracua P3 segment gut microbial communities from Petit-Saut dam, French Guiana - Nt197 P3 | ecosystem: Host-associated > Arthropoda: Insects > Digestive system > Gut ... | reverse complement strand
CCTGCCGAAAATCTCAAGGCCGACTTCTGCATCGCCCCGGATCTCGCCCTTTCCGGTTTTGTTGACGAAAGCCTGACTCCGTTGCCGGGCTTGGCCCAAACCTGCCGTGACGCCTGGAGGCAACTTGCCCGGGATCTCGCCACCTGCCCGCCCCTGTTGCTCGGTTCGTTCATCCCCGGAACGCCACCGCGGCCGGGCGCCATCCTGATCTACAAAGGCGACGCCACAGTGCTGCCCCTTTCCAGCGAAGCTTCATTCGCCTTGGGCGGCATCCGTTTCTTCCTCTCGCGCGGCATTCCCGAAGCCCTGCCTATGGAAACCCCGGACGCGATCATCTGTCTCTCCGCTCCGATCTATGCTCCGCGCTGGCAGCACGCGCACGCCAGCCGGCTTTCCCTCCTCGCCCAAGGCCTGTGCAATACCGCACTCAGCCCACACCCTATAGGCTGCAACCAGGGCCGGATTTTCCCCGGTCAAAGCATGGTTTTCGCCCCGGACGGCCTTTTGATCGCCCAAGGCCGGGCCTTTGAGGAAGACACATTGCTCGTTGAGCTTCCCGGTATCACTGCCTCCCTGCCCTTGCCTGAGGCCAACCCAGACGAAGATGCCCTACACGCCGAACTCTGGCAAACCTTGGTATTCGGCACACGCGACCATGTGCGTAAGAGCGGCCTTACCGGCGCTGTGATTGGCCTTTCCGGCGGGCTTGACTCCGCCGTTGCCGCCACCGTTGCAGCCCAAGCCCTCGGCACGGAAAACGTGCTCGGCCTTCTCATGCCCTCGCCGCACAGCAGCGAACACAGCATCGCCGATGCCAAGCTGCTCGCCGCAACCCTTGGCATCGCCACCCACATCATTCCCATCGAACCGGCCATGTGCGCCTTTGAGTCCATGCTGGCCCCGCTTTTTGCCCAACGCGCCTCCGACGCCACCGAAGAAAACATCCAGGCGCGCATTCGCGGTCTCCTGCTCATGGCCGCGGCCAACAAATTTCAGAAAATGCTTCTGGCCACGGGCAATAAATCCGAGATCGCCACCGGCTACTGCACCCTTTACGGCGACACCGTCGGCGGCCTCGCCCCGCTCGGCGACATCCTCAAAACCGACCTCTACAAACTTGCCGACTGGCATACCAGGCAGTTTCCCGATACAGCCATCCCCGCGAACATCATCGCCAAAGAGCCGAGCGCCGAACTCAAGCCCGGGCAAAAAGATTCCGACAGCCTGCCGCCCTACCCGGCCCTTGACGCCATTCTCCGCGACATTCTCGAATACAGACTCGACCACGACGCCCTCATCGCCAAAAACCACGACCCCGCCACTATCGATCGCGTTTTCCGCCTGCTCGGCCAGTCCGAATTCAAACGCCGCCAACTACCCCCGCAACTGGTTGTTTCGACAAGCCCCTTTGGCGGCAGCGGGTGGAAGTTGCCGTTTTAAAAACATCCAACGACCCGAGGCGTTACATCTTCGGCCGCGTTTTTTTTTTTTGGAGCGCTATGCGTATCGCGTTGATCAACGCCACTCATTCCTGGGGCGGAGTCAAGACCTGGATGCTTGAATTTGCCGAAAATCTACGGCAATCCGGCCATTCAATATTCACCTATGCCCGGCAGGAGGTATTTGCCGCCGAATGCGCAAAACGGCTCGGCCATGGCGTGGTCACACACTTTGGCGCGGACGGTAATCCGGTGACTGTGCGGCGCTTCATGCAGGAGTTCCGGCGCAACGCGATTGACATTGTGCTGACCAACATCAAAAAAGATTTGACGACCGGCGGCATTGCCGCGCGCCTGTGCGGCCTGCCCGTGACGCAGTTCATCGGTCTGCCCGGCGATATGCGCCCGACTTTCGTAATCCTGCCGCCGTCATTGTGAGCTGGGCGCGAAAACCTCCGAGTTCGCCGCATGGGCCGAGAGCCTTATCCTAAAATGATGCGACTTGCTGCCATCTTTCAATCCCGATTTTCGGCCACGCAGAACAGGCATTTTTCGCGGCTTCATGTCAACGGGCAGAGGGAAGAAAACTTCGGTCATATCATGTGCTCGCGACACTTCCCAAAAAGAACAGTTGACAAGCAAGGCTCGGCCAATGTAAATAATCTCTTTACTGTGGGCAGTTAGCTCAGTTGGCAGAGCATCGTCTTCACACGGCGGGGGCCACAGGTTCAAGTCCTGTACTGCCCACCAGGAAAATCAAGGGGTTACGATACACGAGATCGTAACCCCTAACTTCTTCCCAACACCATTCCCAACACCGAAAGAAAATTAAGTTGGCTGATGACAAGGGGTTTTCCTGGGAAGGTGAGTTGCCTTCCCCACACCGTCCCCACACGCTGGGAAACAAATAGGACGCGGCGCGATTCGCCGTTGCCGCGTCGCGCATAGAAGCAAGGCGGATATGCTCTTTGTCCTTTGTACTGGATATTCAAGCATATTTTTTATATCCTCTTTTGTAGAGGCTGAAGCATATTTTGGGCATATGGGCATGGGGTAAGGCATGGCGAGTCTTGAGGAAATCACCGTTGGCAGCAATGTGACCGGCTTGTCGGGTAAAGGCGCTGTGACTATTGTTTCCGTCAAGTGGCATGGCAACTCCGTTCTGGAAATTGTTTTCAAGGACAGCGCCGGGCAGCTTGGGGAGCAAATGCTGTACCGCGAGGATGAAGGCTCCCTTGGGATTCAGGACAGCAGTCTGCCCTGGAGTTTTGACGCTGACGCCAATCTGCTGCGTCTGACCTCGGAAGCCTACCGCATTCATCTTGCCCATCTTTTCGATCCGTATCTGGCCGTGCATATTTCTGATGTTGAGCCGTTGCCGCATCAAATTTCCGCAGTGTATCAGGAAATGTTGAGGCGTCTGCCGCTCCGTTATATCCTGGCGGACGACCCCGGAGCCGGAAAAACGATCATGACCGGGCTGTTCATCAAGGAACTGATTGCCAGAGGAGATTTGAAACGCTGTCTCATCGTTTCCCCCGGCAATCTGGCCGAGCAATGGCAGGAAGAACTTTTTCGCAAATTCAATCTCCGCTTTGAAATTCTGACCAACGACCGTATCGAATCATCAATCACCGGCAACGTGTTCACTGAGGTAAGCTGCTGCATCGCCCGTCTGGACAAACTCTCCCGCAATGAAGATGTTCAGGAGAAGCTTCGTGTCACGGACTGGGATCTCATCGTCTGCGATGAAGCGCACAAAATGTCCGCGACCATTTGGGGCGGCGAAGTTTCGGAAACAAAACGTTTCAAGCTCGGCAAACTTCTGTCAAACATCACGCGCCACTTCTTGCTGCTGACCGCTACCCCGCATAACGGCAAGGAAGAAGATTTCCAGCTTTTCATGTCGCTTATTGACCAGGATCGTTTTGGGGGCGTGGCCCGCACCGGCGCTCATGCCGTCAATGTGGCGGATGTTATGCGCCGTCTGGTCAAAGAGGAATTGATGAAATTCGACGGTAGCCCGCTCTTTCCTCCACGGCTGGCGACAACGGTTAATTATGACCTCTCCGTGGGTGAGGCCGCCCTGTATACCGCCGTCACCGAATATGTGCAGGAAGAATTCAACCGGGCCGACAAGCTGGACGGAGAAAGAAAAACCACTGTGGGCTTTGCCCTTACCGTTCTGCAACGCAGGCTGGCCTCTTCCCCGGAGGCCATTTACCAATCGCTCTGCCGCCGCTGTAAACGTCTTGAAGACAGGTTGGCTGAGGAAAAGCTGGGCAAACGGGCGGAAGGCTATCGGAGCGCGTTCAGCGCGACTGACGATTATGATGAAGATGATCTGCCATCTGGCGAGCTTGAAGACGCGGAAGAAAACGTGGCGGATAAGGCTACAGCAGCAAGCACCATTGACGAACTGGAAGCGGAAATCAGAACGCTCCGCCGACTTGAGGATATGGCAAATCAAGTCCGCATGAGCGGCTCTGATAAAAAATGGGATGAACTATCCACGCTGTTGCAGGATGACAGCACTATGTTCGGGACGGATGGTGTGCGCGAAAAGCTCATTATCTTCACCGAACACAGGGACACGCTACGCTATCTGGAAAAGAAAATCCGTTCCCTTCTTGGCCGGGACGAGGCGGTTATCACCATTTACGGCGGGATGCTTCGGGACGAGCGCCGGAAGATGGAAGAACTGTTCCGCCATGACAAGGAAGTGCGTATTCTTGTCGCCACGGACGCGGCGGGCGAAGGCGTCAATTTGCAGCGGGCGCACCTCATGGTCAACTATGATCTGCCCTGGAACCCCAACCGCCTGGAGCAGCGTTTCGGCAGAATCCACCGCATCGGCCAGACAGAACCCTGCCATCTCTGGAATCTTGTCGCCAAAGAAACCCGCGAGGGCATGGTCTTCCAGCGCTTGTTGGAAAAACTGCAACAGGAACGCGAGGCTTTGGGCGGCAAGGTGTTCGACGTTTTGGGCAAAGTCACCTTTGATAACCGCCCCTTGCGGGATCTGCTCATTGAAGCCGTGCGCTACGGCAATGACCCGGAAGTACGCGCCAATCTGACGCGGAAGATGGATCGCGCCTTTGACCGCGAAGCCCTGGAAAATCTGATCAAGGAAAACGCGCTTACCGAAGACGTTATGGACGTGCATACTGTCATGTCCATACGCGAAGACATGGAGCGCATGGAAGCCCACAAGCTCCAGCCGCATTTTATCGAAGCCTTCTTTGTGGAAGCCTTCCGCAGTTTGGGCGGCAAACTCCTTCCGCGTGAAAAAGGCCGTTATGAAATCACCGCCGTTCCCTATGCCGTGCGGAACCGGGACAGGCTCATCGGCTATGGCGAACCTGTGCTGCAACGCTATGAGCGGGTATGCTTTGCCAAGGAATACCGCAATGCGCCGGGTCTTGTTTCCGCTTCCCTGATTTGTCCGGGGCATCCGCTGCTGGAAGCCGTCATAGACCTGATCCGGGAACGCAATACCGATGTTTTGAAGCGCGGGGCCGTCTTCATTGACGAAACCGATTATAGCGTTGACGCCCGGTTGCTCTTTTACATCGAAGACGCCATTCAGGACGGCATGAGGCTGGCTGGCGGCGGCAGACGGGAAATTTCACGGCACATCAATTTTGTGGAGATCAAAGAAGACAGCACGGCGATGGGCGTGGGCCATGCCCCCTATCTGGATTATCGGGCTGCAACCGATGATGAGAAGACGGCGATAGTGAGCTTTGTCACAGGCCAGTCATGGCTGAAAAAAGACGTGGAAGGTATTGCCCGCGAATATGCCATACGCAAGCTCATCCCGGCTCATGTGTCTGAAGTCCGCGCCCGCCGTGAATCCATGATTGAAAAGACCGTCCAGGCCGTTAAAGACCGGCTGACCGCAGAAATTCAGTATTGGGATTACCGGGCCGCTGACCTGAAACAGAAAGAGGCGGCGGGCAAAGTGAATGCCCGACTCAATTCACAGCTTGCGGCCAGGAGAGCCGAAGAACTGGAAGCCAGGATGCAAAAGCGCCTAACTGACCTGGAAGCGGAAAAAATCATTTCCGCCATGCCTCCCTTGGTCATGGGCGGCGCTTTGGTTATCCCCGTGGGATTGCTACACCAACTTTTTGGCCTTGCTCCGATAGATGCAGCCGATACGCCCGACGCCGCTGCGCGCAAGGTGGTGGAACTGGCAGCCATGCGGGCGGTCATGGAGATAGAGGGTCGCCTGGGCTTTGCGCCGCGTGACGTGAGCGCTGACAAATGCGGCTATGACGTGGAATCTCGCATCCCTGTTGATAGAAGGGAGGAATTTGGTGGAGCGTGTTTGCGCTTTATTGAAGTGAAGGGCCGGGCCAAGGGCGCTGATACAGTGACGGTGACGAAAAACGAGATTTTGACTGCCCTGAACAAGCCGGAGGATTTTTTTCTTGCCTTGGTGGAGGTGGACGGGGATACGGCTCACACGGTATATTTGAAAAAGCCCTTCCGTGAACAGCCGGATTTTGCCGCTAGGGGTGTGATTTACAGCATTGTGGAATTGAAGGAAGTCGCTGAAATTGTTTGGGAGAATTTGACATGACTGCGTACTACCTTAAAAGAGGCCGATGATGAAACTCGAATCCATCCGTCTGAAAAATTTCAAAGCTTTCAAAGATTCAGAATTGCGCGATATTCCAAGGTTCTGCGTGCTGGTTGGCGCCAACGGCACAGGAAAGAGTTCGCTTTTCAGCGTATTCGGGTTTCTTAAGGACGCTTTGAGCGGAAATGTTAATACGGCTTTGGCCAAACTTGGCGGAGCGCGCGGCTTTGAAGAGGTTAGAAGCCGTAGTGCCTCCGGTCCCATTGAGATTGAATTGAAATTTCGGGATGCGCCGGACAAACCGCTTATCACTTACGGAATTCAGATAGGGCAAAAGGACGGACGCGCTGTCGTTGAGCAGGAGATTCTGAAATACCGCCGGGGCAGCAAGGGGCGACCGTGGCATTTCCTGAATTTTCAGCATGGAAGCGGTGAGGCCGTGACCAATGAGATAGATAAGGTCAGCGATGAACAGGAATTGAAAAGAGAAACGCAAACCCTGAAATCCTCCGACCTGCTTGCGGTCAAAGGGCTTGCGCAGTTTGAGCGTTTTCCTGCCGTGATGGCGCTAGGTAACCTTATAGAAAACTGGCATATCTCGGATTTTCAAATCAACCGCGCCAGGCAGGAACAGGAAGCCGGCTATGCCGAACACCTGTCGCGTGATGGAGATAACTTGCGCCTCGTTGTGCAGTGGCTTTACCAAAACCATCGGCCAATTTTCGACAAAATTTTGTCCGCCCTGAAGCATCGCATTCCGGGTTTGACGCATGTGGACGCAAAGACAACAGAAGAAGGGCGTGTGTTGTTGCGTTTTCAGGACGGCGCGTTTACCGATCCATTTCTTTCGCAATATGTTTCGGATGGGACCATCAAAATGCTCGCATACCTGATGTTGCTGTATGATCCCGTGCCGTTTCCACTGTTGTGCGTGGAGGAACCTGAAAATCAACTCTACCCGGCCCTGCTTGGGGAACTGGCGGAAGAATTTCGTGCCTATGCGAACCGTGGAGGACAGGTCTTTGTATCCACGCATAGTCCTGATTTCCTGAATGCCGCGAAGCTCGAAGAAGTCTTCTGGCTGGAGAAGCAGGACGGGTATTCCCAAATCAAACGTGCATCATCCGATGCTCAGGTCAGCGCATATATGCGCGACGGAGATCAAATGGGCTATCTCTGGAAACAAGGTTTCTTCGGAGGTGCGGACCCGCAATGAGAAACCTCGTGTGTTTCTTGGAGGAAGCCTCGGCGCGGGAGATGCTCAAGGGGGTTCTACCTCGCCTTTTACCCGACGATATCCAATGTTACTACATCGTTTTTGAAGGGAAACAGGATTTGGAAAAACAGCTTGTGAAAAAGCTGCGGGGTTGGCAAAAACCGGATTCAGCCTTTTTGGTCATGCGGGATCAAGATGCCGCCGATTGCCATGACGTAAAAAAACGCCTTGTCGCCCTGTGCGCGGCAGCAAACCGGCCGGAAACTTTGGTTCGCATCGCCTGCCGCGAATTGGAAAGTTTTTATTTCGGCGATCTGTCGGCAGTTTCGAGAGGATTGGGGATCGGTAATCTCGTCCACAAGCAGCGGAAACGGAAACACCGGTTCCCTGATGCAATCGTTGCGCCATCACATGAGCTTGAACGCCTGACAAACGGCGCCTATCAGAAAGTAGGCGGTTCACGCTGCATCGGTTCCGAACTTTCGCTGAAGGACAATACCTCACGCAGTTTCAAGGTCTTGCTTTCAGGAATACGGAATCTGTTCCAAATAGAAGACAGAGACGACTAACGCCGTGCCGTTCTATTTCAAAACGCGCACCACATCCGCAACGAACCGCACCACCAGTTCTCTTTTTTCTTCCGGCAAGGTTTTGATCATATCTGTAATCGTATCTGCCTGAGTTTGTTCATCTCCTCTTTCATGCCAAAAAAATTGCCTGATCGGACATTCAAAAATTTTGCTCAACTGCTCCAAACGAGTGAGCGTTGGGGAAATAGCGCCGGTTTCTATACGCGATAGCGTTTCCTTTTCTATCCCCAATCTCTCCGCCACCTGAGATTGCGTCATTTCTGCCAGCCTACGTTGGCGGGCGATGGCGTGACCCACCGATTTCACGAGCTTTGTTTTCTCCAAATTGACCTCTCGCGTCATGTAATTGCGCAAGAGTATCATCTGTCATCTTTTGACGTTGTTGCGAATGATATATTATGTCTATATAATGACGCAAAATATCAACAATAACATTTCAGCCGCACAGACCGTGGCTGCCCAATAACGCGCCCGAGAACTGGGTTGAACATCGGGAGTTTTGAATGGCTAAAAAATTGATCGAAGTCGCCCTGCCCTTGAAGGCCATCAACGCGGAATCCGTGCGGGAAAAATCCATCCGCCTCGGGCATCCTTCCACCTTGCATCTCTGGTGGGCGCGGCGGCCTTTGGCGGCAGCCCGCGCGGTGATTTTTGCCTCTCTGGTGGATGATCCTTCCTCCTTGCCGGATGAATACCCCACGCCGGAAGCTCAGGAAAAACGGCGCAAGGAACTTTTTGACCTGATCGAAAAACTGGTGAAATGGGAAAATTCCAATAATGAAGCCGTGCTAGCGGAGGCCAAGGCTGAAATCCGCAAGTCTGTGGGCGACAAGCCCCTTGCCCTGCTTGATCCATTCGCTGGCGGCGGTTCCATACCGCTGGAAGCGCAACGTCTTGGCCTGGAAGCCCATGCCCATGATCTCAACCCTGTGGCTGTAATGATCAACAAGGCCATGATTGAAATTCCACCCAAGTTTGCCGGGTTGCCGCCGGTACATCCTGAAGGGCGGGCAAAGCTTGGCGAACGGCAATGGAAAGGCGCGGCGGGCCTGGCCGAGGATGTGCGCTGGTACGGCGAGTGGATGAAGCAGGAAGCCTTCAAACGTATCGGGCATCTGTATCCCAAGGTCAAAGTGCCGGGTGGCGGCGAAGCCACGGCCATCGCCTGGATTTGGGCGCGAACGGTGAAATGTCCCAATCCGGCCTGTGGGTGTGAGATGCCGTTGGCGCGTAGTTTTGTCCTTTCACAAAAAGCTGGGAAGCAAGCCTTTGTGCAGCCTGTAACCCAGGACAACAAAATACGCTACGAAGTAAAGAACGGCAAAGATGCGCCTGAACCGCCGAAAACAGCGCGCGGAGCCAAGTTCAAGTGCATCAAATGCGGTGGGTCTACAACGCCTGAATATATCAAGGACGAAGCGATAGCCGGACGCATGGGTGCAACACTTATGGCGGTGGTGGCTGAAGGAAATAATGGAAGAATATATGTAGCGCCGGATGAAATTCAGCGTACTACTGCCAATGTCGAAAAGCCGGAAAATTATCCAGATGGTGAACTTCCAGGAAATACCAGGTGGTTCAGCCCGCCAGTATTTGGCCTGACTCATTTCTCCCATCTCTTCACCCCTCGCCAACTCACCGCTCTCACCACATTCAGCGCCCTGGTGAAAGAGGCGCAGCAAAAGGCTGAGCAAGACGCCTTGGCCGCAGGCATGAAGAACAACCGTATTCCCTTGGCCGAAGGTGGCACAGAAGCAATGGCCTATGGACAGGCTATTGGGATGTATTTGGCATTTGTGGCAAGTAAAACAAGTAACAGATCAAGTACACTATGCACATATAAGTTGTCTGTTGAATGCCCAGGAGATACTTTTACAAGACAGGCTCTTGCTATGTCATGGGATTATGCCGAGGCAAATGTTGTTTCTGGACCAAGTGGTTCTTTTGAAAGCATGCTCAAAAATACTATTGCAGGAATTATTTCAACAAATTACAATGACAATAATATTGGATTTGTCAATCAATGTGACGCACAAAGTGATAATAAATTGAGAAATATTATAGTGTCAACAGACCCACCATATTACGATAATATAGGCTACGCTGATTGCTCAGATTATTTTTATATTTGGCTGAGACAATCTCTGAAAAATACCTACCCTGAAGTTTTTCGCACCATGCTGGTTCCGAAAACAGAAGAATTAGTAGCAACACCATATCGTTTTGGAGGCAGTAAAGAAAAAGCATGTAATTTTTTTGAAGACGGTATGTTGCAAACCTTTCAACGCCTCTACGTCTCTGCATGTGATGATATTCCTATGACCATCTATTATGCTTTCAAACAAAGCGAAGCGGATGGAGGTGATGGCGGCGATCAGCAAATTGCTTCCACCGGCTGGGAAACCATGCTTTCCGCCATCATCCGTGCCGGTTTTGCTATAACCGGCACTTGGCCCATGCGTACAGAACGCTCTAATCGAACAAACAGTATGGACACAAACGCCCTCGCCTCCTCCATTGTCCTCGTCTGCCGCAAGCGCCAACCCAACGCCCCAAGTTCCACTCGCCGCGATTTTGTCAGCGCCCTAAAACGTGAACTCCGTCCCGCTTTGGCAGAGCTACAAAAAGCCAACATTGCGCCCGTGGATTTAGCCCAATCGGCCATTGGGCCGGGCATGGGCGTATATTCCCGTTTCGGCAAAGTGTTGGAAGCGGACGGAACCGCCATGAGCGTCAGAAGCGCCCTTGCCGTCATCAATCAGGAACTCGACTTGTTTTTTACCGAGCAGGACGGCGATTTGGATGCGGAAAGCCGTTTTTGCGTTGACCTGTATTCCCAATTCGCCTTCAACGACATGAAATTCGGCGAGGCGGACGTGCTGGCCCGCGCCAAGAATACCGCCGTTGACAAATTGGCATCGCAAGGCGTTTTGCGTGCTGAAAAAGGCAGGGTGCGTTTGCTGGAACGCGCTGAATTGCCGGACAAACTCAAAAGTGACGATGGAAAAATCCTCTGGCTGCTGACCCAGCAGCTTACTCACGCTCATGAAATCGGCGGCAATGAGGCCTGCGCGGAAATTGTGGCCTCGCCGTTTGGAAGCAGCGCCGACCGCGCCAAAGCTCTGGCCTATCGACTGTTCACCATCGCGGAGCAGAAGGGCTGGGCGGCGGAAGCCCTGGCCTACAACTCCCTAGTTATCGCGTGGCCGGAAATTCAGGCAAAGGTTGTGGAAATGAAGAACGTGAAAATGGTTCATGGCCGTTTGCTGTAACATGAGTGTTTAATTGACAGGAGACGTGCCGCATGGCTGAAAATCAGGAACTCGTCGGCAAAGGTTTTCGCTTTCTTTTGGGGGCAATGGCTCCCTATATAGCGCGTGAGTTGAAATACTCCATCGGCGCAAACTGGTGGGAAATGGGGGTCATAAGCAGACTCTTTGATGACCAGAGAAAAGATTTGCCCATCAGGGGGAACGATGAAACTGTCGTCAAATCCCTTGATATTGCGCGTTGCCTTGTCCTTTTTGACCTGCACTGGCAGGAGATTTTCCGCAAAAAACTCTCCGTGGATCATCGCACCTGGGCAAAGGAATTGATAGGCGTCCGCAACCGCCTTGCCCATATCGGCGGGCAAGACTTTTCCGAAGATGACACATGGCGGGCGCTGGATACCATGAGCCGACTCTGCGATCAGCTTGACGCGGAAAAAACCGAGGAAATCCGCGCTTTGCTCCGCGCTTTCCGCTACGGTTCCAGCCAGGGATCAACCGCAGTAACGGAGGCAACCAAGACAGCGGAGCAAAAATCCAACGGGAAAAACGCGGGCATTTTGCAACAAGCCCCCATCGGCGGTTTGTCAGGCTGGCGTGAAGTCATGGAGCCGCATCCGGACGTGGCCCAGGGCCGGTATAAAAACGCGGAGTTCGCGGCGGATCTCGCCCAGGTGGCGCGAGGTGAGGCCGTACTTGAATATCAAGACCCCGTGGAGTTTTTTGGCCGAACCTTTGTCACGGAAGGCATGTCCGGCCTTCTGGTGCAGGCGCTCAAGCGCGTGGGCGGCAAGGACGGGGAGCCGGTTATTCAACTGAAAACCGCCTTTGGCGGCGGCAAAACCCACAGCATGCTGGCCCTGTTCCATCTTTTGCGGGGCAAAGCGCCTCTGGAAAAAATTCCGGCGGTCAAACCCGTGCTTGCGGCAGCCGGGCTTTCCACCTTGCCCAAAGTCCATGTGGCGGCGCTGGTGGGAACCGCTCTCGACCCCACGAAGAGTAAACGCCCGCAAAATTTGGCAGGGGTTACCGTGCATACCCTGTGGGGCGAAATGGCGGCGCAAATAGCCATGTCAGCGGGCAAACCCAATGTGTACGATTTTGTGAAAGAAGCGGATAAAAAAGGCGTATCTCCTGGTTCCGAGGCCATCAAAAATTTGTTCGACACCTGCGGCCCCTGCCTTATTCTTATTGACGAGCTGGTGGCCTATGTCAAAAAACTCTATGGGGCCAGTGGCTTGACTGCGGGGACATTCGACAACTGCATCACCTTCATTCAGGAAATCACCGAAGCTGCGCGGGCCAGCAAAAACAGTCTGGTCGTCGCCTCGTTGCCGGAATCTGAGCTTGAAATCGGTGGTGAGGCGGGAAAAACCGTCTTGGCGACCATTGAGCATACCTTTGGCCGAATGGAATCCATCTGGAAACCCGTTGCGGCCAATGAAGGTTTTGAAGTGGTACGGCGCAGACTTTTTCTGGATTGCAAAAAGCCGGACGGCAGAGAAGCGGTGTGTTCCGCCTTCAGCCGCATGTATAACGAAAGTTCCGCTGATTTCCCCCTGGAAAGCAAAGAGCTTGAATACAAAGAGCGGATGCTGGCCTGTTATCCCATTCACCCGGAAGTGTTCGACCGGCTGTATGAAGATTGGGCTACCCTGGATCGCTTCCAACGCACACGCGGCGTTTTGCGCCTTATGGCGGTGGTTATTCATGAACTATGGATGGGGAACGACGCGGGCCTTCTGATTATGCCCGGCTCCCTGCCGCTGGATGTTCCCAATGTGCGCGATGAACTGACCCGCCACCTGGAGGACGGCTGGAACTCCATTCTGGAGCGGGAAGTGGACGGCAAACGATCCGTCCCCTGGCAGAAGGATCAGACCAACCCGCGCTACGGCAAAAAGCTGGCCTCGCGTCGCGTTGCCCGTACCGTGATGCTCGGCAGCGCCCCTACCAGCCGCAGTCAATCCGTTCGGGGCATTGAAGCTTCCCGCGTTCGCCTGGGCATTGTCCAGCCGGGAGAAAGCATCGCTGATTTTAATGACGCCTTGAACAGCTTGCAGACTTCCCTGGCCTATTTTTATGCTAACCCCTCCGGCGACCGCTTCTGGTATGATACCCGCCCGACTTTGCGGAAAACAGTGGAAGATCGGGCCACACAGATTGCGGAAGCGGAAGTGGAACATGAAATAGAAACCCGCCTGAGCAAGCTCCGCAAAGAAGCGCCCTTCGCCGGGTTGCATGTATGCCCCGGATCGTCTTTGGATGTTCCCGACGATCAATCCGCCCGGCTTGTTGTTTTGCGCCCTGTCCACACCTATACGGCAGCCGGGCAGGGAGGCAGGGCACAATCCGAGGCGGAGAATATGCTGAACAACCGGGGAACCGGGCCGAGAATTTACAGGAACATGCTGGCCTTCCTTGCCCCCGATGAAGAGCAGCTTATCTCGCTCAAGCAGGAAACCCGGCGCTATCTGGCCTGGCTCTCCATCAAAAGAGACAGCGTGGACCTGAATCTCGATGCCGCTCAGAATCGGGATACGGCAACAAACGTAAGCCGCAGTGACGAAACCGTTCATCTTCGGATCAGGGAAACATGGTGCTGGCTGCTCGTGCCGTATATAGACCGCAATGCCGACATGAAAACGGTAATATGGGAAAATACGCGCATCAGCGGCGGAACGGAGGATATAGTCGCCAAAGCGGCCAGGAAAATGGCGCAAAACCAATCCCTGATCGGGAGATGGTCGCCTGCGCTGTTGCTCATGGAATTGGACAATGTGTTATGGAAAGACGCGGACACCATAGCCGTCAGAAAATTGTGGGAATATCTGTGTACCTATTGCTATCTCCCAAGGCTTGCGGGCTATGCTGTTTTGGAAGAATGTATCAATGACGGCCTGAACTCCGCAGAGTATTTTGCCTATGCGGCGGGCGTCACAGAAGACAGGCTTATTGACCTGAAATACAATCAGCCGTGTCGGGTTGACCAGTCCGGGTATTTGGTAACGATTGCCCGCGCGCAGCAGCAGATTAAGGCGGCGGAAGAGTCGAGCCCACCCTTGCCGCCAATTACAGGAGAAGGCGGAAATGGAACAGAAGCATCGCCGCCATCGCCTGAACCGACAGAAGGCGCCGGGGAAACGCAGCGACTGAGCACGCATTTTTATATGTCCGCCACGCTCGACAATACCCGTATCAACCGTGATGTGCAGCGGCTTGTGGAAGAAGTCATCAGCCAGTTTACGTCAACTCCCGGCGTTCAACTGGAAGCGTCATTGGAAGTATCTGTGAAGTCGCCTGAAGGCATTTCACAAAAGACGGTAAGGGATGTTTCTGAAAATTGCCGCACATTGAAGGTGAAATTTGGATTTGATGAATAACGAGCACTGTCAGATCAAGTCGCGACTACCTCACGTCATTTCACATATCACAACTCATTTATCGGCGTGTCCGGCCTGATGACAATGGACCCTGGGGTTCGCGGCATCACCTGTATCTCTTCGGTTTTTGCCTCCACCGGCTTCACGGCGGCTGCCTGGATTTTTGCCTCCCGTTTCTGAGTCGCAGGACTGTCTGTTTTCCGTGCCTGTTTCCGTCTGAACTCGTTCAAATACTTCGCCAGGGTCGGCGGCTTCACCGCAATGCCTTTTTCGTGCAGTTTTCCGACAATTTCCTGAGTATCGAAGCCGCGTTTCTTCATCCGCTCAAGAGTCGGGGCCAGGGCGAAGATTGCCTCTTTCACAGTCAGACTGCGATTGCCGTCCAGGGTGATTTTTTCCGGCCGCAATTTCGCAAGCTCGGTTCTGATTTCCTTGACCTGGGCTGTGGTGATTTCCATGCGTTTTCTCTCCTGCGGTTATTAATGGGGTCACATATTGTTGAACATGCCCCCGCTGGTGACAGCAAACACAATTTTTCCAATGCATTGCCAAATGGATGTGTTCAAAAAAAATATGCTCTCGATAATACCAATCCGACTATGGAAAGCCTATAGCCCAAAAAAGCGAGAAAGGCGAGGGGCGTATGGCACAATCCACCACACTGTCAAGCGTGGAGGATGCATAATCGTTGAGTGCATTTTGTGAGAGGGCGACTTGGGGCATGGAGGCATCTTCTAAAAACACTTGCCCAAGGGAAGTTGTTCACCTCCCTTGGGCTGATGGTTTTATTCATCGTCCTGGCTGTCCTTACGGTTCAAGATATAGTCGGCTGCTCTCTGTGCATTTGCTGCGGGTGTTATGGCAAGGCGTTTGTCACCCCGGAGTGTCCGTATCCATGATTGCAGGTATGCCGCACTGTTTTGGATGGTGACGTTTTCGATGCCTGTATGACCACAAAGGAAGGCTGCACACATCTCAGCTACAAGCTCCTCCCGGCTGTAAGAGCCGTCACCAAAGAAATGATTTCCGGTCACGCCTTCACGGTTAAGCCGGGATTCATGGCCTGTGGCATGTGCGAGTTCGTGGAAGAGGGTGGAGTAATACTCTTCGGCTTTCTCGTACCGGAACAGTTCGGGAACTCGTACAAGGTCGCGTGAAGGTGAATAACATGCCCTGGTTCCTCCAATTTCCACTATGGGCCGATTGGGCATGGCAAGCTGTACGGCTTCGGCTGCTTCGATGGGGTCATGCTCTGCCCAAGTGCTTTCATCAGGTGCAGGGACGGTGATGCCTTCGCATTGGTCGGCATTGAACACAGTGTAATACCGGAGTACGGGTACTGTACGGATACCGTTGTCGGCTTCCGGGTCTTGCTTGTGGTACATCTTCCAGAATATGACGGGCGTACCCTTCTCGCCTTTCTTGACGTTACCGCCCAGGTCTTGAGCCTGCTTGAAGGTCAGCCAGTAGGGAGTGCCGAATCTGGAGCCGTAGCAGGAAAGCAGGAACACATTGATGCCCTGATAGTGCCTGCGTGATACAAGGTTCAATGGACCTCCTTCACGGCCTGAGTTCCAGGGTTTACGCCAAGGAATGACGCCTTGCTCCATGATGTCAATGAGCCTGTCGGTGATAATCTGGTACACGTCTATTTTCTGCATGGCTTCCCCCTAATTGATGCTGAACCTGCGGGTTTCAACGGGCTTGGTATATTGCCGGTACAGTTCCGCATGCGTGAGCTTGAATGCCGAACTATCAAAGCGTTGGCTGGTCATGGTCGTCCAGCGTACCTTGAACACGTCCACGGTCAGTTCGTCTGTGTTGCGCTTGGTCATTTCAGCCTTGATGCGGTCTTCAAGATTTTCAATGTCAGCGGCTACGTCAGCAGCCATCAACTTGAGTTCCTTCAATTCACGCACAGTGCTGGTGAGTTCGGTAGCGGTCATGTGGATTCTCCTTGATTTGAGGGTGAATGCAGAACAAACGACAAAACCCGCCAAGGATTACTCCGTGACGGGTCATAGCCATCGCCATAATGCTGTAGAACGTCGAAAAAAGGCTGTTTTAGAGGCGCTTCAAGTTCAAGACAGGGTAAATGTCGTCAAAATGCTTTCCATGTCCTGAGACGGTCAAATTAGGCATCGTACAGGATAGAAGATGGTAATGAACAAGTCTTATCCATATCCAAAACATGCATTTGAATTTGGAGTGATAGCCTTTAACAGAGTTTAAGGCAGGCAGTTACGTTGCAAACTCATAGCATTGAAAAAAGACAAAAAAGATAGTTATTGAGAAGTAGTCGGGGGGAGACTTTTGTGTTTAGGAGAATTTCAGGTAAGGCTGCGGTAGTCAAAATATTATGATTTTTTGCTATGGCTCCGCACCATGAACATGATTCATACTGCTCACATACCCATAGAGCGCTCATATTTGACTTCTAAGGCTCGTTTATGCAAAATATGACCTGTGCTTTTGGTCAGAGACAAATAAAAATTCTTCATTATGTTTTTAATATGCTCTTAAGTGATAAACTAACTTTTCCTTTTAAGATTTGGCTTTATACGAGCATCTATATAAGCATCAATGTCCGCTATAGAATCCACGCGGCTGCCATCAGTGCCCTGCATATATATTCCACGTGCGTGTAGTTCATCCAATGTTTTATCAAATGCTCCATCTATACCATACTCTTCGAGTGTTTTCGTGGCTTCCAAACTGGCTTGAGCTTCACTATGCCCCTGATTGGCTGCTTTAGTGAACCATTCTATAGCTTTTTTATAATCTTGTGGTACACCTGCGCCAAGTTGGTACATAAGACCAAGTTCATATTGAGCATTAGCATCACCAGTTTTTGCTTTTTTGAGCAACGATTGATTGTTTGTTTGCGCGGCTTTCTGCTCCGTCTGCTCTGTAAGTTTCTCATAGGCATTTTTATATATATCATCTGCTGTCAGCATGCATAATATCCCTAATTCAGCATTACCATTGATATGTTTAATTTTCAGGTCTCTATCGTTTAATGCTTTCAATAGACTCATACCTATAGCTTTTTTAAAAT
>Ga0082212_10005335_pt1 | contig 17544 bp, 17 predicted proteins | sample TergutNt197P3_FD_71548 | JGI IMG/M metagenome (GOLD analysis project Ga0082212, IMG submission 71548) | Neocapritermes taracua P3 segment gut microbial communities from Petit-Saut dam, French Guiana - Nt197 P3 | ecosystem: Host-associated > Arthropoda: Insects > Digestive system > Gut ... | reverse complement strand
CCGGCGCGGACCTCATGGTGACGCGGCATCAGAAGGCGGGTTGCTTCCCGCAACGTATGTTCGGGTTTTTCCCTGACTATGGAAAGCATCGCATTTTGCGCGCCGCCGGCTGCCTCGTCAACCAGGTTCATGATAACGCCCTGTGATTCGCCTACAATGGCGGTATGCGGAGCGCGGGTAAAATCCCTGACGGAAGCCGAATGCCAGTGATAGCGCCGCGCCATACCGCTGGCTTCGTTCATTCCCTGCTGGACTACCGTCCACTCGCCTTTTGCGTTGACGACAAAGTTGTGCAGATAAATCTGAAAGCCGTCGGCGATTGCGTTGTTGTCAATACGCGCCGTAAGGCGGCTTAACCCGACAAGCTTGCCGCCGTCAAGAGACCGGCGTTCGGCGATTCCGCGAAGTTCATTCGGCGTATTCCGCGAACTTTTGCCGCGTCCGCCGCAGATATAGATTCCCAATTCTTCCGAACGCGGAGCGAGACCGCGCTTTAACGCGCTCATGACTGAAGTGGTAATGCCGGAAGAGTGCCAATCCATGCCCATGACGGCGCCAAGAGCCTGGAACCAGAACGGATCGGCGAGGCGTGAAAGAAATTCCGAATGGCCGTATTGAATGAGAATTGATTCGGCAATGGCGGCTCCGAGTTTCGCCATGCGTTCGGCGAGCCAGGGCGGCACGCGTCCGTAATGCAGCGGCAGATCGGCGAATCCCGAGCGTTTCATATTTTATTAGTTAGGAGTGAGGAGCGAAGAGTTAGGAGTTGTGGTAGCGGGCTTTGCCCGCATTTATTAATTAATCACAGGCGTTACGCCTGCTCCCACAATTCCTCACTCCTGACTCCTCACTCCTGACTAAAAAGACTACTGCCGCAGAGTGATTGTCACGGGAGAGGTCAGGTTGAATGTAATCGGGGTTTCAGGCGTAATATCCGCCGAGCTGCCGTGTGTAACCAAAGCCGAACCGGCGCCGGCCGCGCCGCCAATGCCCGCGCCTATCGCCGCGCCCCTGGCGCCGCCGGCAATCGCGCCTATCGCCGCGCCGATTCCGGCGCCGATTCCGGTCTTGGCCACGTTCTGACCGGTGGAACTCGGCGCATCATGTTCGTGGTTATTTGTCTTGATAGAAGCCTCACTGCCATCGGCAAGCGTCAATGTGGTCAGCGTCAAGGATATCGTGGCGACGCCTTTGACGCGCCCGCCGGGATCGGAGTTCACAATCACTCCTTTGACGACGGATCCGCGCCGCGCGATGACGTTGCTGCCGCTTGTAATGTCTTCGTTGAGTATCACATTAAATACGTCGCCTGTATTAGCCGTTTTGGTGGATATCTCCGACGAGGTAATAACATTAATGGGAGCGCCCGCAGTCAAATTAACCGTCTGCACTTTAGCCTGCTGTCTGGCGTCGGCCTTGGCTTGTTTGGCTGCGGTTCTGGCTTGCTGAGCGGCGACTCTGGCTTCTTCAGCGGCCCTGGCCTGTTCGGCGGCCTTTTGGGCGGCTAATTGTTGTTCTTCAATAGCCTTGGCGTGTTCGGCCTCGGCTTTGGCCTTGGCTTCGGCGGCGGCCCGGGTTGCTTCGGCAGACTTGGCTTGTCTGGCGGCGGTTTCGGCGGCAATCCGGGATTGTTCGGCGGCGGCCAGAATCTGTTCGGCGGCGGCCATAGTCTGCCTGGCGACCTCAGCCTGTTCGGCGGCTGCGGCTGCGGCTGCGTCGCGTTCGGCAGCCTGCTGTTCCGCTAACTGATGCGCTTGCTGTGATGATGAACAGCCGGCGAAAACCATAATCAGGATACTCAGGCAAAGCAGCAACGATTTGTACTTCATGATGCACTATCCTCCTAAAACTAAAAATAAGCCCAATTCCGGGCAAACCGTGAAAATTATACTGTGAACGGGTACAAATTGCAAAAAAGGAAGCGGGCTGAAACTTCACATAAACCTGAGGATTTACGAAGATGTTGATTAATTATCCTGTACGCGCCACTCAATCCCTCGCGTATACCCGGATGATATGCTCCAACGGGGCGCCTGTTCCGCATGGATGCACTTTGCCACCTACCAGTTCACATCGGAACCAATCCGGCCATTTTTTATAATCCGCATAGGTATACGTCTTATCCGGGTGAATCTCTAATATCATGCGTTCTTTTTGCTCTTCATTCATAACAAATTTACCTTGGAGTGCGTAACGCGCTGCGCCCCTACGAAAGCACAGGGGCTAATGAATCGTCGCCGTTGCAATCGGGCAGGCCGTACTTTTTCCGCGCGGCTTTCAACGCCTCGGCCTTTTCCGGCGAAATGCGCGAATATGGAGCGCCGAACTGCCTGGCAATCATGAAAGTCTGGCAAAAAGTTTCCAGGTTTTCGACATACCACTCCGCGTGGGTAGGAGTATCAGCCCAGCACATAACGCCATGATTGGCTAACAAAATCGCGTTGTGATTCGCGACATACGGCCGCACAGTCGCGGCAAACTCCGGCGTGCCGGGCGTTTCGTAGCGCGCCAGAGCAACGCTTCCGATGAAAACATCAAATTCCGAACTTATCGACGTCGGCGGCACACGGCCGCAGATCGCGCAGGCTGTCGCATATGGCGCGTGACAGTGAACGACGGCTTTGGCCTGCGGCGCGTTTTTATACACTTCAAGATGAAGCTGAACTTCGCTCGTCGGCCGCCGCCGGCCGGCCAGTTGATTTCCTGACAGATCAATCAGGCAGAGATCGTCTGGATTCATGTCGAATTTGCTGAAAAGCGTCGGCGTACAGATCACTTCATCTTCGCCAATACGATAGGAGATATTGCCGCCGTTGCCGTCCACAAAACCGCGCAGCCATAGTTTGCGCCCGACGGAGCAGATTTCGTTTTTAATATCCAGCGCCTCGCGCGAATAAAAATACTCCGCGATGCGCGGCGAGTCTGCCGTCGGCGTTGAAGGATCATGAAGTTTTTGTGCTTCTCCCGCGCCGGCAAACCTGACGGCAATCGCGTACTTCGCCAGCATATCGCGGGCGGCGTCTTCCAAAGTCGCCCGTGAATCAACAATTATTTCAGCCGCGCCGCTGATTCCGGCCGCTTCAATGTCCCGTGCGGAAATAATTTTCTGTTGTTTCAGGTCTATGCTTGTCATGTTCGGTCGTCTGCCTTCAAAATATTCCACGAAAATACCGTTATATTGTGCCATAGATTCCGGATTCTTATCCCGGATATTTAATAAAATATGTTATAAATCTGCATAAATTTGAAATTTGCAATTACCTCAAAAGGGGATGTTATGCCGAAACTTCGCAGCGCGACAACGATTGAAGGCAGGAAAATGGCGGGCGCCCGCGGTCTGTGGCGCGCCAACGGCATGAAGGAGGAACAGTTCGGAAAACCTGTAATCGCCGTCGTCAATTCCTTCACGCAATTCGTTCCAGGCCACGTACACCTGCACGAAATCGGCCAGCGTGTTAAAAAGATCATAGAAGCAGAAGGGTGTTTCGCCGCGGAGTTCAATACGATCGCCATTGACGACGGGATAGCGATGGGACACGACGGGATGCTCTACTCGCTGCCGTCGAGAGAACTTATAGCCGACAGCGTTGAATATATGATGAACGCGCACACGGCGGACGCCATGATTTGCATTTCCAACTGCGACAAAATCACCCCCGGCATGTTAATGGCCGCCATGCGCCTGAATGTCCCGGCGATTTTTGTTTCCGGCGGTCCGATGGAGGCCGGAGTTGTCGGTTCAAAAAAATACGATCTAATAGACGCCATGGTTATGGCGGCTGATCCCGCCGTTTCAGACAGTGAAATCGCGGAACTGGAAAGAGCCGCCTGTCCGTCCTGCGGATCCTGTTCGGGCATGTTCACGGCCAACTCCATGAACTGTCTGACCGAAGCGCTCGGCCTGGCGCTGCCGGGCAATGGCACGCTTTTGGCGACGCATAAAAACCGCATGGCGCTGTTTGAAAAAGCGGCGCGGCGGATTGTCGATATGGCGCGCGCTTATTACGAACATGGCGATATTTCCGTTTTGCCGCGTTCCATCGCCGCAAAACCGGCTTTTATGAACGCCATGTCGCTTGACATCGCCATGGGCGGATCCACCAATACGGTATTGCATCTCCTGGCTGTCGCGCGCGAGGCGGGCGTGGATTTTACAATGCGCGACATCGACGCGCTGTCGCGCCGTATTCCCGTACTCTGCAAGGTCGCGCCGAGTTCCGCGTATCACGTCGAGGATGTAAACCGCGCCGGCGGCATCATGGGTATTCTCGGCGAACTTGACCGCGCCGGATTGATCGATGAGTCCGTTTTGCGCGTGGATGCTCCAAACCTTAAAAAGGTTCTCGACGAATACGACATCGCCCGGCCGACGGCTTCGGAAGAAGCAAAAAAACTTTATCTGAGCGCTCCCGGCGCGGCGGAGCGCAACCTTGTTCTTGCCTCACAGGAAAACTGCTATCCCTCGCTCGATCTGGATCGAACGTCAGGATGCGTGCGCGACGCCGCCAACTGCTATTTCCGCGACGGCGGCCTGGCTGTGCTTTCTGGAAACCTGGCGCCGCGCGGATGTATAGTTAAAACGGCTGGCGTTGATCCGTCGATCTTCAGTTTTTCCGGCGAGGCGCGCGTCTATGATTCGCAGGAAGCGGCCTGTGAAGGCATTCTGGGCGGCGAAGTCAAAGCCGGAAACGTTGTAGTGATTCGCTACGAAGGCCCGCGCGGCGGGCCGGGAATGCAGGAAATGCTATATCCTACTTCGTATATCAAGTCCATGCGCCTGGGAACGCAATGCGCGCTTGTTACCGACGGGCGGTTTTCCGGAGGTACTTCGGGGCTTTCCATCGGTCATGTCTCTCCCGAAGCCGCTTCCGGCGGGCCGATAGCCCTGATACGAAACGGCGACGTTATCGCTATTGACATACCGGCACGTTCGATTTCAATTAAAGTCGGCGAGGATGAGATGAACCGTCGACGGAAAGATGAAGAGGCGAAAGGCGCGGACGGATTCAAGCCGGCGCGCAAGCGCTATGTTTCCCCGGCCTTGCGCGCGTACGCTCTACTTGCGGCTTCCGCCGACCAGGGCGCGGTCAGGATTCTTCCGGAATAACCCGGAGCGGCCAAGCGCATGTCAGTGGCGTTTGTCGAATTCTTCCGAAGTCATGAAATATTCGATTGACGCTTTGTTTTTCAGCGCTTCAATGTATTTTTGCCGTGCGGACTGTTTTGCGTTTTGTTCCAGCGCCTGCCGCAACGCGGATTTGGAATCCTGTAAAGAAGCCTGTTCCGCCGGCCTCAATTCAAGCGCCTGTACGATATGATAGCCCGACCGGCTTTCAAGCGCGGGCGAAACCGTGCCCGGCTTTGTGTTGAAAAGCATGTCGGCGAAAGGTTTCGGCACATTGCCGCGCGTCACAAGCCCCATGTCTCCGCCCTTTGCCGACGTGGTTTCATCCTGTGAATATTTCGCGGCGGCATCTGAAAAAGTAATGATGTCCGCTTCTATCTCAACGCGGATACCTTCAAGCCTTTTTCTGATTTCTTCTTTTTGGGCCGCCGTCGCGTCCTCGGGAATCTTTAAAAGAATGTGCGCCATGCGCGCGCGTTCCGGCAAGGCGAATTGATCGGGATTGTCCGCGTAGAATTTTTCCATTTCCTCTTCGGTTACCGGATCGGCGTTTTTGGAGGCTTCCTCGACGACTTCCTGCATCCTGATGTTTTCCCGGATGCTGTTGCGCAGATCGGTTTCGGTCAGCCCCTGATCCGCCATTGCTTTCTGAAAGGCTTCCGGCGAAGGAAAACGCTGCACCGACTGTTTCAGCCGCGCGTCCACGTCCGCGTCGTCCACAACGGTATTCATTTCACGCATACGCGCCCTGAAAAGTGAAACCGTTATAAGGTTTTCAACCGCCCTGTCAAAAAGCAGTGAATTGCGCTGTTTTGATTGTTCAAGCGTGAAATTCTCCTGTTTTGCCAGTTCGTTGATGGCGTCAAGAACCTGCTTTTCCGTTATAGGATCGCCGGAAACCCTGACCACGACAAGATCAGCCGCCGGATCCGGCAAAGCGGTTTCTTCGGCAACAGTTACGCTGATTAAAAGCGTCAAAAGCAATATCGTGAAAATCGTATCAACGGCAATCTTCATTTCTCGCCTGCCCATCCTGCGGCGGCGGCTTCTCTGATTTCCTCTATAGTCGCCACCTTCCTGGTTTTGCCAGACAGCAGGCCAAGAAAACCATCTATCGTTCCCGCAGGCCGGGTGGACTTCAACTCAATCCGGCCGTTCGGCAGTAAATCCAACTCGATTTTATCGCCGTGCTTAATCCCCAAATGCTGCAAGACCTCTTTCTTAAATGTTACCTGGCCACGAGTGGTAACGGTCAGTGTGCTCATGGTATTGTCTCCAATTTGGTAATCAATTAATTGTAATGCAATACTGCATTATTTTCAACCGGGCTGTTATCTGATATATTTACCGGCGAAATGGCACGATCGGCGGAATCAATCATTCCCGTCATTCTGGCGGCGGGCGATTCAAAACGGATGGGGTATCCCAAGGCGCTTCTGCCTCTGGGCGATGAATTTTTTTTAACGCGGATTCTGCGTATTTTGCGTGAGGCCGGATTAGTATCGCCACGGCTCGTTCTGGGCCGGGACGCGGCGCTAATTAAGGAACGCATAGGAGATTATCAGGCGGATATCCACGTGAACCCGGACCCGGACAGAGGACAACTCTCATCCATTCAACTGGGCATTTCCGGGCTTCCTGAAAAATTTGAAGCGGCCATGCTCTGGCCGGTGGATCAACCCGCCGTATCCGTAGAGACGACGCGCCGGCTCATCGAGTTTTTTGTCACTACAGACTGCCGCGTTGCGGTTCCTATTCGTGACGGCAAGCGCGGACATCCGGCGATTTTTCACCGGACCCTGTTTCATGAATTTATGGACGCGCCGATGGAAAAAGGCGCGAAGGGCATTATCTCGCGCTATGAATCTGAAACATGTTTTCTGCAGACCGATGAATCGGCGGCTTTTACCGATATCGATACGCCGTCGGAATATCAAACATTAACCGGCCGCAGTCTGGATTCGGTAATTAAAAATAAGGGAACCTCCGAAAGCCCCAAAATCAAGGCTTGCGACCGAGACAAAAAATGTAGGGGCGAATAATTATTCGCCCCAAACCAAGGTAAATGAGCATTTTGTCGAGGGAGCGTAACACAGAGTTTGGGGTTTTCGGAGGTTCCCTTAGTATTTCAAAAGACTGTGTATGTCGTACCCGCCGATTTTATCCCGGCCGTTTAAAAAAGAAAGTTCCACCATAAAGGCCAATCCCACAACTATTGCCCCCATGGATTCCATCATCTCCGCGACGGCTTTCGCCGTGCCGCCCGTGGCGATAAGATCGTCGACTATAAGAACGCGCTGGCCAGGAATCACGGCGTCTTTGTGAATCTCAAGTGAATCCATGCCGTACTCAAGTTCGTAACTTACCTGTATTTTTTCGGCGGGAAGCTTGCCCGGCTTGCGTACCGGTACAAAACCCGCGCCGAGCGCGTAGGCGACCGTGGGCGCGAATATGAAACCGCGCGCCTCCATTCCAAGAACAACATCGATTTTTTTGTCTTTAAAAGGCTCTGTAAGTGCGTCGATCGCCTGCGCGAAACAGTTTCCCTGTTTAAGGAGCGTCGTTATGTCATAAAAAAGAATTCCCGGTTTAGGCCAGTCGGGAATTTCACGGATCGTCGCTTTCAGTCTGTCGGCTATATTATCCATTTCTTCACCTGTTAATTGTCGAAAGTATCCCGGAAACCATAAGATCTATTTCGGATGATTGCGAGTCTTTCAGCGCGGATTTCAGTTGGAGTGTCGCTTCAATAAGAGTCATGTTTTTAAGCGGCTCGATGATTTTTCTCATAAGCCCGCCCGAAGTCGGCGCCCACGAACCGTTTTCAATAAAAGCCACCGTGCGGTTCTGTATGTTGTGCGCCGCCAGATCATGAAGCAGCTCTTCCATGCTGACGAAAATTCCGGCGTTGTAGGTTGTGGACGCGAAAACAAGATGACTCCACCTGAACGCCGCGGCGATGATGTTCGCCGCCGGGGTGACGGAAGTGTCGTAAACGACGGCTTTGACGCCGTTATCTCTCAGCCTGCACGCCAGAATCTCGGCCGCGTTTGCCGTATTGCCATAAACGGAGGCGTAGGCAATCATAACGCCTGTTTCTTCGGGCGTATACGTGCTCCACTTTTGATACTTTTCAACAAAAACGTCCAGGTCCTTGCGCCATACAAAACCATGCAGCGGACATAGCATGGAGATTTCGATAGTAGTCATTTTTTTCAGCATGGCCTGTACCTGCGGCCCGTACTTCCCGACTATGTTTGTGTAATAGCGCCGGGCTTCATCCATGTAATCGCGGTCGAAATCAACCTCGTCGGCAAATATCGCGCCGTTGAGCGCGCCGAAAGTTCCAAAGGCGTCGGCGGAAAATAGGATTTTATCAGTCTTGTCGTATGGCACCATGACTTCCGGCCAATGAACCATCGGCGCCGATATGAACTGAATCTCGTGTTTTCCGGTATTAAGCGTCGTTCCTTCCTCTACGATCATTGAACGGCCGGTAATGTCGATGCCGAAAAACTGTTTTATGAGGGCGGCTATTTTTGCGCTACAAACCACGGTTGTTTCCGGGTGCAGTGCCAGTACGGAGGAAATGCATTCCGAATGGTCCGGTTCCATATGCTGAACGATCATGTAATCGAGTTTCCGGCCGCCAAGCGCGTGTGCGAGATTTTCCAGAAAAACTTTGCATACGGCCTTATCGACCGTGTCAACCAGCACTGTGGAATTGTCCAGCAGAACATAAGAATTATATGAAACCCCGTCCGGAATCGAATAAACGCCTTCAAACATAGCAAGGCGGCGGTCGTTTACGCCCACCCATATAAGATCATCAGTTACTTTCTTTGTGCAATACATCTTAATCCTTTTAATCCTTTGCCGGCTTTTTGCCGATTTTTCGTTTCACGGCCGTTTTTTTCTTAGGCGCGCTTTTTTTTACAGAGGCTGCTTCCGTCAAATCAAGGATGGAATTATTTGTTCCGAAAGGTGAAGCAACCAAAGGAAGATCGGCGTCGGGAGTCCAGTTTCCATCTATCAAATAGCCGAACTGATAAGATTTTCCCGAATTGATGGTTACTTTGACTGAAAAAGTTCCATCCGTGTTCCTTTTCATCGTCCGGGCTGTCCAGTCGTCCCATTCGCCCGAGAGAATTGCCTGCGACGCGTCTACTATTGCCTGCGATGTGAATGTTACCGTTGCTTTTTTCTCTTTTTGTGCGATTTCCACCGCCATAGCAACCTCCTTCTTTATTAATGCCAGACAGGTCGTCTCGCTACATTTAAGTCAAAATAAGGATATCATATAAGCTGGAAGAATGAAAACTGTGAAAAATCGGCATTTATGGCATTTCGGGTATAATTAAAAAAATGGTATTTCAATGATACCGCCGGTACGGGCGAGCAATAGAAACACGCCGCCGGTTTTTATTGACAGGCTTTCAAGCGCGGCGCGGTAGGTTTGCGCCTGGGCAGCGTATTTATCGCGGAAATATGCTGCCGCAGCATCCGCGTTTTCCGTGTTTTTCGCACCTTGCGTACTTTGCGTGTTTTGCATATTTTGTGGAATGCGACCTGTTTTGTAATCCACGAGCGTCCAGGCGTCTCCATCCTCAAAAAGCAGGTCTACCCTTACCTCTTCAAAGCCGCCCGCTTCCAACGGACGGATAAACGGCATTTCGCGCAGAACCCTTCTGCCCGTCCGAGCCGCGTCGCGCGCGCGCGTCATCAGATCGGAAGCAAGGCATTTTTCAACCATATCGCCAAGTTTCATACGACCCGCGCCGTCAAGCTTGTTTCTCGTTCCTGCTTCACGCAGCAGATCCGCCAAGCCTGTCAGTTCTTTCAAATCCACGCGCTCCATCACTTCGTGAAACGCCGTTCCAAGCCGCACTGTACGCCGCCGCCGCGCTGATAACGCCGCCGCCTGATTTTTCCTGTATTCGTCCGCCTGGGATTTTTTGTTTTCCGCCGACGATAGCGAAAAATCCGTTCCCGGCGTATTTTCAATCAGCTCGCGTAATTCCCGGTATTCCTGCTCAATGCCCGCAATCCCGTCTCCTGAAACCGTATTGTCCACAATTTCAGCCGCCGGAACTACGCAGGCGTCCAACTGCTTCACGTCAATCCTCCGCGCCAGTGTTTTGTCGTTAAAGCATTTGTCAAGAACAACCTCAAGCGGTTCAAGGCGGGTACCCGAAACATCGGGCGCGAAAATACCTTCCGCTCTTTCAGCGCGTTTACAGGTATGCGTGCTGAGAATCAGGTGATCCCTGGCGCGCGTCAGCGCGACGTAAAGAAGCCTTGCCAGTTCCGCGTCCTCGCGTTTGCGGTCAGCCTCGTCAAGTTTCTCCCATCCCTCTATCCAGCGGCCTGATTTCTGGTCGCCCGCTTTCACCGCGAACATTTTCAGTTCATGCCTGTCTGCGAGAAGCGCTTTTGTCCGCGCTTGCTTTCTCAGCCCAAGCGCAGCGGCGATGACAATCGGAAAATCCAGCCCCTTTGACTTGTGAATCGTCGTCACGCGCACGGCGTCGCTGCGCGCTTCCACGAGGCGGCTTTCGCTCTCGTTCAGTTCCTCTTTTTCAAGAATCGATAAAAGCTCTACGGTTCGTGAAAAACCATTCATCCCTTCAATCGCCCGGAGCGAGCGTGTGATTTTGGCGAGGTTCGCAAGATGCTGCCGTCCGCGCGCGGCCAGAATCTCCCGTGCGCCCGTTTCCCTCAAAAGCATTTCAAATGTTTCGGAAGCCGGACGTTCATGCCGCCCGTTGTGGAGATCGCGCAGGATTTCAAAAGGCGCGTGAAGAGGCGAATTTTCAGGCGCGGGACGGCGATAATCAAGCGCGACGCCGTCAACACGCGCGCGCAGAAGGTCTTCATCGGAAATCCCGAAAAAGATCGATTTCAGCGTACCGCAGAGAGCGACTTCGTCTCCGGCACGGGCGATGGCGGAAAGAGCCGTGACGGCCGTTCCGACTTCGCTTCGCGTGTAGTAGAACCGTCCCCCTTCAAGAACATACGGCACTTCATTTTCGCGCAGCGCTTCCTCCATTTCGTCGGCGTGACTGAATGTCGGCAGCAGAACCGCTATATCGCCGTAACGCGCCACCCGCCGCCCGCCTGCCGCGTCATAAACCTGATAAATGCCCGAATCGCGCGGTACACAAATCATGCGGATCAATTTCGCGATTCTTACCGCTTCAAGCACGGCAAGATCTTTGGTTTTACGTTCGGTGTTTTCATCCGCTGCGTCGTCCAGAATATGAACCGACGGCGCGTCCGGCTCTTCGCGCCGCGCGCCCTCGTTTTTGAACGCGGTATATGAAGATTGATAATTGCCGTCGCCGGGAGGCTGTATCGCTTCGGCAAAAGCCTCGTCCGCGAAACGCAGGATTGACGGAACCGAGCGGAAGTTTTTGTTTATCGTCAGGCGTTCAACGCCCAGATCCCGCAGTTTTTCTTCGCGCGCGAAATCGAGATATGTTTCAATGTCCGCGCCGCGAAAACGGTAGATGGACTGTTTGGGGTCGCCGACGATGAAAAGCCGTCCGGGTTCAGGGCCGGGCGAACCTGGTTTAGATGTCAGAAGCCTTACGATTTCCAATTGAACGGGATCCGTATCCTGAAATTCGTCAACCAGCAGCGTCTTGCAGCGTTCCTGAAATTCCGCGCGGACGCCGTCGTGACTGCGAAGCAGTTCGCGGGCCATGTAAAGCTGGTCGTCAAAATCCAGATATCCCGCGGCGGATTTTTTCTTCTCCCATTCTCTCCGCATAAAATCCGCGCGCAGCCATTGGATTGTTTCATACATCAATCGCCGCAGCGGAATCCGCATAAAGGAAGTTTGTAATTCGACGACCTGCCGTACGAACCCGCGTACTTCAGCAACCGTGTCTTTGCCGCCTGTCCAGCCGTTTTTAGACCCGACTGAACCCGCTTTATTCAAAACCACGTCGGATGAATCATGATTTTCCAGCCATTCGATAGCGATAAAAAGATAACCCGCCAGCTTGTCGTCCGGGTCTGTCAGGAGGCGCGTTAAATCGCGCCCTTCTTTCAGACGGTTTCCGATTTCAAGCGCGATTTGCCCTTCATCGGGAGCGGCGCATTGCAGATCCCTTATTGCCAGCCAATGATCGCGCAGGTCTTGAACAAGGCTTTCCAGATCTTTCAGGCGGAATCCTCCGCGCAGCGCTTTTTCAAGCGCCGGGTCGCGCCGTTTGAGCGCGGCGGCAATCCATGCGTCCCATGTCTCTCGAAAAAAAAGTTCGGACTGGATGGCGTCAAGCGCGGAAAAACGCGGATCGATTCCGGCTTCAATCGGTCTTTCTTTCAGAAGCCCCGCGGCGAAGGAGTGAAATGTCGAAACGGACGCCGTTTCAAGGTCGTCAAGCGCCTGGAGGATTCGCTCTCTTTTATCCGAAACGTCGGACTCCTCAAGTTTATTCTCAAGTTCGAACCGGAGGCGCGTCTTCATTTCGTCGGCAGCTTTTTCGGTAAATGTAATGGCGCATATTTCCGAGAGGCGCAATGGTGGGCACTGCGGTCCTTTTTCGAGAACCAGGCGCAGAATACGGCTGACAAGCGTGTGCGTTTTTCCGGTTCCCGCCGCCGCTTCCATGACAAATGAACTTCCGGTTTCTTCTATCGCCCGCCGTCTGGCTTCGCCGTCGCCGTACATATTAATTACGCAGATCCCTCTGATATACCACCAATCCGAACTCCGGCGCTATCGCCAGCAGGTGGTCGAAAATGTCAGACTGCACCCCTTCGTGGGCGACCCACGCAACATCGCTCGTAAACGCGTATATCTCAAGCGGCAGCCCGTGCTCCGTCGGCTCAAGCTGCCTGACCATTATGTTCATTCCTTTATTTATGCCCGGATGACTGCGCAAATACGCCACGCAGTACGCCCTGAACGTGCCTATGTTAGTCAATCTCCTGCCGTTTACGCAAATCGACATGTCGGCATCGGAAAACTCCTGCGAATTGAAATTTTCTATATCCGACAGTTTCTCATCAATGTACGGCCGCAGGATTTTTATCCCGCGCAGGCGTTCAATATCCGCCTCCGCAAGGAAATGAATGCTGTTCATGCTGAACAATATCGGACGCTTTATGCGCCTCCCGCCGCTCTCGCTCATCCCCCGCCAGTTTTTGAAAGAGGACGCGACAAGTTCATATGCGGGAATGGCGGTGAACGTCATATCCCAGTTGCGCACTGTAACCGTTGTAAGCGATATGTCAACCACGCTCCCGTTGGCGTTGTGCTTGGGAATATCAATCCAGTCGCCTTTGCGGACCAAATCCATCGCAGAGAGCTGCACGCCGGCGACAAGCCCCAGTATAGGGTCTTTGAATATCAGCATGAGTATCGCCGTAAAAGCTCCCAGACCGGATATGAAATATATGGGACTCTTCCCAGCGAGCGCGCTGATTGCCATGATAATGGCGACGATCAAGCCTATGACTTTAAGCGCCTGGATAGCCCCGGTAACGCCGACCTTTTTTGAGGTCTTTTTCATTTCGTAGATGTCATGGGCGGCGTTCAGCAGAGCGTCAAATATCGCCAAAGCTATGAGGATGTAATAAAGGCTGAGGGCCTTTGAAATCAGGGCGAATGTTTCAGTATCGCCGGCCAGGATCGTCGGCAGTCCCGCGGAAATCACCGTGGCCGGAAGCAGATGAAACGCGCGCCTGAAAACTTTTCGCTGCGCCAGTGTTTCGTCAATTTTTGTCCTGGTTTTTTTTGCGAACGCCTCAATCAGCGGCAATACGACCATTATGGCGGCCGCGTGGATGATAACCGCGATAACGGCCAGAATAGCGAGTTTTACGAGATAAGCCGGAATCACGACATTGCTTATGACGATGTCGTTCTCAAGCGAAAATGATGTAATGTATGAAGCAAACTGATGCATTGTATTTTCCTCATTTGCCGGTGCTATCGATGTTTATGGCGCGCGTCGCGTTGTCGCCGAATTTTCCGGATGCGAGCCATGAAAGTTAAGTACGCATAGGAGTTTACCCATTATTATACCCGCGAACGAAATGATTTTCCGTTGGATGCGCGAGGATTTTTGGCACGAAGCAAGGAAGGTTGAGCGCGGCGTACTTAATAGTACGTAAGCGAAACCTGACGCCGCATCGTGTCAAAAAGACCGCGCAGGCATGGAAAATCATTTCGTTCGCGGGTATATGTGCCGCCTTATAAAATCATTCTGCCATAACTTCCCCATCCGCGGAGAATGTCTTTGTCATTGTTTCTATCGACGGGGGCGTCAACCTGATAACCCAAGATACCCCGGCCAAGCAGGAAATCGAACGAGCGTACATCTTCATCGTCGTTTGTATTGGAATAAAGTTCCGGGGCGCGCTCCACGAGTATTTCAGTAATCGTGTAATATGGGACACTTTTGTTGATTTTCGCTTCATATATTTTTGCACCGGTCCAAGATCGGTGCAAATGTATCCGACCATCATCAAAGTAAGCGAACCATTTATCTTCCATTTGCATCGGAAGAAGCCCAAAGCGAATTTTCGCATACTGCGATTCGGTAATGCGGAAATTTGCCTTGATTGTCAACGGTTTCGAGAAATCGCTTGTTTTCCAATCGTCTTTTTTGACCACTCCAGTCATAGGTTTTCCGTTATCAAGCCAAGCGTTTATCACCGATGAAAGCCCGTTGTCTAATATTTGAAACGTCTTTTCCATAATTCCGTTTGGAACATAACCCATTCCAGCAAAATCTGCCGTTGGGATACCATAAGCAGCTTCGGCGATACTGCCGGTAATGGCGGCGAGTGTATCACTGTCACCACCGAGGGAAATCGCATTGCGGATTGCGTCCTCAAAATCAGTGCTTTCGAGAAATGCGATGATTGCCTCCGGTACGGTTTCCTGACAGGTTTCGTTGAAACGGTAGCCGGGGCGAATCTCGTCAAGTGTCCGGCTCAAGTTATAACCGTATTTTTGCTCGATGTATTCTTTGATTCTGTCTTTAGGTTCTTCTGACCGTGCAAGGTATATTGCGGCGACCGCCGCCTGTGCGCCCTTGATACCTTCGGGATGATTGTGGGTCACAGCCGCTGACTTCTCCGCGAGGGTCTCCGCTTCCTCAAGCGATTCCGCGAACCAAGCGCAGGGGGAAACACGCATCGCGGAGCCGTTGCCCCAACTGTTGTACGGCTCGCGGTCGTTGGAATGAACCCACCTGCCGAAACGAACGCCATATCCGGAGTCAGGGTACAATCTGCCGATCCTTTTCATTGAGTCAATGAAGTCGTCCGCCGTACCGCCTTTCAGGAGTGCGTCGGCTACCGCAATGGTCATAACCGTGTCATCCGTGAAGAATCCTTTTTCACTGAAAAGCGGGAAGTCCTTCGTTTTGATGTTGTTCCACTCATAGACCGAGCCTACGATGTCGCCAATTATAGCTCCGAGCATATCCGCAGTCCTCCCGTGTCAAAGTGTACGAAGCAAACCGCTGCATTGTATTTCCCTCAGTAAAACCAATCAATAAGATTCAGATTCTATTAGATTTTACCAGACGATTTTAGACAATGCCATTTTTCTAAGGTCTCCGTATTATTACCTTATTATTACCTTTGTCTGTTGAACATGCTTGACGCCTTTGAAAAAATCAAGCGATAACTATTCAGTCAACTTTTTTGGAATACAAAGCCTTTGCAGTTGTTCACCGATACGCAAGTTTTTTAGCGGGGATTTATGAGAAATCCCATCCTTCATCCAATATTTTTTCTAAAAATTCTCTGTAACGTCTCCCCGCTAAAAATACAATTTTGTCATCTTTACAGAAAATTATTATCGCAAATAATTATTTGATTTTAAATTTGAAATAATCGGGGCGACAAAAGGTTTTACAATATTTTTGTATTCACTTATCGAAGATGATTCAATTACGGGCAATCCTCCTGATAAACGCAAAAAATCAATCATCGGCCAAACAGAATCATATGCATAAATAGCTTCCCAAACGCCTAACCTTGCAGGATGATGCGTTGTAATACAATAAAATTTTTCAAAACTATACAATCCATATTTTCCGTTTGATTCATTAGGTCTTAAAAGAGTGTATTCACCGAACTTTTTTCTTAGATTATTAATGAAAAAATTATTCTTGATCGCCCACGCACCCTGAGTGATAACAACAGTAGGGTCAAGAATTTCTATTTCTTTTACCAGATGCTCCACACAGTTGTTACGCATTATTTGCGTATCTTTTGTACCTGAAAGATTTTTGAAATTATCCACAGTTTGAAATGAACATCTTAATAAATTCGATAATGCATAACTTGAATAAACATATTTTGTTCTAATGTTATAAATATATTGAAGAAGATGTAAAGTTCCTTTGATATGATTATTTTTCTTTTTCCAGTTAATGTTATTTAGAACAATTAAATTATTCATCTCAAAATCTTTGTAAATCCCATATTTACATTTCTTCATGTACCCTGTTTCTTTGCCGATTACTAATATGCGCATAGGCGTATTGTTATACATAATATCATAAAAAGGCATTACCGCGGCCGTACCTCCGCTAAACTGTTTTTTATTGTTTTTATTTTGGGATTTTTCACATTCAAAATATCTGTCACACCTAAAATCGCAGGCATTTAATCCGCGTTCTTTGTAGTATTCATTTAACAATGCAATCCGGTGTTTTGTTTTTTCTATATCAAATTTCCACATTGTATTATTCATTCTTTCTACTATGCTTTACCGTTTAAATTTCTTTAATTGGTTAAAATTACAAAAGCAGATCGCTACTTCTGTGCGCGGCAAAATCCTGTTCGTCGATATAATTTACCGGTACGACGCTCTGACGAAGCAGACGGAAACCCGCTTTATCGTCATCGCGAATCTCCCGCACCCACGCAACCGGATACATTGACGCGACGTAAACAGAGGAATACGCCGCATAAGCAACCGCTCGTAGTGAGGCTTGGCGACATCATGGTATGCGTCGGTCGGTTCTGCTACGGCAATCCAATCGCCTGTGTCCACGAACACCATTTAAGGGTTGTCCTCTTTATAAAGGTAGTAATCGTGATTGACAGACGAATCGTTTTTCCCGATGTTTCCGCACATTCCTATTATTTCCGCCAGAGGATTATCCGTCAATGCGTCTTCGGGAAACCGGCGAATCGTCACTTCCAAACGTTCACCGCGTTGCAAATTCATTTCGTGCCGGACATTATCGGCAACCGAAAGATGCCCATCGTCCATTACCAGCGCTTCGTATGTTCGTACCATGACTTACTCCTCATATTACAAATTTTACATCAAGAGAGAACCGTATGAAACCCAAAGAAAACACGTGTATTACAGATATTGCCGGTAGAGCAGTAGGGGAACTGGAAGCGTGCGCCCCGATTTTCATAAAACGTCAATTATA
>Ga0082212_10001842_pt2 | contig 17546 bp, 16 predicted proteins | sample TergutNt197P3_FD_71548 | JGI IMG/M metagenome (GOLD analysis project Ga0082212, IMG submission 71548) | Neocapritermes taracua P3 segment gut microbial communities from Petit-Saut dam, French Guiana - Nt197 P3 | ecosystem: Host-associated > Arthropoda: Insects > Digestive system > Gut ... | reverse complement strand
CTCGGCGTTCCCCAGCACAAAACCGCCGCCATGAATATTGATGTACAACGGCAACCGTTGCGGGTTATCCATGTTATAGGTCAATACGCGCACTGTACCCTCGTCGGTTTCTAAAAACATCTCGACGCTGGCAGGCTTAAGATTCCTTTTAAAAGAAAGGACGCTTAAAGCCGACATCATGAATCGAACAGATTTAGCCTTTCTTCTTAACTGTTTGTCTGTCAAGACCTTTTCTTTGTTTGTATTTTTCATCAATAAACACCTTGTTAACGTCAGTCATCTTCGGGATGAAGGAATTACCTTACCGTATCGTCCAAATCCCAGCCTAATTTTTCGTATAATGCCCGGCGTGTGCGTTTATCATCGTTTATCATGGTTTGCGCTTGTTTTGCTACATCTTCAGCGATGCTTCTCGGCACAACAATAACCCCGTCGCCGTCGGCGACAATAATGTCGCCCGGAAAAATGGCAACTCCGCCGATAGCAACCGGAATATCTTTAGCGTCAAACTGGATTCTGGCCTGTACCATTGCTTGTGAAATAAAATGAGACCATACCGGTATTCTTTGGTTGATAGTCTCGTCGGTATCTCTGATCCCGGAACCATTAATGACATATCCGCGACAACCTCTTAACAAACCCCTTAAAGTATTTTCTGACCCTAATAAGCCGACATTGACGCCACTTACGTCGATAGCCATGAAATCGCCTTCTTCAATCTCATCCATCCATGGATATGTACAAATCCTGTTGTAATACATCCCTTGCCATCTGTTATATGCTTCGCCTCTTTCCAATGGAACAGGTCCAACATAAGGAAGGTATCTTGCAGTTCGGGCAATTCCGACAACATGCGTTCTGAATAAAGGGCGTACTGCCGGATCGACCGAACCATAGTGATGATAGCCAAACCAGTCCATGCCGTCGCGAACATCAGCAACTCGTAACTCTGCATACATTTCCAAAAATTTTTTATTCTCTTCTTTCCTCTGTGCATCAGGAATATCTACATATTTTTTCAGCATTTCTACCGTCAAATGGGGTTGCGGTTGTCGCGCCTGTTGTGCAAAAGTGGAAAAATTTCCAAAAACAACCATTCCTGAGATGACTGTCCCTGCAATCATCATTCTTACTTTCTTGTTTGTCATGTTCATGTTATTTAAAATTATGTTCTTTACTATTCAGTTTTCACCACTTCTGCCGGGTTCCGGTTAGCGGCTTTCCATACAATCGTGATAATGGAAAACACAATAACCACAAAAATTATCAGAAAAATCAGTACATACAACCACGCATCCATTGACGTTTGTTTTACATATCCCTCTAACCAGCGTTTCATAATAACATATCCTACCGGAAAAGCAATAAGCGCAGCTAACGCAAGCATCAGCAGATATTCCCTGAAAAATATGTTCATTATATCCAATACTTCGGCGCCGTTAATCTTACGAATGGCTATTTCACTGCGTCGTTGCTGGCAGGTAAGACTTGCGAGGGAATAAACTCCGAAAATGGCAATCAGGATACAAGCAAGGGTCATTACCGACAATAGTGAAAGCAATGCCCGTTCCGATTTGAAAAACTCATCGAAAATTTCTTCCATATAATGACGATAGATTTCACGGTCTCCATGATCGGGAAAGTCCTCGCGCAGCATTTTTTCGGTAGCCTGTTCGATTTGTTCGCGAAATCCTTCTTCATATTTATAGGCTACAGTAGTGAACATCCGGGCATATTGCGAACCCGGATAAGAGATAGCTGTCGGTTTCGCTTTTGTGGTGGGCGTCAGGTAAAAATCACGCGCAACGCCTACCTTGGGATTAAATTTTGCACTCGACAACACTTCCTCTCCCAACTCTTTCATGGCAGTTTCATTGTACACGCTATAACGATTATCGTCGTTTGCAAAACCTGTTCCTTCAATGATTTCTATGCCAAAAAAGTCAAAAAAATGTTCGTCTGCCGTGATTGGAAAGTAAGTATAGGTTATTTCCTGACCGTCTTTTTCATAACTCATCGACTGACTCCCCGTCGACATATTCCTAAGAAACGCTCCACCTCTTACATGCAATGCATCTATTACTCCGGGTATTTGTTTGATCTTATCAACATAATGCGAAGCCAATGGTGTCCACGAGGGTTCTACGGAGGCAATATTATGACGGTCAATACCCAATCCTGCCTGATGCAAATAACGTATCTGTTTGATAAAAACGGTAGAGCAAAAAATCATACCGAGACTGATGATTAACTGTATCAGCAAACTTACCTTTCTAAACAGGTTACGCGGTCCCTGACCGCCCGAACCTATAATACTATAATTTAATACCTGCTTGCGAAAAAACAAAATTGGAAGACCTCCGACTATCAAACCGCATACAATCAGCAAGATGGCATAAAGCGACAGTTCTGCAAAAATGTTTATGTTCGCGCTATGTATGGCAGCATATACCCGAAAGGTCGGAAGAGAAAAAAACATCGAAATAAAACCGGAAACGAGCGAGAACAGAATGATTAACAGAAAATCCGTATAGAGCGTAGCGGCGATTTGCCGGTCGGACGCGCCATTCACTTTTCGTAAAGCTAATTCGCGCAACCTCATCCGTACACGGGTGACATACAAAGTCAAGTGATTGAAAAGCGAACACAAAATGACCAGCAATCCTGCAACGGCAAAGATTTGGATATGGCTAAATTTGATATCAGATTCTGTATTTCCGGCCGGGTTGTTATATCGCAGTTGTCTTAATGGAGTAAGTATTAGCGATATGGGATAGGGCCATCCCTGAACCTCAACCTTATCCAACTTTTCTTCAAGCGCATGAATATCTACCCCTTCCTTTATAAGAATATAGGTATCAAACAGTCTAAAACTCCAGTTGTTCAATACATCCTCGTTATAACGGACAGGTATCGGAACAGCCACTGTGAACTGAATATTGGTATTGGCAGGCCAGCGAGACATTGATGTCCGGACATCATAGTTGAACTGATCCTTTATGAGTTTTACAGATTCTTCATTATTCAGTTCCGGCGTTACGGCTATCGGCCTGTCTGTTTGTCCTCCTACAAAAAGGCTTTCCGGTAAGTCCAGATTGAATACTTTGCAAAAGTTATAATCAAGGTACAGAAATGAAATATGCTCATCATATCGCCTGACTTGAATCGCAAAAGCCTCTTCTATTTCAGGATAATTTGATTTCAACCAGTTTGCATACTGATAGGGAGTATTGCCCTGTATTTCGCCCGAACTGCTCGATTCGGCAGTATTCCATTTGAAAAGAGCCGTTTGAACGCGGTAAATCCTGTCGGCTTTCGGATGAAAACTGTCGTAACTCATTTCGTACCTGATCCATAAGGCAGAAAAAGCAAAACACGCAAACCCGATAGCCAGCCCGATGATACTGATGATGTTTTGCGTTTTGTATTTTCGCAGATTACGGAACGCTACTTTGAGATGATGAATAAACATTGTCACAGTCTCGTTTCCGTCACCAGTTGTCCGTCGAACAAGTTAATGATTTTTGCGGCAAAACCTGCATCATGCTGACTGTGGGTAACCATGATAACGGTCGTTCCCTCCCTGTTCAGTTCAGTAAGCAGATTCATCACTTCCTTACCGTTTTTCGAATCCAGATTTCCTGTCGGCTCGTCGGCGAGTATGATTTTCGGCTCTGCTACTACGGCGCGTGCAATGGCAACACGCTGTTGCTGGCCGCCCGACAGTTGGTTTGGAAAATGTTTGGCGCGATGGGATATCTCCATCCTGTCCATTGCGGCCTGTACTTTCAACTTCCGTTCGTTTGCCGGTATTCCCATGTAGAGCAGCGGTAACTCGATGTTTTCGTACACATTCAACTCCTCGATGAGATTGAAGCTCTGGAAGACAAATCCGATGACGCCTTTACGTAACCGCGTGCGCTGTCTTTCCGGATAGGAACTTACATCTGTTCCGTTGATGAAATACTTGCCGCCCGTAGGATTGTCGAGCAGTCCGAGAATATTAAGCAAAGTGGATTTGCCGCATCCCGACGGTCCCATAATGGCGACAAACTCGCCTGCGGCAATGTCTAAACTGACGTCGCTCAACGCATGTGTTTCAACTTCTTCCGTCCGGAAGATTTTCTGGAGATTTTCAGTTTTGATCATGATTTACTATTTTTTGATTATTACGACCACAAAAGTACGTATAAGATTTCACATTATTACAATTAAATCTATTTTACTCGTTTTTCACCACCTCCGCCGGATTTTCGACGCTTGCCTTATACACTTGCCAGCCGACGCAAATGACAATCACAAGCGCCATCACAAAAACTATCGACAAATAAATCCAAGCAGGGATGCCCGTCTGTTTCACATACTGTTCCAACCAGCGTTGCATAATATAATAACCTGTCGAAAAGGCAATAATGACCCCAATAATAAGCAATAGAAAATATTCTTTTGCAAAAATCAAAAGGATATCGCCTGACGTAGCGCCGTTGATTTTGCGAATGGCAATGGACTTGCGGCGTTCTTCGCAAGTGAGCGAAACCAATGACACAAAACCGAATACGCATATCAGTACGCATATCGTCGAAACAAAAGTCAATAGTTTGATGAGGGCGTTTTCAGATTTCAAGTATTTATCATACTCTTCTTCGGCGTTATATATATTTTCCATGACATACTCGTCTTTCATCTGTTCAATTTTTTTCATGCACGATTTCCACATCCCTTCATGGTATTTAAACAGAATAAGCCTGCCATACATCCTTGTTCCATCGGGAGACATTCTTATGATTGTTTCTCTGTCCGGCGAAGGTTTTAAATAGAAAACCGGTTTTGCGGGTACAGTGGGCGCAAAGTTGAATACATGTTTGATAACGCCTTTTACCGTATAACTGCCATCCGAGAACTATTTGCCGACAGGGTCATGCCATCCGAATGCCTTAACGGCATTTTCATCTAACAATACCATGGATTCGGGGTCGGCATCGGTCAGCATCTCGCCAGCCAATAGCCGGAAGTCATAAAAAGTGATAAACTCCGGCGAGACATACATCTGTTCCAAACTTATTTTTTCCTCATCAGGAGATTTATCGTCCCACGCAACAATATCCCGACTTGTACGACCGCTCTGGGGAAGTAAATTGGTTAATCCTTTCTGATAAATCACTTCCGTAATTTCGGGCGTCTGTTTCATCTGATTTGCCAATACTTCGCCATTGTCGCCATACACGATAAACGATCCGCTGTTTTTATAGGAAAATCCCAATTCGTCGGTATGGTGCAGGAAATACATTTGTTTTAGAATAACAATGGTACAAAAAGCAAAGCCGACGCTGATTAATAATTGAACAACTATCGACGCTTTACGGAATAATTTTTTATTGCTACTGCGAATTGACAAATTCAAGGTTCTGCGCCGGAAGATAAATAATATCAACCAAAACAGCAGCAACGAAACCAACATTACGACTGCTATATACATGAGCGATTCGCGATATATAGCAGATAAATTCATTGAAATATCCGATAGCGTCAGGAATGGTTTGTACAGCAACAGCGTAATAATACATCCAAAAGAAACGGAAAACAATAGCGTTAAAATAAATTCGACCGAAAGCATCGCCAGCAGCGAACCGCCCGAAGCGCCGCATACTACGCGCAAAGCTAATTCCTTTTGTCGCATCCTGAAACGGCTCACAAACAATGTCAGGTAATTGAACAGCGAACACAAAATGACCAGTAAACCGGATATTGCAAAAACGATGATGTGTTGAAACTTGACTTCCCTTTCTATCTCCTGATCGGTGTAACGCACTTTTGTGATGGGCTTCATTTTTATCTTTTCGGATTTGAAAATTTCATTGAAGATCGTTTCATTTTCATATAATTTCTTCTCAAATGCTTCAATATTCGTTCCGGGAAGCAATTCGATAACCGTATTTACGAACATTACAAATCTTGAATCCGAAGAAGTCATACGCATCATCGGTTGTATAAAATCGAAAGCATAATTGCTTTGTCCGGATAATCCCGATACTACCGCAACGATTGTAAGTTCAGCGCTTCCTCGAATTACAGTTTTTCCTATCGGATGTTCAAATCCAAACAATTCACGGGCTTTCTCCTGCGTGACAGCAACAAGTTGTCTGTTTTCCGGAATCAGAAATTCCCGATTGCCTTCCAGAATTTTCACATCAAACATCGTTAAAAAAGACGAATCGACAGTAATGATCAAGGCCGGAAATTCTACGCCATCCACAGTAATCTTGCCATTGCTCTGAGCGGGATTAAGCGAAGCGGCATTTGCAATTTCAGGAAATGTTTCTTTCAGATGAGCCGCTAATGGATGCGGAGTCGACATTCTACTGTAACCGATCTGACTGCGTGCAGCAGGTGAGTAAACTACATACAACTGGCTGGTATTTTTATAAAAACTGTCGTACGACATTTCATAGACAATCCAAATCGTTGCCAGCGCAAAACATATGAAACCCACAGCCAAACCCGTCATGCTTATAAGTGTTTGGCTTTTGTATTTCCACATATTGCGGAAAGCGAGTTTAAAATAATGTGTTATCATGTTGCTTTGATATATACATTACGAAAGATAATGCGCAATCATAGTCTCGTTTCCGCCACCAACTGCCCGTCGAACAAATTAATGATTCTTGCGGCAAAGCCTGCGTCATGTTGACTGTGTGTCACCATGATAATAGTTGTTCCTTCTCTATTTAATTCAGTGAGCAGCGTCATCACTTCCTTGCCGTTTTTCGAATCTAAATTTCCTGTCGGCTCGTCGGCAAGGATGATTTTCGGTTCTGCCACCACCGCGCGGGCGATGGCTACACGCTGTTGCTGGCCGCCCGATAACTGATTTGGAAAGTGTTTGGCGCGATGTGCGATTTGCATCCTTTCCATGGCCGCCTGTACTTTTACCTTTCGTTCGTTGGAAGGTATGCCCATGTAAAGCAGCGGCAACTCAATGTTTTCGTACACATTCAACTCCTCAATGAGGTTGAAACTCTGGAATACAAACCCGATGACACCTTTACGTAGCCGCGTGCGCTGTCTTTCGGGATATGAACTTACATCCGTTCCGTTGATGAAATACTTGCCGCCCGTAGGATTATCCAGCAGCCCTAATATATTAAGCAAAGTGGATTTTCCGCAACCCGACGGCCCCATAATAGCTACAAACTCGCCTGCTGCAATGTCAAAACTTACGTCGTTCAACGCATACGTTTCCACTTCTTCCGTACGGAAGATTTTCTGAATATTTTCTGTTTTAATCATGACTTATAATTTTTTAGTTAATACGACCACAAAAGTACGTATAAGAATTCATATTATTACAATTGAACCTACTATTGTTATCGAGATGTTACAAGTTATCGAAAGCCAGCGCATACATTTTCATCTGTTTTAGCATGGCAACAAGGCCGTTGGATCGTGTTGGCGAAAGATGTTCGCGTAAACCGATGCTTTCAATAAAATACAAGTCCGTTTTCAAAATCTCCTGCGGAGTATGACCGGACAGAACACGTATCAACAGAGACACGATTCCCTTTACAATGACCGCATCGCTTTCTGCCTGGTAGACAACTTTTCCATCTATAAACTGGGCAAACAGCCATACACGACTCTGACAGCCTTCTATCAGGTTGTTTTCGGTTTTAAATCTTGCATCCAATGGTGGCAACGCATTTCCCATATCAATGAGCAGGCTATACCGGTCCATCCAATTGTCGAAAATGGAAAACGTCTCCATTATTTCGTCCTGAATCTCATTGATTGTCCTAATCATTCGTAATTCGTAATACGTAATTATTTATTAAATATCACTTCAAGAACTGTCTGGCCGACTGCTTTCAGCGTTTCCGTACTTATATTATCCATCGTATCGTTCAAAGTATGCCAGTAATCGCCAAAACCGTTATTGATATCCTGATTAATGATATCAAGGCATGGAATCCGCATCCCTTCATTAATAAAGGTATGATCATCCGTTACTCCACCGCCATTCCTGTTAATAAAAAACTTTCCATAGCCAAGCTTACGAGCCGTTTCCCAGACTTTCTCGACATACTGACTTGCATATCTTACCGATGTAAATTCTTTATAAAATTTCGCTCCCTTTGCTCCCACCAAATCAAGCAGAATACCAAATTCGGGTTTGTAGCTAGTGACATGCGGGTTTTTTACCCAGAACTGCGAGCCCAGACACCAAGAATCCGGTTCATAGCTATCTTCAAAATCGGGCGACCCATAATCTTCCGCATCAAAAAAAATGATGTCGACGCCTATATTAGGACGTTTTGCTCCTATCTGCCTTGCAATCTCCAACAGAACGCCAACCCCGCTGCCACCATCGTCGGCTCCGTCAATCGGTTTTCGTTGATTTACAGGGTTTTTCTCACGATCGGCATAAGGACGCGAATCCCAATGGGCAAACAACAGGACGCGATGCGTTTTCTCCGGATCAAAAGAGCCGATAATATTACGGGCGTTCAATTTTTCCCCGTTATACGCTATCAGCGTAGCTTCCTGAACAAATATTTTTGCTCCATGGCGCTCCAGTTCGGACGCCAGATAATCTGCGCAATCCCTGTGTGCCTGCGTATTTGGCACGCGCGGACCGAACGCTACTTGCCGAGCTACATAAGCGTATGCGCTATCGGCGTCGAAAACGGGCGTTGTACTGTTCATCATTGTACTGCCGGCTGAAATATTTGTCCCGTCCGTACCCTTTGTTGCAGTCTGCTGACCACAACAGGATAAAAACAAACAAAATAGTAATTGAAAATTGAAAATTGAAAATTGAAAATTATTATACATAATATTACAGTCTAATGTGTTTTTTCTTATACCCTTCTCTAATCTCTAATCTCTAATCTCTAATCTCTAATCTCTAAGTACCCTCATCAGGTTACCGCCCCAGATTTTTGCTATGCCTGCGTCGTCAAAACCTTCGGCAATCAGACGCATTGTTATCTGTATCAATTCATTAGCGGCACGGCAGCCAATCAGTTCGCCGTCGCCGTCAAAATCGGAACCGATGCCGACATGTTCAACTCCCGCTATTTCAACGATATGCTTAAGATGACTGATCGCATCGCTTAAGGACGCCTTTCCCGTATCGTCATTGATAAACGGACTGTATAGGCAGAGTTGAACGACCCCCCCATGTGATGCCAGCGCCCTGATCTGGTCGTCATCCAGGTTACGGTGATGATTACAGATGGCGCGCGCCGACGAATGGGAAGCAATGACAGGTTTTGTACTGTATTTCAGCACATCATAAAACGTGCTGGTTGCAGCATGTGAAATATCAATCATCAGGTTGAGGCGGTTCATTTCGGCAATTACTTCTTTACCGAAAGGACTTAACCCACCCCACTCTCCGTTGCCAAACGCCGAATCGCAAATATCGTTGTCGCCATTGTGGCACAGCGTAATATAGGAGACGCCTGAATCTTTGAATTTCTGTAAGTTACTCAGGTTTTTTCCGACAGCATATCCATTTTCTATGCCCAGAAAAACGGCTTTCTTCCCTTCGTGTTTCAATCGCCATAGATCGTCGGGCGTCCTGGCAATCCCCATATGTTGCGAATATTTTTCTGCTTGCGCGATCACCTTCGAGAGCCGTTCTTCTGCATATAGCGTTGCCCGAAGTAATGAAACCTCATCACGTTTGCCTTGTGGAATAAACGCAACCATAAAAACTGCGTCAAGCAGTCCTTCCCGCATGAGCGGAAGATTCACTTTTCCGCCTTCCTTACGACCCAGATCAAACGTTTGCGCAATCATGGGCGTATCTGTATGAGAATCAATCGTTACCATACGATGATGTAATTTCTTCGCTTTCTCAAAAACAGTAGCCTGACGGATTTGGTAACGAAACAGATTAAGCATCGCCTCATTTCCGGCAACAGCCATCGGTTCGGGATGCCATTGCACACTGAATATAGGGTATTCCGGATGCTCCATCGCTTCAATCAAGCCATCCGATGCGATTGCCGTAACGATAAATTCCGGCGCTATTTGCTTTACTGCCTGATGGTGAAACGAATTAACAGGTAACGTTAAATTTTTCGGATTATTCAAAATTTTTCGCAATCGGGAGGGTATATTGATGATAGATACTTCGTGCGTCGCTTCATCACGTGCTTTATCCTGACTGTGTTTCAGCGCATCTTTTGAAAATTGTGTGTATATATCCTGATAAAGGGTCCCTCCAAATGCCACATTGATCACCTGATGTCCGCGGCATATACCAAAAACGGGGATTTGACGGTTACAGGCAAGCCGCAAGACGATAAAATCATATTCGTCGCGAAATGAATCAGTCGCACCAATCTCAGGAACAGGTTCTTCACCCAGATAATCGGGACAAATATCGCCTCCTCCGGAAAGAATCAGTCCGTCGAGTTCATCAATAACTGATGCCAACGCCGCTATATCGGTGGTAACCGGTAGAATGACAGGCGCGCCGCCTGCCATCACAACCGACTGAAAATAAGGCTCCGCAAGACACGACATGCCTTCTTTCCGATTGGCAGAAATACCAATTACGGGTCGCATGTCAGGCAAATCTGCGGTGTGCCCGTCAATATCCCTATATAATGTATTAAGGTAATCCGTAATTTTTAATTCTTAATTCTTAATTAAATTTATGCGTCAATCCGCGCATACGTTGCATTCTCTTCGATAAACTCTCTACGCGGAGCTACCTCTTCTCCCATCAGGATAGAAAATGTAGCGTCGGCTTCCACCGCGTTGTCGATTGTTATTTGCTTCAACGTGCGGTTTTCGGGGTTCATTGTCGTATCCCACAACTGGTGATCGTTCATTTCGCCCAAACCTTTGTATCGTTGCGTATGTACCTGCGCTTCGTTTCCGCCGGCATATTTATTGATAAACATTTGCCGTTGCAGGTCGTTCCAGCAATACTCTTCCACCTTTCCCCGTTTACAGAGGTAAAGCGGAGGCGTAGCAAGGTACACATAACCATGTTCGATCAGTCCGCGCATGCGGCGGAAGAAGAATGTCAAAATCAGTGTGGCAATGTGGCTTCCATCGACATCGGCATCCGTCATAATGATTATCTTATGGTAGCGCAGTTTCGCAAGGTTCAACTCTTTGGGGTCTTCTTCCGTTCCGATGGTCACGCCCATCGCGCGATAGATATTCTGAATCTCTTCGCTATCGAACACCTTATGTTCCATGGCCTTCTCGACATTCAGGATTTTACCTCGCAGCGGCAATATAGCCTGAAAAACACGGTCGCGTCCCTGTTTGGCGGTACCGCCTGCCGAATCGCCCTCTACAAGGAACAGTTCGCACTCCGCAGCATCTTTCGACGAACAGTCGGCTAATTTCCCCGGCAGTCCGCCGCCTGTCAGTGGCGATTTGCGCTGTACTAATTCACGCGCTTTACGGGCTGCCTGACGCGCCGTCGCGGCAAGGATCACCTTGTCGACAATTGTTTTCGCTTCTTTCGGATGTTCTTCCAGATAATTGCCAAGCGCTTCGCCCACAGCCGAGTCAACAGCGCCCATCACCTCATTATTACCCAGTTTGGTTTTAGTTTGACCTTCAAACTGCGGCTCTGCCACTTTGATTGAAATTACTGCCGTCAGACCTTCGCGAAAATCATCGCCCTGAATTTCAACTTTCGCCTTTTCAAGCAGTTTCGAATCTTCAGCATATTTTTTCAGGGTACGCGTCAAGCCGCGACGAAACCCCGACATGTGCGTGCCGCCTTCAATCGTATTAATATCGTTTACATACGAAAAAACGCTTTCATTGTAAGATGTATTATACGACATGGCAACCTCAACCGGTATATTCTGCTTTTCCGTAACGATATGAATCACATCGTGAATAAGCGGTTCCTTGGCCCTGTCAATATAACGGACAAACTCTTTCAGCCCTTCGTTTGAATGGAATATTTCCGTTTTACATGCACCGTTTTCGTTCCTGTTTCGCTTATCGATTAACTTCAAGTAGATACCGGCGTTCAAGAACGCGAGTTCACGCATACGGTTGGCCAGAATCTCATACTTGAATTCGGTAACCGTAAAAATAGTACTGTCGGGCATAAACGTAATGATAGTACCGGTTGTGTTGCTGGAGCCTATCTCCTGAATATCGCCCAACGACTTGCCAAGCGAAAACTCCTGCACATAAGTTTTACCGTTCCGATGGACTTCGGCTTTCAGATAGGAAGATAGCGCGTTCACACAGGAAACGCCAACGCCATGCAAACCGCCTGAAACCTTATAGGTTCCCTTATCGAATTTACCGCCAGCATGAAGGACGGTCAGCACCACCTCCAGGGCCGATTTTCCTTCCTTTTCGTGATAGTCGACCGGAATGCCACGCCCGTCGTCCATCACGCTTACTGAATTATCTTCATTGATAATCACCTCAATATTACTACAATAACCGGCCAAAGCCTCGTCAATGGAGTTGTCAATCACTTCATACACCAAATGGTGAAGACCTTTTTCACTTGTATCACCAATATACATCGCAGGGCGTTTCCGCACTGCTTCCAATCCTTCAAGAACCTGAATATTCTTCGATGAATACTCATTACTCGCAACATTTAATTCTTCTTCGCTCATAAGATATTACATTCAATTTTTCTCAAAAAACTAACAAAGGTAGCAACTTTTTTCGGACTACAAAGCATTTGCAAAAAAAAATTAAACTAACTTCGGCAGTTTAATTTTTGGTAGCCCGTAGGGGAATCGAACCCCTCTTTTGAGAATGAGAATCTCACGTCCTAACCGATAGACGAACAGGCCATTTTTTAAAGCAAAGAAAAGCCGGACCAGCCAAGTCCGACTTTGTAATCGATAATGCAGAAATTGTCTCTGTCAAGCGCTCAATGCATTGACGCGCTTTGCAATCTTCGATTTCAAATTGCCCGCTTTATTCTTATGAATAACATTCCGTTTTGCCAGTTTATCAAGCATGGAGCAAACTTTCGGGAACAGCGTCCTTACTTCATTCACGTCTACCGACAAACGAATTTTCTTCAAAGCATTACGCATCGTCTTTGCTGCATACCTGTTACGCAAAGTACGAATCTTTGTCTGACGAATTCTTTTTTCCGATGATTTATGATTAGCCATCTTTTATTTCTTAATTCTTAATTCTTAATTCTTAATTTTTTTGTAGCCCGTAGGGGAATCGAACCCCTCTTTCAAGAATGAAAATCTTGCGTCCTAACCGATAGACGAACAGGCCATTACTCGTATTCAAAACCGCATTAAAACGAAAAAACCGCGTCCCTTTTCGATTTTGCGACTGCAAAGATACTGCTTTTTATTTTCATTCCAAATTTTTTTTGAAAAATACTTGGAAATAGTTTTTTTTTTGGAAAAGAATACTTTATTTTTGCACTGTCTAAAGAAATGAAATCCGGGAAAAAGACATAATGTTACATAAGACAAGAGGAATCGTTTTGCATAACCTTCCTTACAACGACAAATACAGGATTGTGACGCTGTATACCCAACAATTCGGACGCATCGCTTACATGGTTACGAACTCCCGCAGCAAAAAAAACAAGATGTCACATGCTCTGATGCAACCGCTTTCAGCGTTGGAACTGGAAGTCGAGCATCTAAACAACCGCGACCTGCAACGCATCAAAGAGGTAAAACCGGGCTTTATCATCACACAAATACAAATTAACGCTTTAAAAAGCGTAATAGCGCTGTTCCTTTCGGAATTTCTCTATCGGGTCATACAGGAAAAGGAAGCGAACCATGCGTTGTTCGATTACCTGTGGCGTTCCATCCACTGGCTCGAAATTGCTGACGCAGGAATTGCCAATTTCCACCTTGCCTTTCTGCTTCAACTATCCGTTTTTTTTGGCATTCGTCCAAGCGCCAGAACGTACAGCGCAGGCAGTAATTTCGATTTACGCAATGGCGTCTTTTCGGAAACCATTCCGCAACATGACAACTTTTTAAACGTCCATGACAGCCTTGTTTTCGAACGTTTGCTACGCATGAACTACGAAAACATGCCGCTCTATTCTTTCACACGGCAAGAACGCGTCGCTATCGTCCGGCAAATAATTGAGTTTTACCGGCTTCACCTTTCCGATTTCCCTGAAATAAAATCACTCGCCGTCATGCAAAGTCTGTTTGACGGTTAATACTTAAAAGTAATCCGCAATTGATCCCGCGCTGGATTCGGAAATACGGTCAACAGGGGTTGATTAAAACTCTGTTCCAACCGCAAATTGCAATTCCTCGAAACTTGTCTTTACCGCCTTTTGCGCATCCAGCACAGTACGTTTGTTGCCCTTCCAAGCTTCAAAAAAGTCAAGAAATTCAACGATACCGATGTTTTTATTGATGAAATTGCGGGTATAACTTTCCTGCATTTCGTCGAGATTCGTAATAAACTCGCTGCCTATCTGGCGATTAAAATCATAAGCCAGCATATAGTTTTGCAGGGCATGAATGACCTCGTTGCGTACTTCCAACTGCTTTTGTTCGGCAAATAACTGACTTTGCCGTATGGCAGTTTGTGCCGCACGAATATTTCCCTTGTTGCGGTCGAAAATCGGCAGGTCAATGCTTGCTCCGAAACCGAAGTATTTTGGTGTAACGCCGCCTGCGCGGTCGTATGTAGCGTTGAGCGTAATATCCGGCGTTCGTTGTGCTTTTTCGTAGCGTAACGTTTTTTCAGAAAAATCCTTTTGAAACATCGCCTCTTTTAAATCGGGACGCGAAGCGTCGGCAAGTTCAATCAGTCTGCCATACGAAAGTTCTTCAGGCGATTTCGTCTTTATCTCAGTTGCCGTCAGAATGATATGGCTTGGCGTGGATATGTTCAACAACGTTTTGAGTTCTTTTTGCTGCTCGTTCATATCGCGTTGCAGTTCGTTGATTTCCGAAAGCGCCTCAAACAACGACGCTTCCAGACGCATCTGTTCACTCCGCGAAACATTCCCCTGCGCTACCTGATTACGATAATTGCCAACAAGCATTTCAAGTTTGGAATGATGATTTTCCAATACTTTGCGGTATTCCTGTAAGTACAGCGCTTCGGCGCAGGCATTGCGCAGTTCTATTTTAAGGCCACGAAGCAACTCCTCAAAATACTGAATGGCCATATCGCGCGAAACACGCTCCATATCTATTAACTTGCGGCGTTTACCGCCTGTGATGATGAGCTGTTCCAGCCCAATTGAAAACTGTCTGTTAAGCGCAAACGTTCCGGAAGAGAAGATATCTTTCATTTCATCGCGCATATCGCTGGTTATCCAAAGGTTTATATCCTCGACAGTAAGCGTTGGATTAGGCCATAATTTTGCCTGAACGATTGCTGCGTCTGCCATGTCGATTTCCAACTTTTCTGCTATCAGTTGCAGGTTTTTTCTGATGAAAAGGTCTTCGGCTTGCGCCGCAGATAAGTAGATGGTGTCGGTTTGTGCAGATAAACATCTACATAGTAGCGCCATGCCGGCACTCACCAATAGTTTGAGGTATACATTCATAGGTAATTATGAATTATGAATTATGAATTATGAATTATGAATTTACGTCATCCTGAACTTGATTCAGGAATGAATTATGAATTATTTTAAGGCGTTCTATTTGAATGCCAATGAATTGACAGTGAGACTGTCAGATAAAATTTATGGTATGATTTCGGGCGGATGGTCAATCGTTCCGTAATTGTCAACAGGTAGCTTGTCTTCGTCAAGCAAAAAAAATGTTTTATGTATCGAAACGATAGGGCAGTCAACAATATTATTTTCTAAAGACTGGCAAACAATGAGTTTGGCGGAATTTGGCATATTGTAATTTTCGGGAAAATCGCCGTCCTCATCAATATCGTTTGGCATGCCTGCCCAGTTGATAATCATTTCAAGCAAACTGTTGATGTCGGCGCTCGAACTGGATGTTTCCACACCCGGCATAACCACAAAAACCGCTCTGTTGATGAAAATCATCAACAAGCCGACTGTCATTATATATTTTAACCTATTGTTACGCATATCGGGCGCAAAAATATGATATAATTTTATGCACCGCAATTTTTTTTTGAAAATTTAACATCATAATGTAAAAATGCGGCATTATATAAAAAATTGAAATGCATGCAAAAATATACTGAAAATCTCATCAAACGGATTTTTTCCATATCTTTGCAGCGTTTTTTAGTGAATGTAATCCATATTTTATGCAAAATTGGAAGAGAATAAACTTAATGATTTTTATGTTGTTAATAATGTTGACAACAGCTATTGCACAGGACGAACCCTGGCGAGAAAACATGAAGCACATGACCTATTCGCCACGTTTTTTCGGCCCGAATGCTTTTCCTTTGCCTGAACTTCGAAGTGGCTATATAGAAAACAGTTGGGAAGTGGAAGTGCGCGGTGAATACCATACATACCCGGGCGACCAAACGAAAAACATTTACACAAGGCTGTTTATTCCTATAGCACAGGGACGCGCAGGATTCGAATTTAGTTACACATTTTTAGAATATTACAACATGACGCCCGAAACTGTTGCCGAGCGTCATGCTTCCGGACAAAGTTGGAGAGAAGGAACAAAAGGAGATGTGATATTCAGTTCCTTTTATAATTTCACGCAACATGACAGGCGGTCCTGTCTCCTGTTTGAAGCAACGCTCAAAACAACAAGCGGTAAAAGACTTTCCGACGCGCGACACACGGATGCCGCCGCATATTGGTTTGATTTAAATGCCGGCTATTATCTTTTCGGAAGTACTCATTCAACATCATTTTTACGTTTACAAGCGCTTGTAGGGTTTTACTGCTGGATGACAAATGATATTATGCACCGGCAAAATGACGCTTTTCTTTTTTCCGCAGGCTCAAGCGCCGGATATAAAAACCTGACTATCCAAGCAGACATTGCAGGCTTTTACGGATATCTGAATAATGGCGACCGCCCCTTCATGCTGCGTACAAAACTAAATTATGAATATAAAAAAAACATCTTTTCGCTAAGATACAAGCATGGTATACATGATTTTTTTTACGATACCTACTCGCTTGCTTATATCAGGCGTTTTTAATTTGGAGTGCATTTAAATAAGCATCCCTTCATTGCGAACGGGTATCGCTATCAATTGCGGCCCTGGCCATAGCTGCCGTTTGAGGTATCCATACAATCATTGTGCTGTCGGAACGGTTGTCCCAAGCATAGTATGGTAATAGCGTCATTGTCAAGTCTTCCGCTGTTCCGCCGTCAAGCACGACATTTACCGGAACAGTTACAAAATCAATGCCTTTCATCAATCCGTCCGGCGCTGTTCGGATGGAGTAGTTTTCCGGAATGTTTTCGATATAGGCCTGAAGCACCGGAAACCGGTTGTCAGCAGCTTCGGCGCAATACACTAACGGTCCGCGTGTAAGGCATACACGTCCCCGGTCGGCTTCTACTTTTTCGATGGCATGGGTATAGTGTAGCGGCATCGGGAGACGAAGGGTTACACGGTCGCCTGTTTTCCATTTTTTGCGAATGGAAACAAATCCGTCCTTCACT